>Ga0256900_1000819_pt1 | contig 9540 bp, 9 predicted proteins | sample MC6MC0688MT_FD_190190 | JGI IMG/M metagenome (GOLD analysis project Ga0256900, IMG submission 190190) | Metatranscriptome of enriched soil aggregate microbial communities from Iowa State University, Ames, United States - MC6-MC0688-MT... | ecosystem: Environmental > Terrestrial > Soil >... | reverse complement strand
GGAAATCATGGGTGCCGGTTGGGTCGAGCTTCTTCAAGTGCCGCTCCGGCAAACCATGGAAGCTCAGCAACAGATGGTCATAGTCCTGCTGCAAATACGGCCGGGCACTGGCCACCAGGGCATCAATGTATTCCGGGTGATCGTAGAACGGTTGCAGCACCCTCAGCTCCAGCGGCAAGCCGCGCTCGGCGACGGTCTGGTTGGCCAGCGTCACCACCGTGGTCACCGTGCTGTCGGCGAACTGTGGATAAAGTGGCGCCAGGGTCACCTTGCGCACACCTTGGGCCGCCAGGCGCGCAAGCACGTCCGGTAGCGCCGGCTGGCCATAACGCATGGCAACCTCGACCGGGCCATGGGGCCAGTGCTCGACCATCGCGGCCTGCAGGCGGCGCGTGAGTACCACCAGCGGCGAACCTTCGTCCCACCAGATCGAGGCGTAGGCATGCGCCGACTGCTCCGGGCGCTTGATCAGGATCAGTGACACCAGCAAGCGTCGCACCGGCCATGGCAGGTCGATCACGTAAGGGTCCATCAGGAACTGGTTGAGGTAGCGGCGCACGTCGGCCACCGAGGTGGAGGCTGGTGAACCCAGGTTGACCAGCAGCAGGGCGTGATCGGTCATGCAGCGTCCTATGTCAGAGGCGCCTGGACAGGTTGTCCAGGGCCGATTGCAGATCGTTGAAACGGAAGGTGAAACCCGCTGCCAGCAAGCGCACCGGGCGCGCCCGCTGGCCGCCGAGCAGCAGGGTCGAAAGCTCGCCCAGGCCGGCCTTGAGCAAAAGGCCTGGCATGGGTAACAGCGCGGGCCGATGCAGCGCCCGACCCAGGCGCCGGGCGAACTCGCGGTTGCGCACAGGCTCTGGCGCGCAGGCATTATAAGGACCGCTGGCATCCTTTTGCTGCATGAGAAAATCAATCAGGGCGACCTGGTCGTCTATATGAACCCAGGGCATCCACTGCCGACCGTTACCCAGCGGGCCACCCAGCCCAAGCTTGAAGGGCAGGCGCAGGCGCGACAAAAAGCCGCCATCACTGGCCAGTACCAAGCCGGTGCGCACCAGTACCACGCGCACGCCCAGCGCCTGTGCACGCAGCGCGGTTTCTTCCCAGGCAATGCACAGCTGGCTGGCGAAGTCCTCGCGCACCGGCGGCGACGCCTCCGTGAGCTCGCGCTCACCGCCGTCGCCATACCAGCCCACGGCAGACCCGGAAACCAACACCTCAGGGCGCTGTTCGCGACTGGCCAACCAAGCCAGCAGCTGTTCGGTCAGGGTGATGCGGCTGGCCCACAGCAGGTTGCGTCGGGCAGCAGTCCACGGCCGGTCAGCGATGGGCGCACCGGCCAGGTTGATGACTGCGTCCACTGGCTCATCGGGCGACAGATCCTCCAACTTGGCAATACCGCGCACGCCGCTGCCGCACAGGCGCGCAACCTGCTCGGGGCGTCGGCTCCATACGGTCAGGCGATGGCCCTGGCCTGACCAGTACTGGCAAAGATGCTGGCCGATCAACCCAGTACCGCCCGTCAGCAATATATGCATGGCTGTGTCCTCGCAGAGTCCGGCGATGGTCTATTTTTAACAACAAGGCACTTTTTTAACCAAACGCTCTCGGATGAATCATAGGCCAACCGGCTTTCTGAAGCGGAATAACCTTATACAAACTTTGTGCATTGTACAGGTTTGCCTGACAGCGTAGTCTGCGTATAGCAAGGTTCGAAGAGGCCATCATGACAGTACCTATTGCCATCATCGGTGCCGGTATCGCCGGACTTTCCGCCGCTCAGGCCCTGCAAAAGGCTGGGCAATCCGTTCATCTGTTCGACAAGGGCCACGGCAGTGGCGGGCGCATGGCCAGCAAACGCAGCGACGCCGGTGCGCTCGACCTTGGCGCCCAGTACTTCACTGCCCGCGACCGGCGTTTTGTCGAACAGGTGCAGCAGTGGGTCGCCGCTGGCTGGGCCGCACAATGGAAGCCGCAGCTGTACAACTACCGCAATGGCGAACTCACCCCCTCCCCTGACGAGCAAACCCGCTGGGTGGGCGTACCGCGCATGAGCGCCATTACCCGCGGCCTGCTCAAGGACGTCACGGTGAACTTCGGCTGCCGCATCGCCGAGGTGTTTCGTGGCAAGCAGTACTGGCACTTGCAAGACACCGAAGGCTGCAGCCATGGGCCGTTCAGCCGCGTGGTGATCGCAGTGCCTGCCCCGCAGGCCACGCCGTTGCTCGCTGCCACACCGAAACTCGCCGCCGTGGCGGCCGGCGTGGTGATGGAACCCACCTGGGCTGTCGCCCTGGGCTTCGCCACCGCGCTGGACACGCCGATGCAAGGCTGCTTCGTACAGGACAACCCGCTCGATTGGCTGGCGCGCAACCGCAGCAAGCCTGGCCGGGACGAGCATCTCGACACTTGGGTACTGCACGCCACGTCCGAGTGGAGCAAGCAGCATATCGACCTGGCCAAGGAAGAAGTGATCGAACAGCTGTGGGGCGAATTTGCCGAGCTGGTCGGCTGCGTGATTCCGGCACCCTCTTTCGCCCTGGCCCACCGTTGGTTGTATGCACGGCCCGCCGGCAATCACGAATGGGGCGCGCTGGCCGATGCCGACCAGGGCTTGTATGCGTGTGGCGACTGGTGCTTGTCCGGCCGAGTTGAAGGCGCCTGGCTCAGTGGCCAGGAGGCAGCACGACGGCTGCTGGAGCATCTCGATTAACGCGCGCTGCAAAGCTATACAAAAATACTAGTTTGCATAAGTTTGTGGCTGTGCTGGAATAACCTTGTACACGCATGCGTTCATGTACAAGTATTTCGGAGGCAGCCATGCACGACCCATCCGCCCACAGCAAGCCTCGCATCGCCATCAGCGCCTGCCTGACTGGCCACAGTGTGCGCTACAACGGTGGGCACAAAGCATCCGACTTGTGCCGTACGCAGCTCGAAGCGCATTTCGACTGGTCGCCAGTCTGCCCCGAAGTGGCCATCGGCCTGGGTATACCGCGCGATCCTATCCGCCTGGTAGGCGACCCACAAAACCCTTCGGTGGTCGGCACCCGTGACCCCGACATGGACGTGACCGGCCCGCTCGCCCTGTACGGCGAACGAATGGCCATGGAACTCGATGACATCTGTGGCTACATCTTCATGCAGAAGTCGCCCTCCTGCGGGCTGGAGCGGGTCAAGGTGTATCAGGAAAACGGCTACCCCGCCCTTCAAGGCGGCACAGGTGCCTACGCAGCAGCCTTCTGCGCACGTCGCCCCGACCTGCCGGTCGAAGAAGAAGGCCGTCTGCACGATCCGGTACTGCGCGAGAACTTCATCAGCCGCGTCTACGCCTATGCAGACTGGCAGCACCTGCTTGCCGACGGCTTGAGCCGCAGCGCACTGGTGCGCTTCCATTCGCGCTACAAGTACTTGCTGATGGCCAACAACCCCCATGCCTATCGCCAGCTCGGCCGCCTGCTGGGCACCATGCGCCGAGAGGACGACCCGCAGGAGATCGGCCCGCGCTATTTCAGCCAGCTGATGCAGGCCCTGCGCCGCTGCGCCAGCCGTGGCACCCATGGCAACGTGCTGCAGCACCTCAGCGGCTATTTCAAAAGCGCACTGACGGATCAGGACAAGGCCGAGCTGCAGCACCTGATCGACCAGTACCAGCAAGGTGTGGTGCCGCTGGTGGTGCCGCTGACCCTGCTCAAACACTACCTGCGCAAATACCCTGACCCGTACCTGCAGCAGCAGGCCTACCTTCAGCCTCATCCCGACAGCCTGGGGCTGCGCAATGCCGTCTGACACGCCCCTGCCCATCGGTGAACTGGCGCGGCGCACGGGTGTGAACCCGGTGACCCTGCGTGCGTGGGAGCGACGCTACGGCCTGCTCAAGCCGCAACGTACTGCCAAGGGTCACCGCCTGTATGGCAGCGATCAAGTCGAGCGGGTTGAGGCCATCCTCGCCTGGCTGGAGCGCGGTGCATCAGTTGGCCAGGTGCGCGAGTTGCTCGACAAGCCAGCCGGCGTTGCCCCGCGCGGTGACTGGCAAACCCGTCAGCAACAGTTGATCGAGGCCATCGCCAACCTGTCTCAACGCGCCCTCGACCAGCAACTCAACCAGGCCATGGCGCTGTACCCGGCCATCACGCTTTGCGAGCAGCTGTTGCTGCCGTTGATGGACAGCCTGGCACAACGCTGGCGTAACTATTTCAACGCCCGGCTGGAACAGGTGTTCTTCCATACCTGGCTGCGCAGCAAGCTGGGAGCGCGGGTGTACCACGACAATCAATCGCTGCAAGGGCCGCCCGTGCTGCTCGCACAAGACAGTGAGCACGCCTTCGACCCCAGCCTGTGGCTATGCGCCTGGCTGCTGAGCAACAACGGCATCCCCGTCGAAGTGCTCGAACAACCGGTCAGCGGCGTGGAACTGCAACGGGCCGTCACCGCCCTGCAACCTCGCGCACTGCTGTTGCACCTGGGCCCGCGCATCGATAGCCGGGCGTTGCTGCGCACGCTGCAAGGCGTGCCCGGGCCAAAACTGCTGGGCGGCGCCACGGTCTCCCTTCATCAAGCTCAACTGCAAGCCTTCGGCCTTCCCGACCTTGCCCTGTTCGACACCCCCCAGGCGGCATTGCGTGCGCTGCAAGGCAATGACCGCCCGCCTGTAGAGATGATTGCCCCATGCAACTGATCTGGCTGCGCAGCGACCTGCGCATTGACGACAACAGCGCCCTGAGCGCGGCCTGCGAGCGCGGCCCGACCGTGGCCTTATGGCTGGCCAGCCCAGGCCAGTGGCAGGCCCACGATGATGCCGCGTGCAAGGTCGACTTCTGGCTGCGCAACCTGCGCGACCTGCGCCAGTCGCTGGAAAAACTGAATGTTCCGCTGCTGATCCGCACCATCGACACCTGGGACGAGGCCGCGCCCGCGGTGCTCAAGGTATGCCGCCAGCACGCCATCGAAGCGGTGCACTGGAACGATGAATATGGCATCAACGAGAACAACCGTGACCAGGCCACCCGCACGTTGCTTGAAGCTTCCGGCATTCAGGCCCACAGCTACCTCGACCAGCTGCTGTTCCGCCCTGGCACAATCCTGACCCGCAGCGGCGACTACTTTCAGGTCTTCAGCCAGTTCAAGAAGGTCTGCCTGGAACATTTGCACCGCAGCCCGCCATCGCAAGCCTCACGGGTAAAACGCCAGGCGCCGCTGGAGATTGCCAGCGACCCGATCCCCCAGCACATCGAAGGCTTCGACACACCACCGCGCACCCTCAGCCAGCACTGGCCTGCCGGCGAAGAAGAGGCGCAGGCCCGGCTCTCACGCTTTCTCGACGAGACAGTCGACGATTACCAGCATCTGCGAGACCTCCCGGCCAAACCCGGCACCAGCCAGCTGTCGGCCTACCTGGCAGCAGGGGTAATTTCGCCGCGCCAATGCCTGCACGCGGCCCTGGCCAGCAACCGCGGCGAGTTCGACAGTGGCAGCAGCGGCATCCAAACCTGGATCAACGAATTGCTCTGGCGTGAATTCTACAAACACATACTGACGGGTTATCCACAGGTGTCGCGCCACCGCGCTTTCCGCGCTCAGACCGAAGCCCTGCCCTGGCGCGATGCGCCTGCAGACCTCGAGGCTTGGGAACAGGGGCGCACCGGCTTCCCGATCATCGACGCGGCGATGCGCCAACTGCTGCACACAGGTTGGATGCATAACCGCCTGCGCATGATCGTTGCGATGTTCCTCAGCAAGAACCTGCTGATCGATTGGCGCAAGGGCGAACGGCATTTCATGCGCCACCTGATAGACGGTGATCTCGCCGCGAACAACGGCGGCTGGCAGTGGAGCGCTTCCACGGGCACCGACGCAGTGCCCTATTTCCGTATTTTCAACCCGGTTTCACAGTCGCAACGCTTCGACCCCCAGGGGGCATTCATCCGCCACTGGTTACCCGAATTAAGCGGGGAAGATGAAAAAAACATCCATCAGCCCATGAAGGTTACGGACCTTTTGGTTAATAATTCGTATCACAGTCCTATAGTCGATCTCAGCAGTAGCCGTAAGCGTGCGCTCGAAGCCTTCAAAGGCCTGCCACGCCGGTCGGATCAGAGGGCAGCAAATTGAATCAATCGCGTATTTTCTGGGTTACGGGCGCCTCCAATGGACTGGGTTTGGCCCTGGTAACGCGTTTGCTCGAACAAGGGCACCGTGTTGCCGCAAGTGCCAAGGAAGGCGATGAACTCGGCGCATTGGCGGCGCGTTATGGCAGCAAGCTGTTGCGCCTGCCTTCGCAGCTGCATGAAGAAGACCAGGCGGCAAGCGCCTGCCAGCAGCTTTGTCATGCCTGGGGCTCACTGGACACCCTGATCATCAACGCAGGTACCAGTGAGTACTTGGCCGACAATGTGCCGCACAGCGAGCTGTTCGAGGCAATCGTCAGCAGCAACCAGCTGGCTGGCGAGCATTGCCTGGCCAAGGTCCAGCCGTTGCTGGCCAAGGGCGACGCACCGCAGGTGATGGCGATATTCAACCGCTATTCGGCGCTGCAGTTGTATGCGCCGACGCAAGTGACAGCGGGCTGGAACAACATGCCGCAGTGGCTACGCGAAGAGCGCCAGGCGTTGAAGGACAAGGGTATCGACCTGACCGTGGTGGCGCCGCAGTCGCTCAAGACACCGGTTACATCGGTGCAAGCTGTGCCGGATGCCTGGACACCTGAGAGTGCCGCTGAGGAGTTGCTGCAGCGCTTGCCGCTGCGCGAGCCGGAGCTGGTGCTGGAAGTGCTGGATGTCAGCAGTTTGTGGCCGTTGCCACGCTGAATCCTGTATCGGCAGTAGCCGCCACTTCGTGGGCTAACCCGCGAAGTGGCGGCTACGGAAGAATCAAAGCGCCATACGGTAATGCAGGCTGTAACTTTCAACCCCGTCGTTGGGTTGCTTGATCCCTGCGTTGGAATAGTGAATGGCCCGTACACCGATCTCATGCCCACCGGCAAAGCGCAGGCCAAAACCGATTCGGTCCTCGAACTGGAAAGAGGACCCCAGGTCATTGCTCTCAAGCTTGGTGCGTGAAAACGCAGCGACCCCGATGCCTGCCTCGATGTACGGCTTTACCGATTCCCCGGCAAACTCGTAAACGAATACCGGTGCAAACGACAGGCTGTGGTTGCTGGCCGTCTCGTCACCATCCCAATAGGTGTAGGCGCCGTCCCAGTAACCGGTCAAGCGACCGACACTGCTCTGCCACCAGCTCGCATCCCAGTTCGACTGCAGCCCCAAGCGATAGACCATGGTCGAATCACCCGTCTGCCCTACGGATAACGACACATCGGCAGCCTGCGCCGCCGCGACTTGCCCCAAAACAAGAGCGGCAGCCGCCGCTAAGCCGAGCAGTTTGCTCATGAGAAACATCCTTCTTTCCAATGCTGTTGTAAGTGTTCGCCTAGGTCAGGCAAAAAATAGAAATCAGAAATGGGACGTTAGTTCAGCTGTTTTCACATTTTTTTTACAACTGAAAGGGTTGAACGGCGTCCGACTTATTCCACAGCACAGGAAGGATGTTTTTCAGCGATTGCGGATCGGCACTGGTCCAGAACGCGGCGGCGCGCGCTGGCCCATCGGCAAGCAGGTCGCGGGCGGCCAGCAAGCGCTGCAATTGCCGGGCTACCGCAGCGCCGGTATCGATGATCGCCACGTCGCTGGGCACCATCTCGGCCAGCAACGGGCGCAGGAAGGGGTAATGGGTGCAGCCCAGGATCAGCGTGTCGCAACCGGCTGCCAGCAAGGGTTGCACGTAAGCGATCAGCAACTGGCGCAATTGCGGGCTACCAAGGTCACCAGTCTCGATCAGCTCGACCAGCCCTCGGCAAGGCTGGGTCACCACGCGCACATCGTTGGCGAAGCGGTCGAGCAAGGCGGCGAACTTGGCGCTCTGCAAGGTGCCGGTGGTGGCCAGCACGCCGACCACACCGACGCGGGTGGCTGCAGCAGCCGGTTTTACCGCAGGCTCCATGCCCACCAGCGGCCAGTCGGGGTACAACTCGCGCAGGTCGGCAACCGCCGCCACCGTTGCCGTGTTGCACGCCAGGACCATTGCCTTGGCGCCTTGCGCCTGGAAAAACTCGGCGATGCGCCGGCAACGCTGGCGGATGTAGTCCGGGCTTTTTTCGCCATACGGCACGTGGCCGCAATCGGCAACATAGAGCAGCGACTCGTTGGGCAGCAAGCGCTGGATCTCGGCGAGCACCGACAAACCGCCGACCCCCGAGTCCATCACGCCGACCGGCGCCGAGCGCTCAGCCATCGCGCTTGCCACAGACGGCGCAAGCCGGGTCACGCTTGACCCGCAGCTCACGCAAGCGCGTGCCGAGGGCATCGATCAGCAGCAGGCGGCCCACCAGTGGCTCGCCAAAACCTGCCAGCAGCTTCAAGGCCTCCAACGCCTGCAGGCTGCCGACCAGCCCCACCAGCGGGCCAATCACGCCAGCTTCGCTACAGGTCAGTTCGGCTTCGCTGCCATGGCCGTACAGGCAGTGGTAGCAAGGGCTGGTGTCACGCCGAGGGTCGAACACCGACAGCTGCCCTTCCAGGCGTATCGCTGCGCCGCTGACCAGTGGCTTGCCATGCGCGAAACAGGCGGCGTTAACCGCCTCGCGCGTGCCGAAGTTGTCCGAGCAGTCCAGCACCAGGTCAACGGCGGCAACAGCGGCGGCCAGGGAGTCCTCATCCAGCGCCTGGCGATGGGCGACCAGGGTGACTTCAGGGTTGATTGCCTCAAGCCGCTGCAGCGCCGAGTCCACCTTGCTCATGCCAACGCTACTGCTGTCATGGATGACCTGGCGTTGCAGGTTGGTCAGGTCGACGGTGTCGAAGTCGGCCAGGTGCAGCTCACCCACGCCGGCCGCAGCCAGGTACAGCGCCACCGGCGAGCCCAGGCCACCCAGGCCGACGATCAGCGCCTTGCTGTGCTTGAGCCGCAACTGGCCATCGATGTCCACCTGAGCCAGCAGGATCTGCCGGCTGTAACGCAACAGTTCCTGATCGGTCAGCATGGCAGGCGCCCCAGGGAAATACGTTCATGGCCGCCAAGGTCCTTGCGGCTGGCGACATCGATAAAGCCTTGCGCCACCAGCAGTGTGCGCACTGCATCAGCCTGATCATAGCCATGTTCGAGCAACAGCCAGCCACCCGCCAGCAGATACTGCGGCGCCTCGCTGACGATCAGCCGCAGGTCATCCAGGCCATCGGCACCGGCTACCAGCGCACTGCTCGGTTCGAAGCGCACATCACCTTCGACCAGGTGCGGGTCTTGTGCGGCGATATACGGCGGGTTGCTGACGATCAGGTCGAAACGCTCACCGGCCAGGCTGCTGAACCAATGGCTGGCCAGCACCTTGACGTTCCCCAGGCCCAGGCGCTGGCGGTTGCGCTCGGCCAGGGCCACGGCCTCGTCCACCCGGTCTACCGCCGTGACCTGCCAGACCGGGCAATCGCTGGCCAGGGCCAGGGCGATGGCACCCGTGCCGGTACCCAGGTCGAGCACCTTGGCGGG
>Ga0256900_1000815_pt1 | contig 9573 bp, 9 predicted proteins | sample MC6MC0688MT_FD_190190 | JGI IMG/M metagenome (GOLD analysis project Ga0256900, IMG submission 190190) | Metatranscriptome of enriched soil aggregate microbial communities from Iowa State University, Ames, United States - MC6-MC0688-MT... | ecosystem: Environmental > Terrestrial > Soil >... | reverse complement strand
TTTACTCCTTCTGCAATCCATACTTTATTCATATCGCGGCCTGAACGAAGTGCTTCTAACACTGGGTTTTTACCGGCAATAATTTCACCATTCTGTTCTGCCATTATTTAGACACTCCTTTTGATTCCTCGATTATTTGAATAGCATATGCAATGATTTCGTAGACGCGTTCTAGTTCATTCAATAAATATAAACTACCAAGCACCGCCTCAAAGCCTGAGCTATTACGATAGGTTTGGACATCCGTATTTTTTGGTACAGAGCCGGATTTGGCATTGCGTCCACGGCGGAACACAGCCAATTCCTCCTCTGTTAAATAATTTTCATCCATCATGCGATGAACGATCATCGATTGCGCTTTTGCTGAGACGTAGCGAGTTGCCTCTCGATGTAGTGTGTTTGGTTTAACACGACCAGAGCGTAGCAAATATTCTCGGACCTTTTGTTCCAATACGGCATCACCCATATAGGCTAACGCCAGCGCTTTTAATTGTTTAACATCTTCATTGCGAAGTTTATCCAACTTAATTACCCTCGTTTCCATCTAGTTCCTTGTCGTGTATCTTCTAAAATGATACCTTGAGCTTGCAAATGGTCACGGATCTCATCAGAGCGAGCAAAATCACGATTTTTACGTGCCTCGACGCGCTCTTGTAGTAATGCTTCAATTTCTTCGTCTAATAGTTCTTCTTCTTTTGCAAATTCAATACCTAAGACGTCACCTAGTACTTCAAAGGTTTCAATAAAGGTTTCTAATACCTTCTTGCAAGTATTGGCTTCATTTAAGTAAATATTAGCAATACGAGCTACTTCAAATAATACAGAAATAGCGTTGGCTGTATTAAAATCATCATCCATTGCCTCTTCAAAATGCGCTTTCTGTTCCGCAATTTTGTTCAGCCATTCTTCTGAATGATCACCTAAGCTTACAGTAGTCGTAAGGCGATGCTTCACATTGTTGTATGCTGTACGAATGCGCTCTAAACCTGACGCAGCAGCTTCTACTAGGTCCTTCGCAAAGTTAATTGGATGACGATAATGGACAGATAGCATGAAGAAACGCAATATCTGCGGGTCAATTTGTTTACGGATATCATTCACAAGAATAAAATTCCCAAGAGATTTGGACATCTTTTCATTATCAATATTAATATACCCGTTATGCATCCAATAACGCGCAAATGTTTTATCATTGTGTGCCTCTGATTGAGCAATTTCATTTTCGTGGTGAGGGAAAGTTAAATCCTGCCCACCAGCATGAATATCAATAGTATCTCCTAAATGTTCACGAGCCATTACAGAACACTCAATATGCCACCCTGGACGGCCATCTCCCCATGGGCTTTCCCAGAATATCTCACCTGGCTTAGCAGCTTTCCATAAAGCAAAATCTAGCGCATCATCTTTTTTCTCGCCCGCTTCAATACGAGCACCGATTTTTAAATCGTCAACTGATTGGTGTGATAATTTACCGTAGCCATCAAATTTACGAGTACGGTAATACACATCTCCAGCAGACTCATAAGCGTAGCCCTTTTCAATTAGCACTTGAATAAATTGAATGATATCGTCCATATGCTCTGTCACACGTGGATGAACATCTGCCTTTTTGCATCCCAGTGCTGTAACATCTTCAAAATAGGCTGCAATAAAACGCTCAGTTAATTCATGTACTTCTTCACCAAGCTCATTTGCTGCTTTAATAATTTTATCGTCTACATCCGTAAAATTGGAAACAAACTTTACATCATAGCCTTTATACTGAAAATAACGACGTACTGTATCATAAACAATTACAGGACGTGAATTCCCAATATGGATATAGTTATAAACCGTAGGACCGCAGACATACATTTTTACCTTGCCCTCTTCTAGCGGTACAAAGGTTTCCTTTTGTCGTGTTAATGAGTTAAAAATTTGAATACCCATTGTATTTCACTCTCCTTTTCTGTTGAATAAAAAAAGCGCCTCTATCACTCCTAAAAGGAATGACAGAGACGCTCGATTTGCGTGGTTCCACTCTGATTGAAGACAAAAAGCCTTCCACTTTGGACATCCATTAACGGGGATGACTCGATAAAGCCTACTCTCGTTCAGCTTTATGCTCAAAGGTGCATTTCAGTTTTGCCTAGGCTCAGACCACTTTCAGCCGATGATGGTCCTCTCTTAAGAGCATGCGCCACTTACTTCTCCTTATCAACGCTTTTTCAATGTAAATACATTTTACAACGAAAGAATGAATTGTCAATAAATTTATCTTTATTGTGCAAATTTTTCTACACGGTCAATTGCTTTCTCTTTACCAATTAAACAAATGGCGTTCGGCAACTCTGGTCCATGTGTTTCACCTGTTGTCACAACACGGATTGGCATGAACAGATTTTTACCTTTATGACCAGTTGTCTTTTGTACAGCTTTAATCGCAGCTTTTACCGCATCTGGTGTAAACTCTTCTAGCTCTTCCAATTGTGCTTTAAATGCCGCCATTACTTCAGGTACTTGCTCTCCTGCTAAAACCTCTTTTGCTTCTTCATCATATTCAATATGGTCGTTAAAGAATAGGCTAGATAATTCGACAATTTCTGCACCAAAGCTCATTTGGTCATGATAAAGTGCGATTAAATCCGTCGCCCAAGCATGTTGCTCTGCAGTAAGTTCTTCAGGTAATAAGCCTGCTTTTTGTAGATGTGGTAAAGATAATGCTACCACTTCTTCCAAAGACAACTTTTTAATATATTGATTATTCATCCATGTTAGCTTTTGTTTATCGAACATAGATGGTGATTTTGAAAGACGTTTTTCATCAAACATTTTGATAAATTCTTCTTTTGAGAAAATCTCTTCTTCTCCCTCTGGAGACCAACCAAGTAGCGCAAAGAAGTTAAACATCGCTTCAGGAAGATAACCTAAATCTTTATATTGCGTAACAAATTGAATAATCGATTCATCACGCTTAGATAGTTTTTTACGGTTTTCGTTAATAATTAATGTCATATGTCCAAAGCGTGGATATTCCCAACCAAATGCATCAAAAATCATCATTTGCTTTGGTGTATTCGATAAATGCTCCTCACCGCGGAAAACGTGAGAGATTTCCATAAAGTGATCATCTAAAACAACCGCATAGTTATATGTTGGAATACCATTTGCTTTTACAAGCACCCAATCACCAATATCTTTAGACTCAAAGGTAACTTGTCCACGAACTAAATCTTCAAATTCGTATGTTACATTTTCAGGTACACGCATACGGATTGTGTATGGCTCACCTGCCGCTTCTTTAGCAGCGATTTCATCTGCTGATAAGTGGCGACATGTACCATCATAAGTAGGAGCAGCTACACCTCTTGCTTTTTGTTCTTCACGAGATGCTTCAAGCTTTTCAGAAGAACAGAAACACTTGTAGGCTACACCTTGCTCTAATAGTTTTTCAGCGTGCTCTTTATAAATATCAAGACGTTCCATTTGACGATAAGGCGCATAAGGTCCACCAATATCAATGGACTCATCATATTCAATACCTAACCATTTTAGGTTATCTAGCTGAGATGCTTCTCCGCCCTCTACATTACGTTCAATATCCGTATCTTCAATACGTACAATGAATTTACCGTTATGATGTTTTGCATATAAATAATTGAATAATGCTGTACGCGCTCCACCGATATGTAAATAACCTGTTGGAGATGGCGCGTAACGAACGCGAACTTCTTTCGTCATATTAAAAGCCTCCTAAATTTTCGATCAAAAATTGACTTTGTTCATTTTACCACTCTGTTACAGGAAATAAAAGCGGGGTTCATCCACATTTATTTCTTGATCAATAGAATTGTTGCCATTGCCGCAATACCTTCCTCGCGACCTGTAAAACCTAATCGTTCAGTTGTAGTTGCTTTAACATTTACCTGTGAAGGCTCTGCGTGTAATAATTCAGCGATACGTTGTTGCATCTGTCCAATATAGGGGGCCATTTTAGGACGCTGTGCCATAATGGTACAATCGACATTACCTAGAGAATAACCCTTATCCTCAACGATCTTCCAAATGTACTCTAATAATTTTGCTGAGTCCGCGTCCTTAAATGCAGGGTCTGTATCTGGAAAATGACGGCCAATATCCCCTTCTCCAATTGCTCCTAGAGCCGCATCTGTGACAGTGTGTAAGAGAACATCCGCATCTGAATGTCCTACTAGTCCTTTTTCATGCGGAATGGTAATGCCACCAATAATTAATGGACGACCTTCTTCAAATGCATGTACGTCAAAACCTTGTCCAATTCGAAACATATTCATCTTCCTTTAATTAATATTTATCATTATCATATCAAAATTTGCCCTAGGTTGTTTGAAAAGCGCTTTAATAATTATCCTCCTATAGCAGTAATGGGCAGTTTAGAAAGCTACACTCTCTAGACTGCCCCACATTCTTTAAATATGATACTCTATATTTTTCATTTGACTGTTGCTAATATTCGGAGATGGCTGTGAATTATAGACACGTGAATAAGGGGGAACAGAGTGTGTTAGCCAAATATTACTCCCTAAAACGGAATCGTGCCCAATCGTCGTCTCGCCCCCTAAGATAGTAGCACCAGCATAAATGACAACATTGTCGGCAATATTCGGATGACGCTTAATGCCCTTAATTGGATTACCATTTTCATCTAATGGGAAGCTTAGTGCACCTAATGTTACACCTTGATAAATTTTTACATTCTTACCGATAGTACAAGTTTCACCGATAACGACACCTGTTCCGTGGTCAATAAAGAATGATTCTCCTATTGTAGCCCCTGGATGAATATCGATACCCGTTAATCGGTGCGCATATTCTGACATAATTCGAGGCACAATTTGTACACCCATTTCGTATAACTCATGTGCGATGCGGTGAATATAAACAGCCACAATAGATGGATAGCTTAGCAAAATTTCCTCTGTGGAAAGAGCTGCTGGGTCACCATTATATGCCGCTTGAATATCTGTTTGTAGCACTTGGCGAATGGCAGGAAATCGATTAATCAAATTCATAACAATTTTGTCTGCTTGTTCACGGCAATACTTCTCGCAATTGGCAGGATCACTATCCTCCATATTATAAAATAATACTTTTTCGATAATATCCCGCAAATCTAATGCTGTTTCACGCAGCTTATTACTGCAAACTACGTTCACCCTTGTTTCATCAATAGGTCTTGTCATATAAATGCCAGGAAACAGCACCTCATGGAAATTATCTATTATTTTTATAACCCGATCTCGTCCATCAAAGCCTATTGAGTTGTCAACGTCGATGTACTGTTTATTTATACTAGTTAATGAACCTGTAATTTCTGGAACCTTTTGATTCAACCAATCATTTAATGACACAATAAACACCCCTCACATCTTTTCATCTATTCTATTACCTTATTAATCATATATCCACTATTTCATTTTACATATAAAACAATCACACATGGATAAAATCCACTTTATTTGAGCATTCCAACTTTTTATTCTCTTCTACGCCTTCGTTTCTAATTCGACTAGCAGTTATGTCATTATTATCATACATATATGGATGAACAGATTACGAAGCAATAAGGCATTCTGACCATATAATTTTTCCCAAACAAAACAAATAAAAAAGACTATCCATCCTTAACAAACTACGAATGAATAGCCTCTATAAATAATATTTCCTAATGATTGAATGATCCACGCTTACGCAAGATTGCCTCACCAAATACTAAGTCTTCTTGTGTTGTCATTTTTACATTTTCATAACTACTTTCTACGATGTGTACCTGATGTCCGAGACGCTCCATTAGCATTGCCTCATCTGTCCCAAGAAAACCTACTTTTTCAGCTACGTCCTCCGCTTCCATAATTAATTCAAAACGGAATGCTTGTGGAGTTTGTACCATCCAAAGGCTTTCTCGATCAACCGTTTCCTCTATAATGCCATTCATTGATACTTTTTTCATCGTATCTTTCGCACGAACCCCTGCAATTGCTGCACCGTGATGATGCGCGTTCTGTACAAGCTTTGCAATGATATCATGCGTAATAAACGGGCGTGCTGCATCGTGGACAAGCACAATATCTACCTGTTGCATCTCTTTCATACACGAATGAACCGAATGCTGTCGCTCAGCACCCCCATCAGGTAAACCCTTCACTTTGGTAATCCTATAGTCCTCTAGCATTTTTTGAATAAATCCACGTTCTTCTGGTTTTACAGCGAGCCAAATACCTGTGCAAGCGGGATCTTGTTGAAACACTTCTAGCGTGTGTACCAGAATAGGTTTCTCTAAAAGCTTTAAAAATAATTTATTTTGCCCTGCACCCATACGCTTCCCACTTCCGGCAGCAGGTAGAACCACTTCATATTGCATTTCCCCACATCCTAATCGTCCTTTGGCTTAGCAAATATCATACGACCTGCCGATGTTTGCAGCACACTAGTAACTGTAACTGTAATTGCCTGTCCGATATAACTACGACCACCTTCAACCACAATCATCGTACCATCATCTAAATAGGCAACTCCTTGGTTATGCTCTTTGCCATCCTTTATAACCACAACCTGCATATCTTCACCTGGTATAACTACAGGTTTCACTGCATTCGCTAAATCATTGATATTTAACACTTTTACATGATGGAGCTCACAGACTTTATTCAGGTTAAAATCATTGGTAACGATGCATGTATCATTGCCCATTTTTTTTGCAAGACGGACAAGCTTTAAATCTACCTCTTGTACATCTTCAAAATCCTCGTCCGTAATTTCAACTTTTGTCTTACGCTCATCTTGTAATTTTTTTAAAATATCTAAACCACGCCGACCTCTTGTGCGCTTTAAGGTATCAGATGAATCAGCTATATGCTGAAGCTCTGTGAGCACAAATTGAGGTACAACTAATATACCCTCAATGAAGCCTGTTTCAGAAATATCAGCAATACGACCATCAATAATTACACTTGTATCTAGCAGTTTGTAGCTTCCACGAACCTCTTGAGCTTCAGCACCTTCAGCAGCTTTTTTCTTCGTATTGGTACTACGTAATGTAAAAAGCTGTATGAGCTCATCTCTTTTTCTAAAACCTAGACGGAACCCTAAATACCCTAATACAAATGACAGGATAATTGGAAGTACTTCCGAAATAACAGGGAATGGTACACTATCAATGGCAAAGCCTAAAAAGTAAGCGACAATCAACCCAATTATTAAACCAAACGTACCAAATAATAAATCTCCGATAGGAATCTTAAACAGAACTTCTTCCATCCAGCTAATGAGCCTTACAAAGTAATCGGAAAATGCAAAAGATAGTGTAAACAGTAAAAGTGCGCCTAGAGCTACTGATACATAAGGATTATCTAGCCAAGGATTAGATGATAAATGAAGCAATTCGTATAATGGCGGTAAGAAAACAAGGCCCAATGCTCCTCCAATCAGTAAAAACGCAATTTGAACAAATTTTTTCATAAGCTGTCACCTCCTAATTGTTAGTTAAGATTATACATAGTTTACGGTAGAAAATCTTTCATGAGCTCAGTCAAAATCTCATTATTTTTGATGTTGTGAAACAAGGATAAGATAGTTAGACAAAATTTTACAAACTTCTATTTTGTTCGTACTAGATGAAATCCTTTATTCATTCATCAGCTATTATTTAGGACGTTTATTCTTTTATATGAGTTTCCGATATTAGCATAAAAATGAAGGAAAATGCATGTCAGAATAATATCCAACATGCACAACCTCCTTTATAACTCTCTAAAGCATGCATTTAGTGCATCTTTTATCGTTTCTACACCAACAATTTCAATTCCCTGCGGAAATTCCCAACCACCAATATTCGAAGAAGGAATGAAAGCTCTTTTAAATCCAAGCTTCGCCGCTTCAATGACTCGCTGTTCTATACGTGATACCCGACGGACCTCACCTGTCAGTCCGACCTCACCAATAAAGCAATCCGTTGCACGCACTGCCTGATCCTTAAAACTAGATACAATGCTTGTCAACACCGCTAAATCTATTGCTGGCTCATCCAGCTTGACACCACCAGCAACTTTAATATATGCATCCTGAGCTTGTAGCATGAGACCCATACGCTTTTCTAGTACAGCCATTAGCAATTGTACTCGGTTTTGATCTACACCTGTGGCCATACGTTTAGGATAGTTAAAGCTCGTAGGCGTAACTAAGGATTGAATTTCAACAAGGATTGGCCTTGTCCCCTCCATTGAGGCTACAATAGTTGACCCCGCCGCACCTTGTGAACGCTCCTGTAAAAATAACTCAGAAGGGTTTAGAACTTCCTTTAACCCACCTTGAAGCATTTCAAATATAGCAATTTCATTTGTAGATCCGAAGCGGTTTTTTTGGCTTCGTAAAATACGATGATTATGATGTCTCTCCCCTTCAAAGTACAGTACAGTATCCACCATATGCTCTAAAATACGTGGCCCTGCAATTTGTCCCTCTTTTGTGACATGCCCTACTAGAAAAATAGCAATACCTTTTGTTTTAGCGATTCGCATCAGCTCAGCTGTACATTCACGAACCTGTGAGACACTACCTGGGGCACTTGTTACTTCTGGATGAAAAACCGTTTGTATGGAATCGACAATGACAAATTTAGGTTGTACTTCATCAATGGTTTGGTTTAAAAACTCTAGGTTTGTTTCGGAGTATATGTAAAGCTCTTGAGAAATCACTCCTAAACGCTCTGCTCGTAATTTCGTTTGACGAATAGATTCCTCTCCAGAAATATAAAGTACGCGATGCCCTTTATTCGAGAGTAATGCGGAAACCTGTAATAGTAATGTTGATTTGCCTATTCCAGGATCACCCCCAATTAATACTAGAGAACCAGGTACAATGCCACCGCCTAATACACGATTGAGTTCGCCCATTTCTGTTGCTACGCGCGATTCTTCAGTAGCTTCCACTTGGATAATCGGGATTGCCTTTTGAGTAACTGTAGCAGAATGTTGAAATGCTCCACGTGGGCCTTTTGCAACCATTTCTACTTCTTCCACCATTTTATTCCATTCACCACACCCAGGGCATCTTCCCATCCATTTAGCAGATTCATAGCCACAGCCTGAACATACAAATTTCGTTTTTTTCTTTGCCAAATTGCTTTCACCTCGAATATTTGTTCTTATCCTTAATTGTACAGAAAAAAAGACAGCTTGGCACTTAAAGCCTTACTGTCTTTCCTTGAAATTATTTAGAGATGGAAACTCCCTCTTTTTTCTTTACAACAAACTCATCGTTTACGTAATCAATGACAACCTGATTACCCTTTTCTACATTACCCTTTAGTAATTCTTCTGATAATCGATCCTCTACTTGTTTTTGTAATGCACGACGTAGTGGACGAGCACCATATTGAGGGTCATAGCCTTCTTCAGCAATTTTTTCAAGTGCTGCATCAGTCAGCTCTAACGAAATGTCTTGCTCTTGCAAGCGTTTTGTTAAAGCATTGCCCATCATCGCAATGATTTCTTTTAAGTGCTCTTTTTCTAATGCGTGGAAGACAATCATTTCATCGATACGGTTTAAGAATTCTGG
>Ga0256900_1000814_pt1 | contig 9583 bp, 7 predicted proteins | sample MC6MC0688MT_FD_190190 | JGI IMG/M metagenome (GOLD analysis project Ga0256900, IMG submission 190190) | Metatranscriptome of enriched soil aggregate microbial communities from Iowa State University, Ames, United States - MC6-MC0688-MT... | ecosystem: Environmental > Terrestrial > Soil >... | reverse complement strand
GATATAAGTTTGTACCACAATATTGTCTTTCTTCCAGGAAATGCTGTCCATCGTGAAGTTGGCATTCACCGTAAGCGTAACCGGGTAACAATGCCCGGAGTTACTTATTGTAGCATTACATTGAGCGAAAGATTGCTGCGCGCCTTGAATAAAGCCGGTAGCTACCATGAAGGTGAGTAATAATTTTCTCATTTAAATCAATTTAAAAGGGTGATAATAATAGGTGTCATGACTCTGTAAATATATTCTAACTTTAAGCTCAGATGGACAAATTGTTCACTCATTTTCTTCTAAAATGAGTGAATTCCCCTACCCGCATTTGCGTTAAATAGTACATATTGCAGTTTAAAATCGCTTCTTCCGGATGAGTTCAGTAAAACAATATAATAGGCGGCCACATAAACCTGGGCAACAGATTAGTTCATTACTCATCTTGTTACTCTTCTGTTGCGCCGGCTTGAGTAAGGCCCAGACGGAAAATCCCACGGTCTATAAAACCGGTACCGCTAAGCTATTATCATCTGATACCGCATTGATCAATGAGCAATTATCAAAAATTGAACGCCTCAATCAAACACAACCCGACAGCGCGCTAAAAATGCTGGATGATTTAATGGCCTTGGAGCAGGATCCGCTCATGCAACCCTTCAATGGAAAAGTATTTGCATTTGCGGCAGTCTGTTATTTAAGAAAAGGGGACTATAAAGCATGCGAAAGACTATTGGAAAAAGCATTCTATTACGCGGGAAAAAGTAAAGACAAAGAAATACTCAGCTACCTGCATAATGTAAATGCCATTATTTACCAGCAATCCGGCTTGTATAGCAAAAGCATCAGTCACTACATGAAGGCGATAGAGCTGGCCGATGATAATCTAAGCGATAAGCGGGTTATTCAGACCTACATTAATTTCGGCGGTTTCTGGAGTATTATGGGCGAATACAAACAAGCCTTAAAATATTATGACCTGGCTTCCGGTATACTGGAAAAAACTAAAGGTGCAGACCCCTACGTCACCATGAATATCGGGATTGCCAAATCCGATTCCAGTAATGATTTCGCAATATCCAAATTCAAAGAGGCTTTGACTATCCTTAATCAAAAAAATGATGTGCATCTTGCCAACAAGCTCTACGTCAACCTTACAGAGGCATTCCGTATTAATAAACAGTATGACTCGGCCTTGTTTTATCTTCAGAAAGCGGAAGTCGCTTCTAAACTTTTTAACACCAATACTTCACTGGCCCTATACCATTCAGAAGCCGGTCAGCTCTACCTGGAACTGGGTAACGTTAAGCGAGCTGAAGAAGAACTCCGGAAAGCCCTGAAATGTTCTGAAGCGAGTCATACTAAAGAGATCAGTAAAGAAATCCATGAAGTGCTGGCAAAGGTGTATGAAAAAAAGCAGGACTTTAAAAATGCGTTCCTACATCAGACTTATGCGATACAATTGCAGGATAGTCTGGATAAATCGGAAAAGGTAAAAACATTGGACCTGATGCTGGATTACCAGAAAGCAGAGCAAAACCGGATTGTAGCTAATAATGCCCTGGAGCTGGCCCAAAAAGAAAACCAGCTTGAACAGCGCAATGTGTGGGTGGCCCTGATTTTAGGCATCTCTTTAGGCATCATCGGTATCGTTATATCGGCTTTCAGAAACAGCAGGAACAAGCAAAAGTTGCAGAACAACGAACTGGCCTTATTGCGACAGACCCAGGAAGTGGAACGCCTGAAAGCACTTTCGGAAGGGGAAGAGAAAGAACGGAACAGGATCGCACATGAATTACATGATAGCGTCATGGTTGAGTTTGCCTCTGTAAAAATGCAGCTTAATGCATTACCGCAACAGTTCCCGGAAATGGCCAGTTCTGAAAATCATAAACGCATCGTACAACAGATGGACCGGGCGACCAAAGAGCTCCGGCTTACTGCCCATAACCTTATGCCGGATCTCTTACTGGATGAAGGATTAGTCCAGGCAATTTTTTATTTCTGTAATAATATCCGGAAAACTTCCGGGCTTCCTATTTCTTTCCAGCACATTGGCCTGCCGGTGCCGAGGTTTATCGTAGACTTCGAGATCCTGATCTACCGGACTGTCCAGGAAATCATACAGAATATTATCAAACATGCGGAGGCCGGCAAGGCTTTGGTGCAAATACAGTATGACGGGGAATACCTCTCTATCACTATTGAAGATAATGGCAAAGGATTTGACCGGAATAAAGATCATGAAGGAATGGGCCTGAGAAGTATTAAAAACCGGCTCCAGACCTTCCATAGCCAACTGGACATAAAAAGCGTGTTAGGCATGGGTACTACAGTGCTGATCGAATCTCAGACAAAAAACTTAATTTTAGAAAAATAACCTGTTATGCCCATTACCGTTTCCATCATAGACGACCACCCGCTGGCTACTACCGGCATCGTGAATATGCTAAAGGAGTTTAAGGAGATTAAAATTGCCGGCATTTACCACACCGCTCCTGCCCTGTTGGAAGAAATTGCCAGCAAGCAACCGGAAATATTGTTAATGGATATTATGTTGAAAGAATATTCCGGCAAAGACCTGGCCCCACAATTAAAAAAAGAGTACCCGGAACTTAAGATCATTGCCCTGACCAGCCTGGATGCGCCGGCCTCCGTTTCGGGAATGATGCGCAGGGGCTGCAGCGGCTATCTTTTGAAAGATACAGATCAATATACCCTATACAATGCCATTCTTGCCGTGCACGAAGGAGCAGAGTTTATAGAACCGTCTCTAAAGGAAACGATGGTACAAAACCTGTTCAATTTCAGTAAAAATACTTCCAATGACCGTTCTATACCGGAGATCACTATGCGGGAAAAAGAGATCATCCAGTTGATCGCTGATGAATTAACCACACAGGAAATCGCCGATAAATTGTTTATCAGTTTTCGTACCGTTGAAAACCACCGGTACAGCCTGATGCAGAAATTAGTGGTTAAGAACACCGCCGGGCTCATCAAAGTGGCGATACAATTAGGCCTGGTTAAATAAGTCCGGGGCCATTATCTTACCTAAGCTACAAATAAAGAGGGAGGTAACCGGTTGGTTACCTCCCTCTTTTAATCATTACTTAATTTTTATTGTTTATTAATCTTGATACCGGAACGGTTTCCTTTAGCATCCGTCAGGCTTAAAATATAAGTGCCCGGTGCCAGGTTCGAAAGGTTATGGCTTGTCTTTTTATTGTTTAAACTGGCCTTGTAAACTTCCTGTCCTAACAAATTAGTCATAGAGATGGTAAATACCTCTGCAGTCCAACTTTTAAAATCGATAGACAGTTCGTTATTTACCGGGTTAGGATAAACGGCAACTGCGCCGGAAGTGAACAGGTCGTTCAAGCCTGTACCCTGGTTGCTGATCAGTATTTCCAGTGAATCATATTTACTGGCATCTGCAGTTGAAACGGCCTTGGCCCAAACGGTTCCGTTTGTTTGTGCCGTAACTAAACCGGTAGCAGAAATAGTTGCTGTTCCGGTGCCCGGAACGATGCTCCAGGTAACACTTTGCGTTGCATTGGCCGGCAATACAGTGGCCATCATCTGTAAAGTACCTGCATTAACCGTAATAGCCGCAGGAACGCCACTTGCAGTATTCACACTTACGCTGGCAACAGCTACTGACTGGTTGCTTAGGGTAAGCTCTAATGAATCTTTTTTACTGGCATCTGCAGTCGAAACCGCTTTTGCCCAAACTGTTCCGTTTGTTTGTGCCGTAACTAAACCAGCAGCAGAAATCGTTGCGGTTCCTGTTCCCGGAACAATACTCCAGGTAACCGTTTGTGTTGCATTGGCTGGCAATACGGTTGCCGTCATTTGCAAAGTGCCTGCAATCGTTGTGATCTCTGCAGGTGCTCCACCTTGTGTAGCTACCGTTACACTGGTAACCGGAACGGCCTGGTTGCTCAAGGTGATTTGCAAAGAATCTTTTTTGCTGACATCGGCTGTCGAAACGGCTTTAGCCCATACCGTACCATTGGTTTGCGCGGTAACTAAGCCGGCAGCAGAAATCGTTGCGGTGCCTGTCCCTGGAACAATACTCCAGGTAACCGTTTGCGGTGCAGCAGCCGGCAATACCGTTGCTGCCATTTGTAAAGTGCCGGCATTCGTTGTAATCGTTGCCGGAGCACCACCTTGTGTGACTACCGCTACGCTGGTAACCGGAACCACCTGGTTGCTCAGGGTTATTTGTAAAGAATCTTTTTTACTGACATCGGCTGTCGAAACGGCTTTAGCCCATACCGTACCATTAGTTTGTGCAGTAACCAAACCGGCAGCAGAAATCGTTGCCGTACCGGTACCAGGAACGATACTCCAGGTAACTGTTTGAGGAGCTGTGGCAGGTAATACGGTTGCCGCCATTTGTAAGGTACCTGCATTCGTTGTAATCGTTGCCGGAGCGCCACCCTGGGTAGCTACCGCTACACTGGTAACAACAGGGCTTGACGATTGAACATTAATGGTATAATCTTCGACCTCACCAAAACCGAACTCCAAATATTCAGTTTCTTCCAGGCAAGGATCCCCGTAATTCCAATCAAGCCAATCCAGCATAATCCTCATTCGTGTATTCCCGGTCAAGGCGGTTGCCGGCGGAGTTATCGACAAAGTATGAGGACCTGTGCTACTAACATTAGAGGCCAAAAGATACTTTTCACCGGCATTATCTAAAATACCATTGTGGTTCCAGTCGATAAAAGCATATACGTATTCGTTGGCATCCGGTGCTATAGTAACACTTAGCGTATAAGCAGTTCCAATCGTGACTTGGCCTGGCGTTACCGTAGTGGAGAAGTTACTGTAAGCAGTAGCTCCAGCTCCTGTCGAATTATTAATACCTGCAAACGTCACGTTAGTGATCCACTCCTCAGAATTATCCAGCCAACTGGAGGGCTGGCAATAGGTCTGGGCGTTAGCGTCCATAGACGAAAATCCTAAAGTTACAAAGGAGCACAAAGCCGCACTGAATAGTCTAAGTTGTTTTTTCATGATTATATAATTTAAGGGTATAAATCAAATATAGCATAAAAACGCACAAAATCAATCAAATACAACACTTATAAATACATATAAATATACATATATAATAAACTTAAGGCAAAACTTCTTTTTTCTTACGCCATATAAACCCATCGATTACATAATGGGTCAGCTGCGGCATCGCCAGTAAAGGGACTATAAATTTTAACCAGGAAGTATTTAAGCGCTCTGTCTTAAAATCATTAAATATGGCAAAAATCTGAGCATTATCCTGCCACACCCAGGTATCCCAGAGGCCTTCTTCCAGGAAAGCGAAAAGAAATATAATAATAAGGAACAGCATTATGCCTAAAGGGCCATACATCAATTTCCAGAACGGGGAACGCTGTTGAAGGGCCGTGTTCTCCCGCATCGAAAATATCCAGATCAATGCCATGTAGGGAATCCCGTGGGCCACTACGTTTAAAAGCGTGAAAGCAAGATCTCCGTTAAAGTAAACAATGCCTATATACCAGGAGAACAGGGTTCCGGCAATAACCAGCATACGTAAGATATTGATCGTCTTAAACCGGACGATCAGCACCACTTCTTTTAGGACATAAACGACAACAACAATAATATAAAGGAGGGTAAAAAAATTACGCGCACCAGGCAGCTCTCTAATCATAAAATCACCTTCAACAAACCAGTTAAAATTCCTGGGACTGCTGAAATGCCAGTATAATATAGGATAAAGGGTAGCCGCATAAATCGTGATCACATCGATCCACTTGCACCAGCCAGGCAGCTGGCCTTCGTTACGGGAATAAAGCTTCATAATGCCATACTGCTGGCGAATAAAATGGAAGACCGCAATATAGGCCATCACGGTCCAGAACAAAGCCATACTGACACTACAGAGTAATACACCAAATAAAAAGGAGGCTAAGGGTACCAGGGTCATTGGCGTACGGTAGCGCTGCCAGGAAGTCTTACTGAAATAGGTACGGAACAAAGTACTGTATACATGGGCCACATCGATCAGCAAAACCAGGATCACCCACCAGTAAACCGGGATATCTTTAGCATCCTGGAACAATTGCGGGAAGAAAGCGATAAAAGCCAGGCAAAGAAAAGGCGGGGCGATGATAAACAACAGGTCTATCCAGGGCTTGCCCAACCAGGGTTTAGCAACAGACAAAGATGATCTTAATCCACTCATAAAAATCTTTTTACCTGCCTGGCAGCATTTAATCCCTGGTAAAAGGCCTCCTCGAAAATGCTGACACCGGCAATATCGGTATGGGCGAAATGGATCGTATTACCAATGCTTTGCTGCAAGCTTTTACGGGCTTCGCCCCAGATCCAGCCCGGTAAAGGTTGTATCATGGCATGTCCCCATAGAGCAATATCGGCTTGTAATAACTGTTGCTCCAGGTTAGGATGCACTTTCAGCAAGTCCGCCAGTATTTCATCGACCCAGTCTTTATGGGGTTTTGCCAGGGCTGCTTTACGGGCTTCCGCATTAGAAACACCCTTAAGCGGTTTGTAATAAGTCAGGTTTTTTACCGGTTGCGAAAGGCTGATCTTCTGGTGGCCCGCATCTACATAACCGAGTCCATTGCCTTCATAGATCACATTATCCCAGGACAGATCCACGCCATTTCGTTCTTCCAGGCCTGCTTTTACTTTCAGGTTGGCCACCATCCAGGGGCTATATTGCATATTAGCCTGCACCTTTCCTACTCGTCCGGGATCGGCCTTAGCGAGCAGCCGCGCATTGACAAACTGTGGTGCCGCTATAATACATTGCTCGCAGCGCAGTCCTTTTATGGTTTTATTAAGTACATCATAATAAGTAATCTCAACTTTTCCATCCACTTCCTCAACAGCAATCACCAGGCTATTGATCCGTAGCTCTGCTTCTCCTCTTTTAAGTAGTTGTTCGGCCAGGAAACCATTACCCTGCTCCCAGGTCAGTACATCATCATAATGAGCATTAGCTGCACGCCCCTTACGGGCGGCAAAGTAATGAATACCGGCCCAGGCACTGATCTGTTCAATTGTCGTCCCAAAATCATCTAAGGTACAATAGTTAGCATACCAGCATAATTCAGGTGCCTCAAATCCCTGCTCAGTCAACCACTCTTTAAAAGTCTGTTGGTCTAAAGCAGTATATACAGGATCGGCACTGGAAAGATCTACAGGAATAGCAAAAGCATCTTTACCATCTTTGCCCCGCTCCTGGCGCAACCGGGCCATCGTTTCAAAGAAACGGGTGAATTGTTGTCGCGATGCTGCAGGCAAGCCATGGCTAGGCACAATACCTTCCTGCCATTTACCATTAATATATAAGCGATCTTCAGGATCATGGCATAAGTATAACTCATTATACACCGGCAAGCCGTTTTCATAGCCGGTGATCACCCCGGCCTCTTCCAGGAAGGCCATGTAATCGGTAAGCTCGTTATTGGGAATAGGCACGTAGTGCGCCCCATAAGGAAATTTCGAGTATTCATTGCTACCGCTGGCTGCATTTCCTCCTGTATGTGCTTCCAGCTCCAGTAGTACAACCTCATCTATACCTGCTTTTGCGAGCTGCATCGCTGCAGATAAACCGCTGATACCACCACCCACGATCCCTACTTTCTTTTCATCAAATACGGTGGGCCGTTCAAAAATTTTATCTCTGAGCATATGACCGATCGCAGCACTGGCGCCAACAATAGACCCGGGAATCTTTCTCTGGCGGTTACATGCGCTCATGCCTAATCCCAGTCCACCGGAAACGGTCATCATCCATCTTATAAATTGCCTGCGTTCCATATTAGCGGTCGGTATAATGGCGCCATTCCTGTTCAAAATATTTGACCAGGGCCTGGTTGTTCAGTTTATTGATCTCTAAGGTGTCTTTGCTGCGCATATCGTCAGAGAAGGTCATCATCTGCTGGAATACCGGCGTGCTGATATACTTTGCAGGGACCGCAAAAGTATCCGGCACCGATAAAGGCGCCTGCTGGCTGGCCATAATATAGCCCCATTCGCCAAAGGAAGGTACATAGTTGTGATAAGGCAAAGTCCTGAAACCACAAGCGTTCAGCGTCTTATTGACACACCAGAAACTTTTGGGTGCGACCAATGGTGAGGTACTTTGAATCACGATCACCGACAAAGGGTGTAATACCTGCTTCAGTAAATTGTAAAAGGTATTAGAGTATAATTTACCTAAACCAAAACTGGATGGGTCCGGGAAGTCAATGATCACACAGTCGTAAACCGTCTGGCTTTCTTTCATCCAGATAAAGGCATCTTTATTCTCTATACTCACTTTAGGGTTCGTCAGTGAGTGTTCATTCAATGCCGAGAGCATTTTATGTGAGCTGAACAAGCGGGTCATTTCAGGGTCTAGGTCTACCAGGTGTATACGCTCTACTCCGGGATATTTCAGGATCTCTCTCACGGCCAGGCCATCCCCGCCGCCTAAAACCAATACATTCTTCAGTTGTTTGACATTGCTCATTGCCGGGTGTACCAGGGCTTCATGATAACGGTATTCGTCCCGGGAACTAAACTGCAGGTTACTGTTCAGAAAGAGCCGGAGTTCTTCCCTGTTTTTGGTGAGCACGATCCGCTGATAGGGCGTCGATTTAGCGAACACCACCTTATCCTGGTAGGAAAGCTCATCGCCGTAATCCATGATCTCATCTGCAAAAGCAAAGGCGACAACCTGCGCTATGAGCACCAGGAAGGCCGTTAGCTTCAATAAGGCTACGCGCTTTATCTGCTCCCTGAAGTAATAGCACAGAATGATACTGACAACGACATTTATAATCCCAAAGAAAAGACTGGTGCGAATAAGCCCAAGATGCGGTACAAATAAAAGCGGGAAAACAATGGAGGCTAACAAAGCCCCGATGTAATCAAAGGTAAAAACCCGGCTTACCAGTTCATTAAAGGAAAGCTTATCCTTAAGTATTTTTAATAGCAGTGGTATTTCTATACCCACGAGCGTACCTATGATCACGACCAGGAAGAGCAGTAAAAACTGGAACCCGTCGATTACCGGGAACAGAACGAATAACAGGGGCGCGGAGATCCCTCCAATAAATCCTACCAGCAACTCTACCTGCACAAACCAGGTGATGAGGTTACGGGTAAAGTACTTGGACAAAAAAGAACCGATACCCATAGAAAACATATAGGTACCGATGATCAAACTAAACTGCGTGATACTGTCGCCTAACACATAGGAAGCCAGTGTGCCGGCAATCAATTCATAGATGAGTCCGCAAACCGCGATGATAAGGACTGAAAAAAGAAGTAACCACTGCGTTCTGACGACTTGCTTAGGGGTACTATCCATGAATTGAGGCAGCGATAATAATGGCTAATGATAAAAGAAAGAAACCTACCAGGAGCGCTGCGGCTTTATTTTGCTTCTCAAACACTTCCCGGAACAGGTTATGCTTAGGCGTCACTACCTCGATAATGATAAAGGCCACGATCAGCGCTACGATACCGATACCGGCAAACATTAATGAATTTATTACACTTGCTGTCATTATAATCATTTTAATAATTTATTTATGATAAAAAT
>Ga0256900_1000806_pt1 | contig 9620 bp, 7 predicted proteins | sample MC6MC0688MT_FD_190190 | JGI IMG/M metagenome (GOLD analysis project Ga0256900, IMG submission 190190) | Metatranscriptome of enriched soil aggregate microbial communities from Iowa State University, Ames, United States - MC6-MC0688-MT... | ecosystem: Environmental > Terrestrial > Soil >... | reverse complement strand
CGCGCGTAGTCAGGCGTTGTGCTCCACCGCCGATATCGCCGCAACCATTCTGGCGCGAGCAGAACTGCCTGACTACAACGGCATGCAGGGCATGTCGTTGTTGCCGCTGATGTCAGGCGCCGTTGATACCGTACGCGAAGCCGTGCTGATCGAAGAAGAAGGCCAACGCACGATGTTCGGTTTTCCCTGCCGCACGCGCATGCGAACGCTGCAAACGTCGCGCCATCGCTTGAGTGTGTACGCCGACGCGGGCTGGGGCGAACTCTATGACTTGCAGGAAGACCCCGACGAATTGCGCAACTTATGGGATGCGCCGGCCGCCGCCGCCACACGGGGCGAACTGTTGTTCGCGTTGTCGAAGGCCATGATCCGCCACGCGGAAACGAGCCCCCATCCCACCGCTATTGCCTGATGGCATCGCCCAGGCCGCGGCTTGCGTGCGGCCGTCACCCCGGAGAGAAAAATGTTCAAGCCTACGCTGTTCTGCATGGCGCTGTTTTGCATGCCGTTGATGGGGGCTGGCGCGTCGGTCGCCTCGCCGACCGATTATCCGACACGTCCTATCCGGCTCATCGTTAACTTTTCGCCTGCCGGTCCGCTGGATATTGGCGCCCGCGCCATTGCGATGGCCGCCGGTGAATTGCTGGGCCAGACAATCGTCGTTGAAAACCGTCCGGGCGCCTCGGGCAATATCGGCGCAAAGGCCGTCGCCAGGGCCGAGCCGGACGGCTACACGTTGCTGATGACGCTGGATACGTTGATGACCGTCAACCCGCACGTCTTCAAAGACGTGGCCGACGAGGTAACCCGGTACCTGGAACCGCTAAGCATCGCCGGCAGCTTCGGCTTGGCGTTGACGGTGCGCGCCGACCTGGGCGTGGCGACATTGGAGGATTTTGTCCGATATGCCAAGACCAACGCCGTGACCTATTCATCGGCGGGCTACGGCAGCCCCGGCAATCTGGCTTTTGAAAAACTGAACCTGGCGCTGGGCATGGACGTCGCGCACGCGCCATTCCGTGGCAGCGCGGGCGCCGTCAACGCCTTGCTCGGCAATCAAATCCAGGCAGGGTTTCTGGCCGCCTCAGCCGTGCAGCCGCACGTGCGCGCGGGAACAATGCGCGCGTTGGCAATCTCGTCACGCGAGCCGGACCCAGATCTTCCCGGTGTACCCGCCATGGCGAATCTGGGCATGGAGCCGTTAAAGGATTTTGAAGCGGCCTTTGCCTTTATGATCATGGCGCCCAAGGGCCTGCCGCCCCACATCGCGCAAAAATGGGACGAGACCTTGGCGGCGGTGTACGCGCGGCCAGAGTTCCAGAAGAGCATCGCCAGCTTGGGGATGCGCGCGCCGTTTGCGGGGCGAGTGGAAGCAAAAGAATGGGTGGAAACACGAGCTGGAAGCTGGGGCGAGGTCATTGCAAAGGCGGGGATTAAAGGGGAGTAGGGCCGCAGGGTTGTTTGCATTGCGGTATCAGGCTGGGCTGCTTTTTCCCGCTTAGGAAATCGCAGCCCGGCCTTTTTACGCGGGCGGCTCTGAAGATGTGCGGTCAGTGTTCAATGCCGGCCGCTTTCCACCGCGATGGCTTCACCCGAGCAAGGAACATATTGCCGCGCGCGGTCGGTGATCAGCCAATAAAGGCAGGCGCTGAGCACTGCGCTCAAGATCCAGGAGTAGGGCGCTACCGATTCCAGGCCGGGCACGAGCACAATGGTGACGGCCAAGGTCGCGGACGGCGCCAGCGCAATCAGAGCGCAGGGATTGGCGCCGCGCGTGTAGAAGTACGTGCCGGTATCGGCGTCGGTGTATAGGTCTGGCACGTGTACGCGGGATTTTCTGATCAGCCAGTAATCCACCATGATGATGCCGTACAGCGGCCCCAGCAGTGCGCCCAGGCCTGACAGGAAGTAGACGATCACGATGGGGTTGCCATAGATCTTCCAAGGCAGGATCAACACGGCCAGCGTGGCGCTGATGAGGCCCGCGCGATGAAAGTTCAGATAGCGCGGCGCCAGATTGGTCAGCACAAATGCCGGCGCGACAAAGTTCGCCATGATGTTGACCGCCAACGTCACGATCAACAGCGCCACGCAGCCCAGCACCAGCAAGCCCGTGTGCGGGATGGCGGCAACGATATCGGCAATGCTGGTGATGACGCGGCCATCAATGCTGAACTGCGCACCCGCCAGCACCGAGCTGATTGCCGCGAACACCAGAATGTTGAAGGGCAGCCCCCAGAAATTGCCGGACCGAATGCACTTTTCACTGGGCGCGGAGCGGGCGAAGTCGCAGAAGTTCAACAACAGCGTTCCGTAGATGGCCAGCCATAACGATGCGGCGGACAGTACCCGGTTCCAGGATGCCAAGCCAACGGACACCGCACCGGCGGACCACGCCACGCGACCATCGACACGCCAGACCATCCAGACCGCCAGCGCTAAGACGGTTGCCAGAATGACCGGGCCCGCAAAGCCTTCGAACTTTCGGATCATCTCCATGCCATAGGCCAGGATGATCAATTGCACCACCCACAGCGCCACAAAGCTGGCCCAGCCCAAACTCGACAAGCCCAGCGCGCCGCCGCGGTCGTAGCGGGCCAGATCGGGCGCAACCGCAATCAGCAATACGCGCAACACCACGGACGCCAGATAGGTTTGAATGCCGAACCACGCGATGGCGATCACCGCGCGAATAATGGCGGGAATCTGTGCACCACGTATGCCGAAGCTGATGCGGCTCATGACCGGAAAGGGTACGCCCGTGCGCTGTCCCATATACCCCGACAGATTCATCAGGACGTATAGGATCGCAGCGCCCAGGGCCATGGCGGCCATGATCTGCACCGCGGAATAGCCCATCGCAAACAGCCCAATCGCAAACGTGTAATTGGCGATGTTGTGCACATCATTCGTCCATAGCGCGAAGATGCTGTAAGCGCCCCAGCGCCTTCCTGCGATCTTGGCGGGCGCCAAGTCTGCATTGTGTAGTTTGGGACTTAGCGGATGCTGCGCCTGGCCGGATGAAGAATCGGAACCAGCAAGACTGCGCCTTTGCCGAATGGCCGGATGCGTGTGTGCGTCCGAATACATAGTCGGAACCCCTTGTTGTGCGTATCGGGCGGGCATGAAGCAACCGCGCGCCGATGGTCGTGGAACTGCGGGACGAACGGTGAGCGCTACTGGCCAGTAGGTAGCGTCACATTAACGTCCGCTAAGGGGCGGGCTGTGTAGGACGAGACTGATTTTGGAGTTGGGGTTTTCTCGGGGGGTGAGCTAACCGTTCAACGTGACGCCGTTATTCCAAGTGCGTTCATTGTGTCTGTAGTCATCTGGCCGCTGGAGGGAAGAGACTTGAGCGTCTGAAAATGCTTAAGCGCCGTGGTGGTCGCCGGTCCCATTATCCCGTTTATTGGACCGTCATACAGATGGAGGGATGTCAGTTTGATCTGCACGCGCATGATCTGCAGTTTCAACTTCTCGGCGCGGCTGAGGTCTACTTGGTCGTTAGCTGCATTGCCACTTTTGGAATTCGATCCCGTTGTCGCAGGCTTCTGACCCGATGTAATCGGGGCAACCGGGTTTGCGGGAGCTCCAGTCACTCCACTTTTGCTTTCTGGTGAGGCGGACGGTGTATACGACGGGTTGGGAGTGATGGGAGCGCGTGCGGGGGCTGTATATGTGGAACCGCGGCCGCTTGCGCCGGAGTAGTGCGAGCTGTGGCTGGAGTGCGACCGATGGCTGGAATGCGACCGATGACCGGCAAACAGATTGTCATAGGCGAAGTTAAGTGGTCTTAATGGGACCGCTTTCGGTTCATTGAGTGCATCCAGCGCAAGCTTCTCGGCAGGCGGCGTGGCACCGGCTGGTTTTCCAGAGAATGCCGTTAGGCCAGCAACAAACATGCTGATACTTCTAATGAAGCGACTCATGCCACGTATTCCTCATGAATTATTTGAATAGTCTTAGCCGGCCTCCAACCACGCTCATGCCACGCGAAGAACCCAGAGCAGCTTGCTTTTACTTGGCACGATTCACAGATTGGAGCATAGACATTTTTCCAGTCTGAGATGCTTCGATGAGCAAAAGCGTGCAAATTTTCTGGCAGCGCGCAAAGAGGCGCATTCATGAACAGAAAAGGCACTGAATGTCGAGAAAGTTGACGAGCGGCCAACTGCAGAGTGTCTTGCCAATCAAGCAGATCGACTTCGCACAGCTCCCGATTGGCAAGCGCAAAGCCGATTGGTTCACAGGCCATCAATGCGACCTCTTTCACGAATGGCAGATTGCGCCCGATAAAAGTACACAATGCAGGAAGTACTTCCAATACCGGGCGGATCAACACTATCCGCAGCTGAACTGGTTGGCGATATGACTGAAGGTTCAAAAGTCCACCGAGGGTTTGTTCGAACGCACCGGGGGCCTGAACCACAAAGTCGTGAATAAAATCGGCGTGACCATATAGCGGTACAAGCCAAGTGACACGAGTTGCCAAGTTCTCCAGCAATGGTCGTGCCTGATCCATGTTGGCCAGTAGACGTCCATTCGTCAGCACTTCAATGCGGGTCTCAGGATGTTTGTTGCCTATTGCATCCAGGACGGTCCTGAGGTGCGGACCCAGCAGCAACGGCTCCCCTCCGCTTAAACCCAGTACCTGTGGTGAAACCGCAAGATGACGAATCGCTTCCAATGACTCGTGGATCATCCACTCGTCATCCTGTGCCGTGGGTGGCTGTGAACACATCAGGCAATTGCTGTTGCAGCGATTAGTCAACTGCAGACTGTGGTGCATATCCGACTCGCGATAAAGCACCTCGACTTCAGATCGTTCAGCGTTCACGGCAACGACGTCGCCGACTTCAAGCTTGTCGCTGTCTATCCAATCGACATTTGCCAAGCCAGCAGCGCGGTATTGTGCGACGGATTGACGTTGCTGCATGGTGGTGGCGAGCGTCAAGAAGCGGATATCAGGTTGCCAGTGGCTTGCAAGGCAATCGATGTCGACGACCCTCCACACGCGTGCATCATGGACTGTCTGTCCAAAGTGGGCTTTTACTCTCCGCATTGCACAATCTCCGAGTCTGCGACGGGGCGGGCCCAGGCGTGGAACAGATCTAAACGGTCGGGTTCGGCATGTTTGAGTGCGGAAAAGAAATAGTCGAACAGCCATAGATGGCGCTGACAATGTTCTGTACGCAGCGCAGGAATATCCATGCTCTCGAACTGGGCCTGCGCATCAACTGGGTTCGGCGCGCAAAAATTCTGGTACGCGCAATTGCGGCAGTCGTCCATCTCATCGACGAGGCTGGAAGCGATGAGTTGTTGTTGTACCGGGGACTGCCGCAGTGTGGCTAGACTCGAGCCTATTGGTCCTAGCCGCAGCGACACGTCGCCCGTCTCAGCCAGCATTCGAGCTTCGTCGCTGGGGTACACATAGCCGTCATAGTTGTAGACGAGCACACTCTGGCCAGCGCCAGTCGGGCTTTGGAGATCGACGTAGCCCGCGTCAAATGGCGATAGGATTTTGTTGAGAATGATGGACGCGTATACCTCTCGGAGTTCGACGCCTTGTGCATTCCAGTGCAGTACACGATTCAGCGCACGAGCATAAAAGCCATAGAACTGTTCGGGCCGGTAACCGAGCAGGGATTGATTGCGTTTTGCAAAACCATAACTGCTCAGCGGTCGAATGAAGATCTCGCCGAACCCAAGTTTGACGTACTCATCAACGATGGCTTCGGGATCGGCTAAAGATGCCTTGGTTGTGGTCATCAGGGCCGACACGAATTCTCGTCCCAGTCTATTCCGAGCTAGCTCAATGCCAGCAACCGTCCGTTCATAAGAATTTCGCCCAGGAATAGGGCGATTGCGATTATGCAGGTGTGCGGGGCCATCAATACTGGTCGACAGGTATACGCCATGTTGCGCGAGGAAATCGCACATCTCTGAATTCAGCTGATGAAGCGTGGAGGCAATTACGAAACGTATGTGGCGCTTTTCAGCACGGTTGCGCTCCTGGATGTGCGTGATCGCGGACTTCACCAAATCGAAACGCAAGAGGGGATCTCCCCCTTGAAATTCAATCGTTAAGGCCTGGGCTTCGCTTTCGAAGACACCGTCGCAAGCAGCCAACAGTGCCGAGTGACTGATCGTGTGCTTCGTATCTGTGAGAGAACGACTCACCTGGCAGTACTGACAGGAATGAGCGCATTGAAGCGTCGGCACAAAGATGTGGAGACTGGGGCCGCTCGAGAGCGTTTCGCGTCTAGCCGCCTTACGTGAGGCTAACAACCTGCTAGAGCCAGAGGGGGCGCAGCTCGTAGTGAAAAAGCCGGCTTTCAGATCAGCTTGTAGTAATAGCGGGAGTTCCGATACGTGCCCTTGTGCTAGGGACTTGGCTTGATCTTCGCTAAGGAAGACATGATCGCCGGTGCTGCTGACGGCTAGCCAGTCCTTTTGAATTGCCCTGAGTTGAAAGGGCAGCATTTTCACGGCGTACTCATCCACGCGCTTCTCCTCGCGCGGCACTCATGGCCGGCATTTCTCTTTGGATATTTGGCAACATAATTACACAAATTTGTTGCGAAATCTAATTGAAGAGCGGGCTGCGGCACGACGGTTGATCTTAAGTTCTACCGGCCTTCGCTGTTATTTCTCGCGTCGCGTGCGAGATACTTGCGTCGCAATTCCTTGGTTAAACTCGTCGTGAATTTGCGTCGCAAAGATCTTCGTTTTGTGATTAGTAGTTCACATAGTCTTCTTAAATCCTTCATTCCAATGACGAAGCCATTCGCCGACCTCTCCGCCGCGCTATCCCTTCCCGTCCATTCCCCCGACCACCTGGATTCCCTGGAGCAGTTCTTCAACCGCCCCGAGGTCCGTGCCTTCAACCTGGAATCCCAGGACGACGCCCACACCTCGGCCAACCTCCGGGCTTGCGCCGCGTTGCTGCCCGATCTGCACCCCAGCCGCGCGTCGGCGCTGGCATTGATGTGCGGCTCGCTGGTGGAAGACGACGCCGACCCAACCATTCTCTTTTCGACCCTTCAAGCGCTGCTTAAACAATGGCTGCATACGCTGCGCCCTTACTGCGCGCAGGAAGTCGAAGAAGACGATGGCGAAGTCGAAGCCGTAGACCGCCAAGCCTGGGCCGACGCACGATCCAGATTGGCCGCCGTGCCCGAAGACAAGCGCTGGGAAGTTGAGTCGTTGCAAGAAGCCGTGGACGTGCTGGTGCTGCCGATGATGACCATGCTCATGCGAAGTCAGTTCAATCACCAGGCCTTTATCGCAGACCGGGATTTGATGGCGTTGCTGGACCCGATGGCGACCAACAATGACAGTCTGCCGTTTGAGCAACTGCATTATCTGTGGATGGCGTCGCAGGTCAGTTACGAGGATGAATTGATCGTGGTGTTGCCCACTTCAAAGACGGGTTTCGTGGCTCGGGCGCATGCCATCAACAATACCTTCCATGCGTTTACGTTGTTGCAGATCTTGATTGGCGAGCATGCGCAAGCGTTGGGCGTGAAGCGTGAGATTCCCGCGCGTCAGCCGGACATGGACCGGGATACCGCCGACTTCCAATGGCTGCAAGCCGGCGCCTTCACCAACGGCGAACTAACCCAGCCGATGTTGTGGGCCTGGGGCGAAGCCGCGTTGCGCCACAACATGGCCAAGCTCGGCAAGCGGGTCTTGATTGCATTGGAAACGGACGAAGGCACGACGCGAAACTGGTCGGGATTCAACGGCATCATTCACGATGCGCAGGAACCGTCGATGACTTTCAAGCGCTATCTGACGGTGGAGGAAGTGGCGTCTTACCTTTCCTGAGGTTGGCAGTTCGGGAACCCACTTCGCACACTCGGCCGTTGCGGTTTAGGACAAAGGCCAGGACGGTGTGGACGCACCATGCCTGCCACGAAAGCTCGGTAGAGGTCGTGGTTAATAAATGATCTATGCTGCCGCAACCATAGATATGCGCTATTTATTATCGATTAGGATTGCGGAGCAAATGACTGGCAGAGAGATGGGAGCATCAAAGAAGGGGGCGCGGACGGCATATTTTGATATCGCTAATCGATGCATCGATTTCATCCTGAAAATGACGCCGATATATATGCTGTTCGCAGGCCTCATGTTGTGGTTTCATTTGCGGGAGCTACGCTGGGTTTCCTTGCTGCTTGCATCTGCAACGTCGCCAAGCGGCTTGGCTTTCCTGGCGGTGAGCGCATTAACGTTCTTAGGCGCGGTTATCATCGTTTTGTTGCTGCCGTCCTTCTTGCTGCTTTGCTGTTCGGATGTTTATAGGCCCGATAAGCCCATGCCAAAAAGGGTGAAATGGATTTTGTTGGCGATTGCCTTTGCTTGGGCTGTGTCTTTCAGCCTGATTGGTGTATCGGATGAAATGGGAAGTGTCCTTACCTTTCCTCGTCTCTTAGCGGGAGGCTTTGCGCTGGGAATGTTGGGCTACGCCCTTCCGGGGACATGGGCTATGTTGTGGCGTGGTGATGGCTCTTGCATCGACGCGCGAACAAAATTCTTGGCAAGTTGGAATCTGTCACTGGCCTCCCAAGGGCCGGCCAGGCCAGCTTCGCCACGCAACGCCACCAGAATGAATGCAGCCGCGCGGGGCGGATTTGTACTGCCGAACTTGGAGAGGTCGGCCGAGGCTGCGGTCGCCAACGGACCGGTACGTCGATTCTTGGGAGGAATATTCCTGCCCGCCATTTTGATACTCGTGATCATGGTGGCCACCTTTCTGACGAGCTTACCCATTCTCGTCTACGCAATGGCTTTCGGCACCGCGATCGAATCGTCGGTCGGATCATTGACGGGCTGGATCTTGCTGGTGGCTGGGGGAATGCTGACGATGCTGCCAGCGTTTGCGTATTTGCATGAGCGTGGCAAGAATCAAGATCCTGGTGCATCCGCGAGGCAGGCGTTCATCACCGCTGGGCTACTGGCCTTACTTACGCTTTTATTCCTGCAGTACGCGCCAATAAAGGATCGCGTATTCTCTATTTTGGAAATCCAAAGTACTCGGAAGGATTTCTTTCAGATTTCTTCTCCTGCGGCGTCGGCGGCACTGGGGAAACTTGGATTCCCCGTGTTTGAAATCGTTGATGAGGAAAAGATGAGCGCGGCGCGGACTAAGCGGGGGAGCGCTGCCCCGCTGACCATAGTGCAGGCTTGGGTGGGCTATGCGTTTGGCGACACTGTATTGCTGTGCAAAAGGCAAGTCAGTGAGAGACGACATATTGATCCTCTCTATCTGGTTGTCAAAGAGCCTGAAAACGTTTGCTTACCGTTGCTGAGGGCCGAGTTGCGCCGGATGCCCGACGCGTGGATAAGCCCCTAGCAGTTCCAAAGTTGAGAACATCGATTCAGGGTGGTGTCCGCATCCCGGTGTCGCATCTTTGTGTGAGACGGCTATTTTTTGGAGGCTGTAATTGCAGTCTGACACCGCTGCAGAATACTGCTCCGTAATCGCCGTCTCATTGTTTTCCTGACTGGAGACTCAACATGCAGACCAACGAAATTCATCGCGGACGGCTGATCGACCACATTCAGCTGGTGGTGCGCGATCTGCCCGCCAGCCAACGGTTTTACCAAGCGGTGTT
>Ga0256900_1000790_pt1 | contig 9755 bp, 10 predicted proteins | sample MC6MC0688MT_FD_190190 | JGI IMG/M metagenome (GOLD analysis project Ga0256900, IMG submission 190190) | Metatranscriptome of enriched soil aggregate microbial communities from Iowa State University, Ames, United States - MC6-MC0688-MT... | ecosystem: Environmental > Terrestrial > Soil >... | reverse complement strand
GTTATAATCGCCTTTTGATAAGCGTACACATTTTCCTTCAATGATATCAATAGCAGGTATAATTCTCATAGGGTTAAAAAGTTTTGGAGTAATAAGTTGCCTGTTTGCGCGGATTTTTCAGGATGAAATTGTACTGCATAGAAATTATCCTTTTGTAAAGCGGCACTAAAGGGTACTATATAATCAGTGGCCGCGACAGTATCAGCACTTGCAGGCGCATAATAGGAATGCACAAAATAAAAGTCCGCGTTACGGTTTAGTCCTTTAAATAAAGGTCCTCTTGCGTTTTCACAATTATTCCAACCCATATGTGGCACTAAATAGCCCCTGGGAAATTTTTGGACCTGGCTATCGAAAATGCCAATACCTTCTGTGTTACTTTCTTCTGAATAGGCGCATAGCAATTGCATACCCAGGCAAATGCCCAATACGGGCTGATTCAGTTCCCGGATCACCAAGTCCAGCTGCCTTGCTTTAAGATAAGCCATGGCCGAGCCTGCTTCTCCGACCCCGGGAAAAATAACCTTTTCGGCAGATTGCAGGACAAAGGGATCATCGCTGATACAAACTTCGTAGCCCAGGCGGCTCACGGCATTGTAAACCGACCTTGCATTGCCGGCATTATATTTTAATATCGCTATCATAGTATACCTTTTGTGCTGGGAATATTATATTGACCGGTAAGGCTACAAGCCATTTGTAAAGCCTTTGCGAATGCCTTGAATATAGCTTCTATTTTATGGTGCTCATTGCTGCCGCCGGCTTTTATGTTCAGGTTGCACTGTGCGGCATCGGTAAATGATTTGAAAAAATGAACAAACATTTCGGTAGGTACATCTCCTATACGCTCTCTTTGGAAAGTTACTTCCCATACCAGCCATGGCCTGCCACCAAAGTCAAGGGCTACCTGGGCCAGGCAGTCGTCCATGGGTAATACAAAACCATACCGGGCGATGCTTTTTTTAGCGCCAAGCGCTTTGGCGAACGCGGCGCCCAATGCCAGCGCAGTGTCTTCTATAGTATGGTGCTCATCTACCTGCAGGTCGCCTTGTACGGAGCAATAAAGTCCAAAACTTCCATGCCTGGCAAGCTGGTGCAGCATGTGATCAAAGAAATGAAGGCCGGTATTGATGTAAGTTTCGGTAGCATTGTCCAGGTTAAGTTTTATACTAACCTGTGTTTCGGATGTAGCACGTTCTATATTTGCTTTCCGGTCCTGGTTCTTTAGAAAGTGATAAATAGCGTCCCAGTCTGCAGTGGTATAAGTAGCATCAGAATGATGTAGGCTGCTGATGAGGATCGAGCCGGCACCGAGGTTATGTGCTAATTGAATATCAGTAAGCCGGTCTCCGATTACAAATGACTGTTGCAAGTCATAATCGCCATAAATATACCGGGAAAGCATAGCGGTACCGGGTTTCCTGGTAGCCGCATTTTCCTGTTCAAAGGAGCGGTCAATACAAATTTCTTGAAATATAACGCCTTCTTTTTCCAGCGTATTGACGATAAAATCCTGTACCGGCCAGAAAGTAGCTTCCGGGAAAGAGGCCGTGCCTAAACCGTCCTGGTTGCTTACCATAACCAGTTCAAAATCCAGCTCTGTAGCGATTTTAGCCAGGCTTGAGATCACCTTAGGCAGGAACTTTAGTTTCTCAAAGGCATCTATCTGGTAATCTTCGGGCTCTTCAATAATAGTTCCGTCCCTGTCTACGAACAATACTTTTTTAGGCATTTAAAATGGTTTTAAGTGTTTGGATAAATAAACGGTTTTCTTCCGGCCGGCCTACAGTAAGCCGGAGTGTATTGGGTATGATGCTGTGCCGGTTACGGATCACGACCTTTTGCGCTGTAAGGCGGGCATACAATTCATTCGCATTGGCAACTTCTACCAGGATAAAATTGGCGGAAGATGGGTATACTTTTTTAATTCCATTCATACCGGCCAGTGTTTTAATTAACCATGATTGCTCCTCTTTCAGCCTATTTATTTCCTGTTCGAACGTAGACTGATTTAACAGGGATAAAGCGATCTCCTGGTTGGCCGTACTTATATTGTAGGGAGGTTTTACTTTGTTGTAATACTTTAAAAGCTCCGGTCGCATCCAGGCCAGCCCGATCCTCAACGCCGCCATGGCCCAGGCTTTAGATAAAGTCTGTAGGACGATAAGATTGGGATATTTGGGTAATTCAAGTGCCCAGCTGCCTGTTGCTGCAAAATCGATATAAGCTTCATCAATGAGCACAATCCCATTAAATTGTTCTAATATTTTGCGAACGCTTGCCGCACTTAACAGATTACCGGTAGGATTATTGGGAGAGCAAAGTAACAGCAGCTTAATATCCCTTCTTTCCCAATAGGCATCCAGTTGAGCTAAATCAATATCAAAATCTGTATCCAGGGGGATCTCGATCAGGGAAATATTATTGATTTGCGCCGCTACTTCATACATGCCATAAGTCGGGCCAAGACAAATGGCTTTATCTACTCCCGGCTCACAAAATATTCTGAAAGTGAGGTCGATGATCTCGTCACTACCATTGCCTAAGAACAAGTCTGACGGACTGAGCTGTTTTATGGTGGCTATTTTTTGCTTCAGTTGATTTTGAAAAGGATCGGGATAACGATTCCATAGTCCATATGGATTTTCATTGGCGTCAAGCATCAGGGCCTCCGCGCCAAGGTATTCTTCCCGCGCGCTGGAGTAAGGTTTTAATGTAAGTATATTGGGCCTGATCAGTTGTTCTGTATTCATGGGTTTAATTTTTTTAGGCGGATGCTTACCGCGTTTTTATGGGCTATTAAGGCTTCGGCTTCGGCCATTGTTTCAATGACCGGCCCTATATGGCGAATACCGGTTTCATTAATGGTCTGGAAAGTTATTTTTTTACAAAAGCTGTCTACGGATACGCCACTGTGATTCCTGGCAAAACCATTGGTAGGTAAAGTATGATTAGTGCCACTGGCATAATCCCCTGCAGACTCACAGGCATATTTGCCCAGGAAAACCGAACCCGCGTTCCTGATCTGCCCTATATAATATTCCGGTCTTTCGAGGGCTAAGATCAGGTGCTCAGGGGCATAGTCGTTGCTGAAGTCAAAGCAGACGCTAAGGGAATCCAGTTGAAGGGCAAAGCTATTGGCCAATGCCATGTGCGCAATGTCTTTTCTTGGCAGGGATTCCAGTTGCTGTTCCAGGGCTTGAATCGTTTGAGCGATAAGTTCGCTGCTGTTGCTTAAAAGGACCACCTGGCTATCAGCCCCGTGTTCTGCCTGCGATAAAAGGTCCGCGGCAATAAAATCCGGGTCGGCATACTGGTCGGCAATAATCAACACTTCACTGGGACCTGCAGGCATATCAATGGCGAGGCCTTCCAGTTGCAATAATGTTTTGGCTTTGGTGACATATTGATTGCCGGGGCCGAATATTTTATAGACCCGTGGAATTGTTTCGGTACCATAGGCCATCGCGGCAATAGCCTGCGCACCGCCTGCTTTATATATATTTTTAATCCCCAGAAGATTGGCGGTGTAAAGTATTGCAGGGTGAATATTACCCAGCTTATCCGGAGGTGTGCATAGGATAATAGTATCACATAACGCCAGTTGTGCCGGTATACCTAGCATAAGCAGCGTGGAAAATAAGGGGGCTGAACCGCCGGGGATATAAATACCTATCTTTTCTATCGGTACCGATTTGCGCCAGCAAAAGACACCGGGACTGGTTTCCACCCGCTCTTCTGTAACCATCTGGCTGCGGTGAAATTTTTCGATATTAGCTGCAGCGATCCTTATGGCGGCATCCAGTTCCGGGCTTACCTGTTCCTGTGCTGCCTTTATTTCTGCCGGGCTTACTTTCAGCTCCCGGATATCTGCCTGGTCTAATTCACGAGTCAATTTTCTAAGCGCTTTGTCCCCTTCTGATTTTACTAAAGAAAGAATGCTACGTACCGCGGCTTCCAGGTCCGTGGCTTTTATTTCAGGTCTTTTACATAATGCGTTTAATGTAGCCTGTCCGGGGCTGATATATGTTCTCATATGTATATTATTGTATCATTTTTTCAATTGGAACTACCAGGATGCCTTCGGCCCCTGCTTTTTTCAGCTCATCAATGTGGTCCCAGAACTGGTCTTCTTCGATAACGGAATGCAGGCTGCTCCAGCCTTTTTCCGCGAGGGGTAAAATGGTTGGGCTTTTCATACCGGGAAGTATCTGGGTAATCGCTTCGATTTTGTCATTAGGGGTATTGAGGAGTATGTATTTTTTCCCTTTCGCAGACAAGACGGCATCAATGCGGAAAAGTAATTGTTGCAGCAGTGTTTGTTTTGCGGCTTCAATATTTTCAGTGCCGATCAATACTGCTTCGCTTTTCATCACCAGTTCCACTTCCTTTAGTCCGTTGGAGAAAAGAGTGGAGCCGCTACTGACGATATCGCAGATGCCGGCGGCCAGGCCTAATCCCGGGACAATCTCTACGCTACCCGAGATCTCCTCGATCTGTGCCTCAACCTTGTATTGGTCCAGCCAGGACTGGAGCATAAACGGATAAGAAGTGGCGATTGTTTTACCACGGAAAAAATGAATGCCTGTGTAAGGTATATCTTTAGGAATAGCTAAACTTAACCTGCATTTGGCAATACCCAGCTTTTTAAGCATGAGGACTTGTTTCCGGGATTCGAAAAGGACATTTTCTCCTACGATACCCAGGTCTGCTACTTTCTGATGTACATATTGCGGAATATCATCATCACGCAGGAATAAGATGTCGATCGGGAAATTGGAAGATTCCGCGATCAGTTTTCCTGTACCATTCGGAATGATAATGCCGCATTCCCTAAGAAGAGACAGGGAGGACTCGTTCAGCCGGCCGCTTTTCTGGATGGCAATTTTTAGTCTGCTCATAAATTGTTTTTATGTCTGAGCAAACCGAAGCAGATAAGGGTATTCGCGGAATTAAAAAGAAAAACCCGTTCGATTTACTCAAACGGGTTTGTAGATATTTTTGTATCAGGTACACAAATCATCTCATCTCGCTTGAGCGAAAATAGGATGATGATGATGTAATTGATTAATGAACATAGTTTTTCTTTTGATGGGACAAAGATATAGAGGAAAATTTTTATCTGCCAAATATTTTTTTAGAATGGGAAGCAAATCTAATTACAGCTTCACTTTCCGGCGATAAATCAGAATTGTTAAATCATCGGCGAGGCCTGTTAAGCTCAATCAATTATGGTTACATTTGCAGAAATTCAGCCCAAATATTATGCCCGCTAAAGCTATCGCAAGCCAGGTTTCTTATGTTCCGGTACCCGAAACAGGTTATTTTTCAAAACTTGTAAATGACTATGTCAATGAAAAGCAAGAGCTGCAATCTTTTTATGCGTTTGAGGTCAATGATACAGGTTTGAAAAAAGCGATCGACAGCAGGAAGCATTTCCCGGTTGACCGCGAGGTTTTGCATCAGGTAATCAGTGAGCAATATGCCGGATTTGAGCTTAGCCCGGCGGTTAAAGCCAACCTCGATTTGCTGCGGGCTGAAAATACATTTACTGTTTGTTCTGCGCATCAGCCGAACCTGATGACGGGTTATTTATATTTTATCTATAAAATCGTTCATTCTGTAAAGTTAGCGGCACATCTGAAGTCTCTGGATGCTACTGCTAATTTTGTTCCTGTTTTTTATATCGGTTCAGAGGATAATGACTTTGAAGAATTAGGACATTTCAGGTTTGCCGGTAAAGTATTTGAATGGAATACCACTCAAACAGGTGCCGTAGGCATGATGTTGGTGGATGAAGCATTGGAACGTTTGATCAAAGAATTATTGTCTTTACTGGGGCCTTCCGGGGTTTCGGAAAAATATCTACGCAATACTATTTTAGCTGCCTATAAAAGGGGGAACAGTATTGCTACGGCCACAAGAATCCTGATCAATGATTTGCTGGGGTTCCTGGGGGTGCTGGTACTGGATGCCAATGATGCCCGCCTGAAAAGAAAATTTATTGCTGTTATTAAAGAAGAAGTGTTGCGGCCTAAGGCTTTTGAGCTCGTAAAGCAGGACTCAGAGCGCCTGAACGAAACCTATAAAGCGCAGGCATTTTTCAGGCCGATCAACTTTTTTTACCTGAAAGAAGGTTTGAGGGAAAGGATTGAATTGATTAATAATGAATACCAGGTCTTAAATACGGAGCTTAAATTTTCGGCTGCTGAAATGGAGGCCGAGATAGAGGCACACCCGGAGCGTTTTAGCCCCAACGTGATCTTAAGAGGGCTTTACCAGGAAAGTATCTTGCCGGATATCGCCTTTATAGGTGGTGGCAGTGAAGTCGCTTACTGGATGCAACTGAAAGGCGTTTTTAATCATTACCAGGTATACTATCCTGCTATAGTTTTAAGGCAATCGGCAGTTGTGATAGACCATAAAACGGCTGAGACTCAGGCCAAATCCGGTCTTGATGATCATAAGATGTTCCGTAAAACAGCAGCTTTGATCGATGAATTAGTCAGCAGTGAAAAAGAAGAACAGTGGAGCATGGCGACCTATTTTGATCAACTGGCACAATGGAAAGAAGCACTCACTCAAAAATATGTACCCTTAGACAAGAATCTCAATGGCAGTATTTCGGCTGTTGTCGCAAAGGTGCAGGCACAATTGGATATCCTGGATAAGAAGGTCAACCGGTCTATTAAAAAAAGCCTGGAGATCCAGGTGGATCGTATTTATAGCTTCAAGGAGCATGCCTTTCCTAATGACAGTCTGCAGGAGCGCTATGAGACATTTCTACCCTACTATTTAAATTACGGACAAAGTTTTGTCGAAGATTTATACCAGCATACTGATCCTTTCGGAAAGCAATTCCTGGTGTTGAAATACAAAGAGCAATAATCAATTATTATTTTTCCCTGGAGTCTAAAACAATAGTTACGGGGCCATCATTGATAAGGCGCACCGCCATGTCTGCCCCGAAAACACCGGTGGCTACTGTTTTGCCTGACAACTCAGATACAAGCCTGCAGAATTGCTCATATAAGGGGATAGCGACTTCCGGTCTTGCTGCTTCAATGTAAGAGGGCCGGTTGCCTTTCCGCGTCTGTGCCAGCAAAGTAAATTGGCTTACTACTAAAATATCACCGCCTGTATCTTTTAGCGACAGGTTCATCAAACCGTTTTCATCCGAAAAGATACGCATCTGGACGAGCTTATGCGCCGCGTATTCCAGGTCTTTTAGTGTATCCTCCTGCGCAATGCCTGCCAGGACCAGTAAGCCCTGCCCTATGGATGAATGTGTGCTTCCCGATATACTGACGGATGCTTCTTTTACTCTTTGAATGACTAATTTCATGGCTGCAAAAATAAGTTAGAATAAACGAAAAATGGCTCGTGGTAGACACCACAAACCATTTCATTTATTAAATATAGGGGCTGAAAAACTAAATCTGACCAAAACGGATACCGAAGCTTATAGGCTGTTGTTTCAGGTCGGTACCTTTATACATATTGGTTAACTGGTAGCTGGCAAAGAACCTCAGGCTGTTAATGCCGATCTCGCCAATTACATTTACATTGAATTCATTAAAATTGTACAGGTCATGGTTCTTCTGTGTACCAAACTCTTTAGATTGCTGTTTGGTCCAGGTATTCAGGTTGTAACCTGCACTAGCCCCGAAACCATAGGTCAGCCAGTTCTTTTTATCCAGTTTATGGTTGAAGTTCACCATCAAAGGCACCGTTAAGAAGTTCTGGGAAAGCTTGTTTTTGGTAAAGCTCGCAGCCGGATCATTGCTCAGTTTATCTTTGGGATTGGAGTGGTGGGTTAAATTAGTTTTGTAACGGAAGTTATAGATCTGTAAGCCGATACCGGAATATAAATTAAGTTTGAAATTCTTGTTCCGGATCACTTTATAATTTACCATTACCGGATAAATGTTCACATTCCAGGAGCGGCCATTGCGCAAGTCAAACCAGTCTTCCTGTACGCCATACTGATTACTTAAAGCATTGCCGGCGCCATATACCGATTGGTCTTGTATAAAATTCAAGCCGAGGTCTACCAGGCCCCAGTGGGTTTGCAACCGGGGTGATTTATCTCCATAGACGTCCTTCTTATTACTTACTTTCACGCCATGGTTACTGATACTCAGGTTGAGATTACCGTCTTCCCCATCTTTACCGTCCTTGCCGGCTTCACCCTGTAGAATAACGGTATCCGTCGTGCTGGCGGTTTTGTCTTGTGCATTCACTGTGAAACTTGCGGCCATGGTCATGGCTAAAATGATGCTTTTGGTTATTGGACTCGTTTTCATCGCTTATGTATTTTTTATAATTTAAATTTTATGCTTCTTTTTTCGTTGTTACCTATAGCTATTTCCACGGTAGTGTTGTTTTTGTGATCTCCGAATATCCATTGTCCCGCTTTGATCATTTCCGGTAAAAGACCGTTTGAGGATTCCAGGTTCAAATCATCTACAGGTTTAGGCTGTTTAGGTAAGCTTACATAATAGTTATTATTCCGGGCGGGTACCTCATTTATTACACTACTTTTTACCTGTGCTACACCTTGTGAGGTTCCTTCGTAAATACTGGCCAGCGTAGCTCTGGTAGCCGTATTGTCTTGCAAAGCCAGTCTCAGGTCCGTACCATTATTCTTTTTATGTTCCGGTTTTGACTTATTGATTTGCGGTGCTTTTCTGAGATCAGGTTTACGTTCCAGAGAATCTACCGCTAGTTGGTGTATAGGCGCCTGTACGGTCTGGTGTATTTTGTCGGATTTAACCAGGCTGCTGTCCATTTGTGCTACCTCGTTATTATTCATTCGTAATAATATACCTGTAGTTAGTATTAATGCTACTCCTGCCGCAATACCCCATGCCGGTTTAAATGATCTTTTGATTGGCATCCGGGGCAGCTCATATTCGCTCCCTTTCTCCAGGTAAGAGAAATCAATAGCAGGTTCATTATCATCCTCCGTCAGGTACACCGAGGCATACTCTTCATATAATGCTTTATATTCCGGGAAAGCGTCAATCTGTGCCCATACCTTTCCCGCCTGTACTGCATCCAGTTCCTGGTCCAGCAAGAGTAAGATCTGCTCTTCCATATAGGCCTTTTCAAACTGCTCCATCACAACAATTGCTTTTTTTGGATTAAATAATTTTTTAATAATTTTCTTGCCCGGTGCAGGTAAACTTTCACCTGGCTTTCATTGAGTCCTGTAATTTCCCCGATTTCCTGGTAATTGTACCCTTCATAATCTTTCAACAGGATCAGTTGTTTGCTTTGCTGGTCTAATATTTTTAATGCTTCTTGTAAATATGCCTTCCACTCATTTTTGCTTTGTTCGTTATTCGTAATAATTTCCGGTACATGTTCTATGTCCTTTGGTTTGTCCCTGCGGTAATAGTCCATACATCGCCGGTGCGCCACGGTAAACAAATAGCTTTTCCCTTTATCAAACTCTATAGACTCGTGCCTGGTCCACAAGACTTCGAATGCCTGCTGTACCACGTCTTTGGCTTCTTCCGCATCATTGATGGTTTTTAAAGCAAAGCGAAAGACATTATTAGCCCACTCTTTTACAATATGATTATATTCAGCCCTCGTCATTTAATAGTTAATCGCAGCACGGATGAAAAAGTTACAAAATGAATAAATATTTTTTTGTTTAATGAGTTACATTGTGTTTTGGGAACAACAGGATTTTTGCCGGGCCTGCTCTTCCCGGGACAAATGTCTTTTTTAGTTTTTGTCTTTTT
>Ga0256900_1000788_pt1 | contig 9759 bp, 5 predicted proteins | sample MC6MC0688MT_FD_190190 | JGI IMG/M metagenome (GOLD analysis project Ga0256900, IMG submission 190190) | Metatranscriptome of enriched soil aggregate microbial communities from Iowa State University, Ames, United States - MC6-MC0688-MT... | ecosystem: Environmental > Terrestrial > Soil >... | reverse complement strand
GTCGCAGAACACCGGCTACACCTGGACGACCTATGCCGAACGCTTGGAAGCCGCCGGTGTGAGCTGGATCTCGTACCAGAACATGCCGGACGAATGGGGCGACAACATGCTGGGCGCCTTCCAGCAATTCCGCCGCGCGAACATCGCGTCCGGCTTTCCGGTATCCAGCGGGGGCGAGCCCGGCGTGCCTTACGCCAACACCGGCCAGGCATTGCCGTACCACGCCTACGACGCCGCCACCGACAACGCGCACAACCCGCTATACAAGGGCGTGGCGAACACCTTGCCCGGCACGTCGCCCGAGAATTATCTGGACGCCTTCAAGCGCGACATCCGCGAAGGCAAGCTGCCGCAAGTCAGCTGGATGAACGCGCCGTCTATCTATTGCGAACACCCGGGGCCGTCCAGCCCGGTGCAAGGCGCGTGGTTCCTGCAAGAAGTGCTGGACGCGCTGACCGCCGTGCCCGAAGTCTGGAGCAAGACGGTGGTGCTGGTGAACTTCGACGAGAACGACGGCTACTTCGATCACGTGCCGTCGCCGTCTGCGCCGTCGCCCGATTCGGGCATGGGCAAGGCGGGCAAGTCCACGCTTAGCGACACGGACATGGCGTTTGAATATTTCTCGCATCCCGCACCCGCCGGCAGCGGCAGCCAGCCCGCGCCGGATGGCCGCGTCTATGGCCCTGGCCCGCGTGTGCCGATGTTCGTCATTTCCCCCTGGAGCCGTGGCGGCTGGGTCAATTCGCAGGTGTTCGACCACACCTCGGTGCTGCGCTTTCTGGAAGCGCGTTTCGGCGTGCAGGAACCCAACATCAGCCCGTTCCGCCGTGCCGTGTGCGGCGACCTGACCAGCGCATTCAATTTTCAGACGCCCAACACCGAGGCCTTGCCCACGCTGGCCGGCCGCAGTACGCGCAACGCCGCCGACCAGTTGCGCAACGCGCAGGAAGCATTGCCCGCCATGCCCTTGCCCACGGATATGCAGTTGCCGATTCAGGCCAGCGGCACGCGTCCGTCGCGCGCATTGCCGTATGAACTGCACGCCAGCGCGCGTTGCAGCGCTGTGGGCACGGTGGAATTGCTGTTCTCCAATACCGGCACGCAGGCGGCGGTGTTCCATGTGTATGACCGGCTGAACCTGGATCGCGTGCCGCGCCGTTACGTGGTGGAAGCCGGCAAGTCGCTGTCGGATACCTGGAACGCATTTCAGGACAATCTGGGCCGGTATGACTTGTGGGTGCTGGGGCCCAATGGCCTGCATCGCCACTTCAAGGGTGATACCAGCCGCATCGCGGACTCGGGTGTCGCGCCCGAGATCCGCGTTTGCTACGACATCGCCAATGGCGACGTCTATGCAGAGCTGATGAACGCGGGCGCCAACGCCGGTGACTTCACGGTCACAGCATTGGTCTATCGGCAGGACGGCCCGTGGAAGCAATCGGTGGCGGGCGGCGCGACGGCATCGTTGCAATGGGCGCTTGCCGAAAGCGGACAGTGGTACGACTTCGCCGTTACGTGCGCCAGCGACCCTGCCTTTTACCGCCGCTTCGCGGGGCGGGTCGAGACGGGCAAGCACACGGTGAGCGATCCGGCGATGGGCTCGGAAAGCTAACGAGCGTGTGCGTCAGATCACACTGATGCGCAGCTCGGCCAGCAGCGCGGCGGCCTGCGTCTTGGAAATGGTGGCGCCGGCCAGCCGCGCGGCGGCGGTCAGGTCGATGCCGCTTAAATCCACTTCGCGCAGGTCGGCGCCTTCAAAGCGCACGTTCTTCAGGTTGGCGTTGCGCAGGCTGCCGCCGTGGAAGACGGTGTCGCGGAAATCACTTCCCGCCAGGTCGGCATCCGAAAAGTCGAGCTGCATGAGAGCAGTCTTGCGGAACGACACGCCGCGCAAGAGCGCACCGACCAGCAAACATTCTTCAACCGTCCAGCCCAGGCAGGCGATGCCGTCGAAGTCAGAGCCGGTTAGTTTGCATCCCTGGAACCGGGCGGCGGCCAGGCGTGCACGGCGCCAGTTGGCGTTGTTCAGATCGCAATTCTGGAAGGCCGCGTCGCTGGCATCTACCGACGCAAAATTGGCACGGCCGCCCCGGCAACGCACCCAGGTGGTGTCGGCCAGCGTGGCGCCTTGGAACGAGGCGTCGGCGATGGCGCAGGCGGTGAATTGCGCGCCGCGCAGATCCAGCCGGGAAAAGTCAGCGTGCTGGAAATCGCAATCCTGGAAGAACAACGGGCGGCCGGCCGCCTGTTCAAGCAGCGCCTGCATGGCGTTGCGGTCAATTTCCTGGTCGGTAATGGATTCAAATGCGTCTTGCGTCATGCCACGGTCTCGGTTTGATGCGCCCGAGCAACGCAGACGCAAAGGCGTTGCGTCCGCTCGGGCAAGCCCCAAAGGATACCAAGCCGCGGCACCCGCTCAGGGCCGGCCGAACGTCGACGGTGTTACTGAAAGATCTCGGTTTCCACGCAGAAGGCCACCAGTTCCTGGTCTGTCTGCACATTCAGTTTGCGCATGGCGGATATCTTTTGTCCGCTCACGGTCTTGACGCTGCGCTTGAGCGTTTCGGCCACTTGCATCATGGATTCACCACGGATGAAGTGGCGCAGCACTTCGAATTCTTTCGGTGACAGGCATGTTGATGCGTTCGCCGATGAACTTGGTGCGGGAATCAACCGTGCCGTCGCGCTGAAACCCGGGAGGATAGTATTTGCGCCCGGCTTGCAGCGTCTGTAGTGCTGTGACAATTTCGGCCAGGTTGTCGCGCTTGAGCACCACCGCCGCAACCCCTGCGTCATACAGTGCTGAAATGATCATCGGGTTCGACACCATCGTCAGCACCACGACCTGCGCGCGCGGAAAATGACGGGTCAGGTATTTCACCAGCCGGATGCCGTCGCCATAGGTTTCATCGCCGGGCATGGAGTAATCGGTGATGACCACATTCGGCAGATCTTGTGTCAGGTGTTCGACCAGCTCGGTCGGGCTGGCCAATGTTGCCGTGACCTCAAAGCTGAGATCCTTGTCGAGCAGATCGCGCATGCCCATAAGCACAAGCGGGTGATCGTCTGCCAAGACTATTCGAAGTCGTTCCATGCGGGGACGCGGAGTATTGATGGGATGAATTACCGGGACCATTCTGCACCAAGAATCAGACTTGGACCAGAAGGTCTTTGAGTTCAACCATTAGCGTCAAGGCGTCCTGAACGGCTTGTTCGTCTTTGTCATTGCGCTTGAGCCGGGATTCGATGGCTTCAAGCTGAGATGACAGTGGCGTCATTTTTACCATTACCAGCGCGCCGCGCATGCGGTGCATGATTTGCAGCGCCACCCGCACGTCGCGCTTGGCGATGGCGGCTTCCAGTTTGGCCAGATCCGATTCCATGGTTTCCCGGAACAGGCGGCGGTACTGGGCGGGGACGAGCGGAGACAGCGCTTCGGTGTTGGGGGGAGCGGTGTTGGGCGTATCGGCAGCGGCCGGGGGCGTGTCCGAAGGGGGGGCCGCCTTGCCGTGGCGCCGTGGCGTCACGTTGCCCAGGTGGTGTCGCAAGGTGCTGAGTTCAATCGGCTTGACCAGCCACGCGTTCATGCCCGCCGCCATGCAGCGCGCTTCTTCGTCCCGCATGGCGTTGGCGGTGACGCCAATGATGGGTTGCGTGAAGCCGCGCTCGCGCAGCGTGCCGGTCAGCTCATAGCCATTCATCTTGGGCATGTTGACGTCGGTCAGCAGCAGGTCGTAGGCGCCCAGTTCCCACAGCGACAGCGCTTCCGCCCCGTCCGCCGCCACCGTCACCGTACAGCCCAGTTGCTCGAGCTGATGGCGCAGCGTGGCCTGGTTGATCGGGTTGTCTTCCGCGACCAGGACCTGCAAGTCCAGTGGGTCCAGGACGGCATCGGTGCTGACCGCGGGAGGCACGACCGGATCGCCCCGCACCAGGCGCGCGATGGCGAACCCGATGCTGTCCAGGTCGTGGCCATCGATCTGTTCCGGCGCGCCGGGGGCGCTGGCCCAGGGGTCGCCTGCCGCCAGATAATGCCCGGCCCAGTTGACGGGCCGGGCATCGTTGGCGCCCAGCAGGTCCAGGAAGACATCATCCCGTTCGCCGCGGGGCTGCGAGCCGGCGGCAGGGTCTGCTGTCGCGCCCCAGCGGTTCAGCCAGAGACAGACGTTGTCGGTCAGTTCGCGATGCGGGCTGCGCACCTGGATGCGAATGCCGTGCAGATCAGGCAGCTCGATGGCCGGGCCCTCGGCCGGCTGCAAGACGAGGTCCAGCGCGAAGCTGCTGCCCAGGCCCAGTTCGCTGGTCACGCGGATCTGGCTGTCCATCAACTTGGCCAGGCGGGCGCAGATCGACAGGCCGATGCCCGCGCCGCGCACGGTGTGGCTGGCGCTGTCGATTTGGTAGAACGGACTGAATAGCTGGGTTTGTTCGGACTTGCCGATGCCAATGCCGGTGTCCACCACCTGCAACGTCAGCCGTTGCGCGCCGTCTTCCCGATCCACGCCGCGCAACCGCACGATGACGTGGCCGGACTCGGTGAACTTGATGGCGTTGCTGAGCAGGTTGCTGAGAATCTGCCGGATGCGCACCGCGTCTCCCATGACCCAGGGGGCCACGGAACCATCCACACAGGCGAACAGCAGCAGCCCCTTTTGCCCTGCCATGGCGGCAAACGAGCGGGTGCAGCTTTCCACGAGGTCGCGCGGGCTGAACACACTGGATTCCAGCGCCAGCTGACCTGACTCGATCTTGGTGATGTCCAGGATGTCGCTGATCAATTGCAGCAGAATCACCGACGAGTTCTGGATACGTTCCAGATGCTGGCGCTGCTCGGTGTTCAGTTCGGTCATGCCCATCAGTTCCAACGTTCCCAGCACGCCATACAGCGGCGTGCGGATTTCGTGGCTCATCGTGGCAAGAAAGGTGGATTTGGCCTCGCTGGCTTTGTCGGCGTCGCGCTTGGCCTGCGCCAGCGTGCGCTCGATTTCGGCGCGCGCACTGATGTCGGCGAAGGCGCACAGCACCACGCTCTGCTTCTTGTAGCGGGTGGGCGAATAGGCCACGTAGAGCGGGCGGCCGTCGTCGGCGTGGAAGGTCTCGATGGTGCCGGGTTCCGTGGCGTCCAGCACCTGGTCCAGCAAGGGCTGCGCGGCGGGCGAATCATGCAGCCCTTGTCCGGCGGCCGCGCCCAGCCATTCCAACGCCAGGCTGTTGGCGAACAGCACGTCGCCGTCGGCTCGCGCCAACACGCACAGCGCGATGGGCGCCGTCTGGATCAGCGTCCGATTGAATTCTTCGCTTTCGGCGATATCGCGGTGCGCGATCTGCGCGGGCTCGATCACGCGGCGGCTGTACCACCGCTGATAGCCGATGCCGCCTGCCAGACTCAGCAGCAGCGCCAGCATGGCGCTGACCGGCAGCCAGAGATTGTCTTGAAAGAAGTTGCCATAACTGACGCGGTAATGCGCCGTCCAGCGCCCGGCCGGGTCCGTCACCTGCATGACCAGGCCATCGGCCATGTAGTTCAGGCCATCATGGCCGCCCACGGGGGCGGGGCTGTCGCCGATCATCAGGCCTTCATCCCGGTGGCTCAGCCAGAAGGCGTCGTATTGGATGGAGGGCAGCGCCTTGTCGTAGATATTGATGCGGTTGCGGCTGAGCAGCGTGACGGCAAAGAGATCGGCACGCTTGCCGTCGCGGTTGCTCCAGGCGGCGTCGGGCAGGCCGGCGGCCATGATGCCGACCATGCGGTTGTTCAGCCCCGGCGCGCGGAACCACTGCACCGTCCGGACGGGTGGTTCATCGATGATCTCCGTGTCGGAGGCGGCGGCCGAAGGCGGCGTGGTGACGGGTTGGGGCTTGTTCAGCCAGGCGCGCACGCCGTCATCGACCAACAGCAAGGTGCTTTCGCTGAGCGGGATGCCATAGCCGGGCTTCACGTTGATGGCAGGCACTGCGACCGTGAGGCTGTCGGTGCGGTTCACCAAAAAGGCGGCGGCCGAAGGGAAGTACGAATTGGCCCAGAACGTGCTGTAGAAATCGGCGAAGTAGCCGGACGCTGCCGGGACGGGGCTGCCCGCTACCGGACATTCGGCGGGGTAGCGGCAAAGCAGCGAAAACGGCATCGCCACAAACGCATGCTGTCCGCGATACAGCCGAAAATCGGGGCGCGAAGCCGCCACCGGGGCGCCAAGCTCAACGTGTTCGATCGGCGGCCGGCCATCCAAACGTTGGTTTTCCTTGCTGAACTGGATCAGGAAGCCTTCCTGTTCGTGGATATAGCCCACGAGGACGGCGAAATCCATCAGCAAACGGTCTTCTTCCTGCTTGATGATGCGTTGTGCGCCCCACAGCAGAGCGCCGATCAGGATCAAGGCAACGGGCAGAATGCCGAACAGTGCGGTATTCAGGCGGCGAGAGGTGCGAGCGATCCTGCTTAACGGCGTTTCCTGCATACGCGGCAGTAGTCCTATAGCGGATGGGTGGCGTACGGGCGGGGTTCGTTAGCCAGCAAATCGGTGAAGTCGTGGGCGTTGACGGCGGCGGATATCAGAAAGCCCTGGGCGAAATCACAGCCGATATCGCGTAAAAACTCCAGTTCTTTCGTTGTTTCCACGCCTTCGGCGGTGATCAGCAAGCCTAACTGGCGGCCGAGTTGCACCGAGGATAACAATGCCGCGGCGCGGACTCCATCCTCGACGACGCCACTGACGAAGGCGCGGTCGATCTTCAATTCGGTGAAAGGGGTGGAAATCAAGGTGTACATGGAGTTGTATCCTTTGCCGAAATCGTCCTGCGCCAGACCAAAGCCCTTCAAGCGCAGGCGGCTTGCCCCCATGTAGTACTGGCCAGGAAGCGTTGCGGTGTCGTCTTCCAGCAGTTCAAAGGTGACGTCCTCGAAGGGGACGTCTTGTTCCGCGACAAGATTGTAAAGCTGGTCGGGCAGATCAGGTTCATCAAGTAACCGCGTGGGCAGATTGACCGAAACCGGCATTTTGAATCCCATGTGGCGCCAGCGGCGGTAGGCCGTCAGCGCGTCTTCCAGCATTCGCATCAGTAAGGCGTGGTCCAGGCCATGATGCCGCACCGCGCCCAGGAAAGACGCGGGCAGCATGAACCCGAACTCCTCGTGATGCCAGCGCGCCAACGCTTCGGCCCCGACAATATTGCCGGTGGCCAACGCCTTCTTGGGTTGGAACCAGGCTTGGATCTGGCCGGTGTTCAGCGCCTTTTCCAAGGTCTGGCGTTCGAAGAGCCGGGCAGGGTCCAGAATGGGCGCCAGGTGCGCGGCATGGTCCGGACGGGCCTGGCGCAGGCGGTTGGCCAGCGCTTGCGCGTTTTCCCGGGTGACGGGTTTGGTGTACGCGCCGATGACGGCCAGCCCCTTTTCCTTGGCCATCAGGCTGACGCTGTTCATGATGCGGCGCGAGCACGCGGTGGTAATCGCCAACATCGGGCTCAAGTGCTGCCGCGCCAACTCATGGATGAACTGCACGCCGTCCATGCCGGGCATGTTCAGCTCCATCAGAATCAGCTCATAGGAATGCAAACGCGCCTTTTCCAGCGCTTCTTCTGCGGTGCTTGCCATGTCCACATGTTCGAAGCCGGCGTCTTCAAGCAGGCCGCGCATCTGCGCGCATTGGAATGGGTGGTCGTCAAGGACCAGTACCTTGTAAACGGAAAGCATCGTTAACTCCGGGGTTCTTTGACCGTTTGCAGGGTTTGACGCAGAACGGCTAGGGGCAAGGGCTTGACCAACAGGCTGGTCATGCCCGCATTCATGCCGCGCCGCTGTTCATTGGGAAATGCGTTCGCGGTGACCCCGAGGATGGGCTTGTCGTATCCGCGCTTTCGCAGGATGCGCGTGAACTCGTAGCCGTCGACCAAGGGCATGTTCAAGTCGGTCAGCACGGCGTCAAAGCCCATCAGGTCAGGCAGGTTCAATGCTTCCTGGCCGTTGCCCGCCAACGTGACGGTGCAGCCCAGGTGCTCGAGCTGCTCGCGCAGGATCAATTGGCTGATGGGGTTGTCTTCCGTGACCAGCACGCGCAAGCCCAGGAGTTCCGGTTTGGCCTTGGCGTCCAGGGAAGCCGAGCGCGCCGCGCCGCCTTGCGCCAGACGAACGGCATGATGGATGCTGGCCTGGTTGTAGGCGGTAGCGAACCAATTGCGGTGGCTGTCGTCAATGCGCGGGCGCAATCCGGGCGGATGAATGATGACCTGCGGGCCCGTCCAGTTACTGATCTTCTGTGCGTGCGGCCAGGCCTGCACCAGCACCGAGGGTTCCGCCGATGGCGTGCTTTCGCCCGTGAATGGCAGCGCCACCGCGCCCCACCGGCGTAGCCAGTCGCACAGGTTGTTGACGATCTCGGGGACGGCCCCCTGCACGTAGACGGTGGTGTTGTCCAGAGCCGGGCTGGCGGCCTCCGGTGCGTCCGGGGCCAGCGGCAGGCGGACTTCGAAGGTGATGCTGGTGCCCAGGCCGGGTTCGCTGACGGCGTTCAACCGGCCATTCATCATGTCGGACAAGCGGCGGCAGATGGACAAGCCCAGCCCCGTGCCCGGCGCCGATACGCCGTTGTCGGCATCCACCTGGTAATACGGTTCAAACAAGCGGGCTTGATGTTCCGGCGCGATGCCGGCGCCGGTGTCGGCAATCTGGAAGCACAGGTCGACCGCGTCGCGGCAACGGCTGTTGAGTTTCAGGCGCAGGACGATCTGCCCGGAATCCGTGAACTTGATGGCGTTGCTGACAAGGTTGTCAAGAATCTGCCGGATGCGGGTGGCGTCGCCCATCACGGAAGGGGGCGTGTCGGGGTCGGCCACGGCATAGCTGCGCAAGCCCTTGGCCTGTGCACGCGCCGAGAAGCTCGCGACCACATTGTTCAGCAGTTCTACAGGCGAGAATGCCGCGCGTTCCAGTACGGTGTGGCCAGCCTCGATGCGAGACAAGTCCAGAGTGTCGTTGATGGTGCGCAACAACGTGGAGGAAGACTGCTGGATGGTTTCAAGGTATTGCGATTGCTGGCCGTTCACACGGGTCAGCGAGAACAGTTCAAGCGTGCCGAGAATGCCATAGAGCGGCGTGCGGATTTCGTGGCTCATGGTCGTGAGGAATACGGTCTTGGCCTGATTGGCGGCCTCGGCGTCGCGCTTGGCTTGCAGCAGCGAATACTCGCTACGCTTCAATGCCGAGATATCGCTGATGCCGCACAGCACAACGGCTTCGCCGCGATAGGTGGTAGGCGCGAACGTCAGGTACGCCGTGCGCCCATCCTTCAACTTGTGCTCGCGGCCCATTTCATCGCCCTGATGAGACAGGATTTCGGCGCGCCAACCGGGCGTGCCTTGGAACCAGCGGCGCGCCATGTCGTTGGACAAGACCACCGCGCCGTCGGAGCGCCGCAGCAGGCACAGGCCCACCGGCGCGACTTCGATCAGCTTGAGGTTGAGCGACACGCTGTCGGCCAGCGCTTCATATTGGCGCAGCGCCGGCAACACCAGCCGGCGGCGGATGTAGCGCACCCGCAAGACCACCGTAATGATCAGCAGCAATGACGTGATCGAAGCCATCTGCAACGCGAACGCGTTGTCGCGCAGTACGTGCAGGATGGGCGTGTAGTAAACAAGGCGCCAGCCGTCGTCGCCCACCGATTTGCTCAGAACAAGATACTCGGGCAGCCAGCCCCGGCCTTGAAGGCCGAAGGCGTCTTCACGCATCGTTTTCGTCAACGTGTGTTCAACGGCGCTGCCGTCCGG
>Ga0256900_1000779_pt1 | contig 9861 bp, 9 predicted proteins | sample MC6MC0688MT_FD_190190 | JGI IMG/M metagenome (GOLD analysis project Ga0256900, IMG submission 190190) | Metatranscriptome of enriched soil aggregate microbial communities from Iowa State University, Ames, United States - MC6-MC0688-MT... | ecosystem: Environmental > Terrestrial > Soil >... | reverse complement strand
TTCGTACACAGGGGTGACAACGACGAAGCTGTCATCGGACATCGTCTTGAATCCTCTCATTTACGTTGAGCGCGGGCAGCTTGCTCACCTGGGAATCGATCGAGGCTAGCGCTGCATAGACAATCATCATCGCAAGTGGCATGACAGTTCTGGAGGAGCTCGTCTGGAGGTGCCATCGCACATCGTGCGGCGTGCTCAAATAGACGATGTACAAGACTGCGCAGTAAGCCGAAGATGCGAGTAGTGCTACTTGCACCGAGGTCATCTTTAACGAGCCCCTCATCAGGACGATCGCTAGCAGCGGCAGCAGCACCCACAGGCGCAACAGCAGATCCTCAAGGATGAAGACGCTGTAGAACACGTTCGGAAGGCGCTCGCGCAACTGGGAAAGGACGTTACTGGCGGCCAGATCGTTGACCACATTATGACTGCTCACGGACCATTTCCACATTACCAGGGGAATCAGCCCTAGAAGAAACGCGCTCAACATTGCCATCGGAAGCTTGCGTTGCCGGATGAAAGACGCGAGAGACGCAGCAGCAAAGACTGCCGCAGCTACCACCAACGCCTCATTCTTGAGAAGAACAAGGACCGCAGTCAGAAGGGCATAAACGACGCTGTACTGGAATAGAGTTTGCCGCCCTGAAGCAACCATGCCCGAAACAGCCACCACTGATGCGGTCGCATACACCGCCACGAGGGCATCCATGTATCCATTGATGAGATGCACACCGCCCAGCATAAGCAGCGGCACGAAGAACAAGCCCAGCAGGCTGGTCTGCCGGAAGCCCAAGGCGATGACCAGAAGTGCGGGAAGCAACAACAAGGCTCCGGAGACCTTTGGAAGCAACTCGTTCCACCCGCCCGCCAACCTGGCCAAACCCGCCATCATCATCGGCACGAACGATGGGTAATCGTTCTGACTCCAGCCGGCATACCCGTCAAGTTGGCTGTAAAGACTGGCGTCCACGAAGATCCGCTTACCATGGAACAACCAGATGGATCTGGCGTCCCAGCCGTCAGACGGCACACCCACCGACAATACGACTAGCGCCGTTGCCAGCACCAGAGTCAGAAGAACTCTGCGATCTGAAATGCCCGCCCATGCAAACAGCCAAAGCAGGAGAAAGACCGCGAGAAATCCTGCACTCAGCGTGGTCACAAACCCGGCAGCGGCTGCCAAGTAGGCCAGCATGACTGCAGACAGCATTCCAAGTACCGCCCATCGGGTACGCTTAGTGGCACTCTGCAAGTACAACATGCGTTCCTCGTTCAATGATGCGGCAAGATGGAGATGAGGGACCGGGATTTCTGGAAATTTCGAATACGGCGTCCTGTTGAGAGAATCTGACCGGATACAGATGCTCCCACATGCGCTGCTGCATGAGCGCATCGGCGTTCAGGCTTTGATCAAGCCTTATCGGAGCACCGGGGGGCACGTTGCGTGCAACCAGCTCCGCGGCCTGCGAGACTTCCCGTGGGAGTGATTCGGCCCGCCCAGCTCCGGGGACGAATGCGCTTTTCGCGTTTTCGACACTGAAGCGTGAAATCTCTCCGATGGTGTATAGCTGCCACCCGGCTACGCAGAGGCTGGCCAACAGCACGAGCCATGCCGCAGCGCTGATGGTGGGAAATGGTGTGAATGCACGCTTCATGCCGGCCCACCAACAGACGGCGACGTCACGGTGAAGGGAAGTCCCCAACTGGGAACGCCATTGATGACTACGCTGAGGTAGTACGTACCAGGACCCAGCGTGCTGCCGGCAGGTGAAATGTTCTGTACGACCAACGGCCTTGAATCATCAACCTTCACATAGAAAGCCGCTAGCTCCGAGCCGCTTCCTTCGTGCGGCAGCAACACGAACTTCACCTCCGACCCACCCTGTCCCGAGAGAACCGCACATGCGAAGACATCGTGCGACGCAGGAAATCTGTTCGTCGGCAGCCCCGGTTGACCGCTGGCTTCCAGCGTTGCGGACAGAAATGCACGTTCCAGCTTCATTGCCGGAGTGGCTGCGGCATGAGCCACGGCCTCCTTGTAGGGATCTTGGTAGTAGCACCCCGTAACCCCGAACAGCAGAGCGACGGCCACGAGCAGTCTTTCAGCCACGCCGCAGCCCTCTGAGAATTCTGGTCCAACGCCAGGAAGCAGAACCAAGAATCTGCCGGATATGGAAATCCAGATCGGCTTCGCTCATTGTCCATACCTTCGGTGCCCTGGGCCGTGGCTGGCGTCGCAGGATCCGGCGAGCCTCCCGAAGCGGAATGGTGATCTGCCATGACGTCGAACTGACCAACTCGTGATAACGCTCGCGCAGCTGCTCGATACGTTCTGGATCATTCAACGAAGGATCCGTCAGCACACTTTCGTCAGGATCCAGCTCCACGCGCCCCTGCAGGCGCTCGAGCGAAAGGTACATCCGGCGCAGCTTCGCCGCAGATCCCGGTGGGAGAAGAATCGGAGCATCGTTTATTTTTCTGAGCGTCTTAAAATAGTTACTTTGCCACTCGAACTGATCGTGGGCGGCGGTGGAGTTGTCGCCACACTTCCAAAGCCGGTACAGGGCGGTCACCGCCTTGGCCGATGCCACGCCGGACAGCGGAGCAACGCGGATGATCAGATCCCAATCTTCCGCAGTGCTCAATTCAGGGTCAAAACGATACCCCAACTCAGAGAACAACACGCGAGGAAACGCAATCGAATGCAGGGGGGTCCTGTTCTCAACGAGATGTGCAAGCAACTCGAACTTGTCGGGATAGAGCATGCGCATGCCGCTGATCGCACGCGAGGCAGTTGCCCCTCCCCGCCTGATACGGTCCCAGTCCTGCGCTGCTGCAGACGCGCGGAGCAACTGTCCTGAACTACCTTCTTCAAGACCCTTGAACGTTTCCACCCAGTTACCGAACACGAGGTCATCATCATCGAAGGCAACAACGTAGCGACCTTCTGCGGCCATGAAACCGGCGTTCAGAGGCGCAGAGCGCCCGCCACCATCAACCGTGATAAGGCGCGCCCTCTCGCGCACGCCCGCCTGCAGCTCATCGATGAGCTGCTCAACAGCGATCTGCCGTTCAACGTCGAGATTGTGTCCGGCAATGATGACCTCAAAATCTTGGCTCGTCTGCGCCGACAGGCACAGGAGCGACTCGCGAAGTGTCTCGATCCTGCGCCCGACAGTGCGGATAACGACCGAGAGAAAACGACTCTGGCCATTCTCGCGCGACTCAACAAAGGGCACGTGAGCCTTCGAGGTCTCTGGACCCGGTAGATAAGCACGCACGAACTGATTGACGTAACCGTAAGGATCCGCCTGCAGACGAAGGCCGGCCAGTAACCCGGCGAGCGGGGCTTTGGGTGCCAGTACGGGCAATTGCGCCGGGAAGTGCTGATCGCTGCGGAGAAGGGACACATCTTGGCGATGGACTTCATGCCAACCGCCATCCTTCATCAGCGATGTAAAGCGATCGCTGGTGAAGTACTGCATATGAGTGTGGTCAAGCAGACCCGCCTCGGTGTAGTCGAATCGACCAACTGTCAACTTTGCACCAATATCGGTATGGGCAACGTTGGGGACTGACACCAGCAGCGGAACAGATTGCTGACGCCCGAGCCGTGCATAGAGCCGCAGTGCTGCCAGAGGATCCGGAAGGTGTTCGAGCGTATCGATGGTGCACAGCGCGGCAATTGCCGCGCCTTCCGGCAACACACTGCGCACGAGCTCGAGCGCAGCGTCCACATCACCGAGGTCAGCATAGTAAGCGGCGAACCCGCGGGCACGCAGCGAGTCCAGGCCGGGCTGGTTGATATCGAAACCTACATACTTGACGCCATGGCGCGACTCGAGCACTTCAGCAAGGCGACCGAAACCGCAGCCAAAGTCCAGGAAGTAGCTCCCCTCGGCCGGTTCAAATCGGGCGAACAGGCTGGCGATGTGTCCGTAGACGTTGCCGTCCGAAAAACTGTTGTCGTAGATTTCCATCACATGGCGAACCTGTGGTTGGCATAGGCGTTGTTGGTAAACACGGCGACCTTGTGCGCAGCGTCCAGCTGCACGGGAAGCTCACCTGCACTCTTGCGACGCGCATACTCATCGGCGGCTTTCAACCAGACTTCATCACCACTCTTCTTGAAATAGGCATGAATCTCTTCCGCAAGATCCTGCCTGCTGTACTTGTATGCAAGCAGCATGGCAGCCTCAGCGGAGTAGTACTTTTCTGCCCAGCCGATGCTCCACTCTCCTCCGTCTCCCAGGCGCTTGTCATGGAATGCAGCCGCTGCCGGGCAGTACACAACGCGATACCCAGCGAGCTTCACCCGCCATGAAAAATCCACGTCATCGCAGTAGAGGAAGAAGGTTCGGTGATCGAATCCCTCCAGCTTGTTGATGACTTCGCGGGGAATGAGCGTGCACGCGGTTGCAGCCCAAGAGGTGTCACCTGTAGCCGGATCGTAGTGCTTGGGATGCTCGATGGGCAGCTGCTTGGCTTCTGCCATGCCCACCCTCTGGTCGGAAAACACGCGTGCAAGTTCAACGATCGCATTGGGTGCCATCATGATGTCTGGATTCATGATGATGACGAATTCCGAGCTCGCAACGTCGAGCAGGCGATTGTGCCCGTGTGCGGAGCCGAGATTTTCATCGAAGAAATGGTATTCCACCGCTGCCAGAGACGACGCTTCACCGTCCTGTGCAAGCACCGTTTCGCGCAGGTCATCAGTTGGCGAACAGTCCCCGTAGGCCAGCTCGATCTTGTCGAACACGCCGCGCTGGAGCGCTATATGCGCAGCCCGCTCAAGATGTGCAACAGCCTGTATTATCCGGTGAGGTTCATTTCCATAGAGAATGGAGTGCACACGAAGTCGCCCCAGGCGTGGCAGGAGGTCGACGACCATCAGCGAACCTCCCCTTCGAGGCGGGCATCGATCCAGTCACAGAGGCTCGCAACCCCTTGAGCCATGGTAACTTGCGGCGCCCACCCGAGCTCCAGAGTGGGCGTCACATCGCAACCCGCATGACGGACATCGCCGTTACGATACTTGCCACAGATGTGGGGCGCAGGCGCACCGTAGTGACGAGCGACCTCGTCGGCAAGGTCCCTGATGGTCGACGGAAGCCCGCAGCCGACGTCGAACACCCTGCCCACCGCTGCTTGCTGCCGGGTGGCAATGAGCACAGCACGTGCCACGTCGCTGATGTAGACAAAATCCCTGCGCATCATTCCATCTTCATACAGCGGAATGCTCTGACCCGCCTTTGCAAGGCGCGAGAACAGCGACACGATTCCGGTGTACGGGTTATCCAACGATTGTCCTGCACCATAGACGTTCTGCAAGCGAAGCGTCGCCACCTCGGTACCAAAACTAAGCGCCCAGGCATTGATGATGTGCTCCTGTGCGAGTTTGGTTGCCCCATAAATGCTGGTCGGGTTCGGCGGCGTATGGCCTGCGCAGAACGGCAATGCCTCTGCACCTGGGAAATCCCACTGGGCCTCATCGAGCATTCGCTTCGAACGCTGGCCGGGCTGGAATTGCTCACCACCGGGCCTCTTCCAGATGCCCTCGCCGTAAACGGCACGACTGCTGGTCAACACGATCCGATCCGGGACATGGTTTGCAGCGACAAACGCATCCAGCATTCGCGCCGTGCCGGTGACGTTGACATGCGTGTGTCGCGACGCCTCGCTGAGCGACTGACCGGTACCGGTCTCGGCAGCCAGATGAACGACAAGCGAGGGACGCCACTGTGCCATGAACGTGTCCCACGTCCCCGAGTCGCAGATATCGGCAACTATGAGTTCGACGTCCGGATGAAGGTCAACCGGGCGCGTCTGTGCGGGGTGCACCTGTGGGTGCAGGTTGTCGATGGCAACGATGGGACGCGAGTCCTCAGCGCGTAGCAGATGCGACAATGCGCTGCCGATAAAGCCGGCTCCGCCGGTGATCAGGATGCAATCTTTCATGATGAGGGAATCTCCTTCGACGTAGCCGCTCGAGCGACCGGACGCTTGTTGGGCTTGAACGACAGGGCACGCTTCTCAATCGCGTGCCACGACAAATAGGCCAGTACAACGACAATCGGCACAGCGAACGCGGTGTTTTCCAACGGCCCCATGCTGCTGCCTCCGACCGCGAACAATGCCTGCTGCACGGGAAATCCGTACAGATAGATTCCGTAGGACGGATCGCCAAAGCGTCCAGCCCTTGAGAGATACGGTGTGGCGATGGTTGAGAAAGACAGGACCACATAAGGCAGCACGACCATCAATACCAACTGTTGCATCCAGTAGTGCGGCAACTGAAACAGCGCTGCGATGGCGACCATGAACAGTGCAAATCCCGGATTGAGCATCCGTTCTAGCGGAGTGACTGCGATGATCGCGCCGAGGAAGAAGTACGGACCGACATCCGCCACCGAGCGTGAGCCTGTTCCCCACCAGACCAACTGGTTCTCCGCCGGCACCACCTGCAGATAATAAAGGCTCAACGCGATGCCGATGGTCGCAATCGTCACGAACACCGCGCGGCTCTTGGCCAGCATCGCGAAGGTTGCGATGACGGGAAGAAGCAGGTACATGGAGACTTCCACCGGAAGGCTCCAGAGCGACCCATTGACGGCACCGGGATAGGGATTGTCTGCGAACACGCCTGGCAGTGCGTACACCGGGTACAAGACGAGGTTGTAGAGGAAGTATCGGGCCGTCGACCCGCTCGCCGCATACTCTTGAATGGGCAGTGTCGTAAACACTGGCCCAAGTACAAGGACAGTCAGCGCCAGCAGTACGAACAGTGCCGGAAAAAGCCGAAGTCCTCTTCGCACAAGGAAGCGGCCGAGATGGGGATCGGACCACCAGCTCTTGGCGACCAAGAATCCGCTGACGACGAAGAAGATCTTCACTGCGACGCTCTGCACCGAGTTACCCAGCAGCACCGGATCCGGCTGAGAAGAAAGCGGATGCGCGTGACCGAAAATCACAACTACCGCCGCGACGATGCGCATGACATCGAAGTTGTTCTCACGATTCACTGATTCGCCCCCTTTGTGGCCACTCTCGTGTGCCCTATCTCGAGCATGGGAATTCCGATCAACCCGGTCGCAACGCTACTGGCGCGGCTACTGAGAACAAGCGCGTCGTGCACCCACTGGTGCATGACATGGTCTTCCTGAACCCCGTCGCTGATGGCTGCACTCACCGCATAGTCGCCTGCCGGAAGAATCGGCATTCGGAAACGAAAGTGAAAATCGATCACATCGCCGGGCTTCGCTCCGATGGAGTCCGTGCGGTGAGTCAGGTAGCTGTTGTCTCCAAACAAGGGCTGGCCCTGCTTGTCCTTAACCACAAAACCGACGATCAGGGAACGTATCGAGGAAATCGCTCTAACCTTCAGCCGTAGTTCGACGCACTCGCCGCCAACCATCCAGGTCAGCTTCCTGCCCTGCCGATCATAGAATCCACCATTGACGAACTCCGCCCCCCGGACGCCGAAATCGTGGGAGGGCGCGAACGTGCTGAGCTGTATGTCGTTCCGCAGCGAAGTTTGATTGAGCCACGCTAGTCGGCCATCTACTTCATCCTCCAATTGAAGAGGATCTTCCACGATCGTGTCACCCGCTTCAGTTGCAACCACTTCTGCATCGGCATCGTACAGGTCGGCCAAGTATGCTGCTGCTACCTGCTTTGGCGGCGCATCCATGAAAACTCGACCGTCCTTCAGCCATATGACTCGATCGCACAGAGCAGTAACTGCCCCCATATCATGACTGACAAATACAAGGGTACCGCCATTTTCACGAAATGCATGCAGGAAGCGCATGCATTTCTGTACGAAAAACGCGTCACCAACCGCGAGGGCCTCATCAACGATGAGCACGTCAGCATCGACATGGGCCACCACCGAGAACCCCAATCGTGTGAACATTCCGCTGGAGTATGTTTTCACGGGTCGATCAATGTATTCGCCGATGTCAGCGAACTCGATGATTGATTCCCGACGTGCATGGATCTGATCTTCCGACAGACCATAAATCTGCGCACAGAGATCGATGTTCTCGCGCCCCGTCAGCTCCGGGTTGAAGCCAGCGCCGAGTTCAAGAAGTGCAGCCACCTTTCCGTGCACCCTGGCCTCGCCTGCACTGGGTGCTAGCGTCCCACATAGGATGCTGAGCAGCGTGGATTTACCCGCACCGTTGCGGCCGACGAGACCCAATGTCTGGCCCCGTGGTACTTGGAAGGTGATGTCCTTCAGAACACGGTGCTCACGGTAGAACGTTCTACGACGTCCTAGCAGCATCTGCCACAAACGATGCGAGGGCTTGTCGTATAGGAGAAAGCTCTTGTCGACGCGATCCACATCGACGATCAATCGCTCAGAGCACATCCGCGAACCCCCGACGTGTGCGTGCGAATACCCAGTATCCGATGCTCATTACCATCAGGGAAATGATCGAATAGATGCCGAGCATTTGGAAATCTGGAAGTTGGCCATGGATGGCGACGGCCCGCACCTGCTGAATGATCACGGTTGTGGGGTTCAGATAAAGAAACGAACGATACTGCTCAGGCACCATTTCCATCGGGAAGAAGATGGGGCTAGCAAACATCATCAGGGTGACCACCAACGGCACCACCTGCTGGATGTCACGCAGAAATACCGCAAAGGCGGACAGCATCCAGGACAGGCCGAGCAACAGCGGCACCGCGGGCAGCAGAACCACCACAATCAGAGGCCACGTCGGAGGAATGCTGCCGACGATCAACAGCTGGCCAACCAACAGGATCGACAGGTTCACGCAAAGATGAAACGCGGCCGTCGCCACGGTCATCCATGGCAGCACCGTGAGCGGGAACACAACCTTTTTTACATAGGTCGCGTGCTCAAAAATTAGACCAGAAGCGCGCCCCAGAACTTCGGCGAAGAACAGATGGGTGATAAGGCCTGAAAACAGCACCACCGGGAAGGCCGTCTGGGGAGTCGCACCGAAGCGGGCCTGCAGTACTACCCCCAGAAAGAACCAATAGGCGCCAAGAAGTAGCAACGGCGTGGCAAATGACCAGAGCGTGCCGAAGATCGAGCCTTGGTATCGTCCCCGGATATCCCTCCGCACCATCCGCCCCAGAAGGGCGCGATGGTCCGTTAAATCTCTCAATGGACCGCGTCCGTCGACAGTGTTCATCAAATCAACCCAACGCCGTTTCCAGATCCACCTGCAGATCCCCCAACTCCTCAACCCCCACGCTCAGCCGCACCAGCGCATCACTGATGCCCAGCTTCTCCCGGCGTTCCACCGGAATCGAGGCATGCGTCATCACCGCGGGATGATTCACCAGACTTTCCACGCCACCCAGCGATTCAGCCAGGGTGAACAGTTCGGTCTTCTCGCAGAAGCGCTTGGCCGCGGCGAAACCGCCCTTGAGGACGATCGAAACGATGCCGCCGTAGCCGTTCATCTGGCGGGTCGCCAGTTCGTGCTGCGGGTGCGAGGTCAGGCCGGGGTAGATGACCTTTTCCACGGCCGGGTGCTTTTCCAGCCACTGGGCCAGGGCCAGCGCGTTGGCGCAGTGCGCCTTCATGCGCAGCGGCAGGGTCTTCAGGCCACGCAGGGCCAGGAAGCTGTCGAACGGGCCCTGCACGGCGCCGATGGAGTTCTGCAGGAAGGCCATCTGCTCGGCGAGCTCGGCGTCGTCGCCGACCACCACCATGCCGCCGACCATGTCCGAGTGCCCGTTGAGGTACTTGGTGGCCGAGTGCAGGACCAGGTCCGCGCCCTGCTCCAGCGGGCGCTGCAGCATCGGCGAGGCGAAGGTGTTGTCGACCACCACCAGCAGGTTGTGGCGCTTGGCGATCTCGGCGACCGCGGCGAT
>Ga0256900_1000776_pt1 | contig 9875 bp, 8 predicted proteins | sample MC6MC0688MT_FD_190190 | JGI IMG/M metagenome (GOLD analysis project Ga0256900, IMG submission 190190) | Metatranscriptome of enriched soil aggregate microbial communities from Iowa State University, Ames, United States - MC6-MC0688-MT... | ecosystem: Environmental > Terrestrial > Soil >... | reverse complement strand
GGTATGTTTAACTGTCCTGTAGCTTCAAAATGTAGATTAACATCTAAATTCGGATGGAGAGATATTGGTCGTGGGCGTGAATGGCATCAGGGTGTTGATTTAGCAGGCCCATCAGCAGGGTTAAAAGTTCCTGTATATGCTTCAGCAGATGGCGTGGTTAAAAAAGCTGGAGCACTAAGTTCATATGGTAATCGAGTATTGATTACACATATTATTGGTGGTAAAACTTGGGAAACTAATTATGCTCACTTAGACATAATTATGGTTAAAGAGGGTCAACGGGTTAAGCAGGGCGAACAAATTGGTATCATGGGCAATACGAGTGGTGGCTTAATTAAGAACATGGGTGTACATTTACACTTTGAGATTCATAACGGACTGTACGCTCCGGGCCAACCCAATGCAGTAGACCCAATGAAGTATATTACTTTAGAGTCCTTTGCTCCACTCACAGTAGAAAACAAGGAAGTTCAATCAATTAAGAAAGAAGGAGAGCTAACTATGAAACAATATGAAGAGTTAACTGCTAAGATTGCTAAGCTAGAAAAAGAATTACAGAATAAATTAGACAAGGTGGAAGTACGAGAAGTTCTAGCTGTTCATAAAGAAGACTGGGAGTGGTTCAAAGCTAACGGTATTACTGATGGCTCCAACCCTCAGAACTATGTAACTCGTGAGCAAGTTGCCTCTCTAATCAAGAAATATGACAATATGCAACAAAAACGAAAATAAGAGGTAGGTGCTAAAATGTTAGATATACAAAATATTTTAAGACCAATATCTACAGATAATCAAACTGACGTATCTACAGCCAATATGGATTTAGTAAAAAAGTATCTTCCGAATGAGCCTAAACCAGTATTTCGTACTTTAACTTTTGCTCCAAAACAAGGATGTACTTTAATCATAAATGGCAGAGATAAAGTTGTTGTCACTCCAAAGTATGGTTTGAATATGGATGAAAGATTTAGATATATGAATTCTGTTGTTATAGTAGAGGCTGGAATAGACTTTTACTTCTTAGCAAGTTATTAACTAGAAAGGAGGTTCTTATATGTCAAAGTCTATGTTTATCTGTAGCCTAACAGGGGACGGTGGCAATAGTGGAGGTACAGATATTAATGTAATAGATAATCTGACTAATCAATCCTCCACTGACGCTTTGTCTGCTAAACAGGGTTATATTTTAAATGAAAATGCTAAAGCACATGCAAATAAAATAGCATCAACTACTGAGTTGGGTCATGTTATGGTAGATGGTACATCTATCGTAATCAATTCAGATGGAAAGATATCTGCTGTAGGTGGAGGAGTTTCACCTACAGGTAGATTTTACGAACAAGCTGTTTTAGAAACGACAATATTTGATCAAGAAACTTGGAAATTACCATTTGTTGATTTTAATTATCCACAAGATTTGTTGATAGTTTCTCAAAATAGCACCTTTCTAAATACCGACATGTTTACTGTAACAAAAACAGGAAACGACTGGTTTGTCAATATTCCAAATGACTCTAATTATCCACTACCTGTAGCCAATAATACAGTATTTGCTATAGCTATTAAGGGGTACGGAGGTGGAACTACTTCCATCGTTCAAAAGAGTTATGAAGAGAAATTACAAACAACATCAATAGGGCAAAACAAATGGGAAATTACAACATCAGGTTTTGACCCAGTTAATGATACTGTATTCCCTGTTTATAATTCTACTTTATTAACAAAAGATGAGTATACGATAACTGTAGAAAACAATAAGCATTTCATTACCATTAACAATATTCCCAATGACCAGCCTATTAAATACAATAATTTAACTATGAAAGTATTATTTAATACTGTTAGCACTGGCATGAATGATATATCTGGCCAATTGCTAATTAATGGTTCGGTTTCAGAAGATAAGCTAATGCAAAATATCGTAGATAAAATTAATTCTAGAACTATTCAATTTGAAGAGCAAGGAGCTATTACAGCAGGTCTTAAAAATGCTCATAGAGCTATACCTTTTAGTTGTCTAGTGAATAGTGTAGATGCTACAGTTCTTTCAAAAAGTACATCTCCTATTAAATTTAATATTAAAACTACGACAGATTTTCAAACTTGGAACGATTTATTTTCTAGTGACTTAGAAATACAGGCTAATGGTAATATAGCACATATGACATTGCCAAGTAAAGCTAATATTGCAAAAGACACAGTAGTGAGATTAGTAGTTACAAGCGCTACTGGAGATGCGCAATCGTTAGCAATTAATTTAAATGTGACAACAATATAATGATAAGAGAAAGAGGTAATTATTAATGGCATTATTAGAACCAGTACCAATGTGGATTCACGGAGTAAACGCAAAAAACAATGAGGTAACAGGAGCCTTCAACTTTGGTGTTGTAAAAGCCGATGAGGATTCAGGAGTTGAAAAATTCTACTTCTGGAATAACTATGGTGGTACAGAAAACGCTCCTAAAATGGAAGATGTTACAATTACAACTCGTGACCTTGAAGGTGGCGACGGTGGAACAGCAGGTAAAATTGTAGAAGCTGTACGAGACAACTGGATGAAAGTTAAAGTTGATTCTCTTGGTGAAACTGGATTTACACCTATTGGTCGAGGCGGTGTAGGAACTGTAAACCCAAGCGGTATGAAAGATATCGGTACAAACGGAGAAACTAAAAATATCCATGCAGATACTGCTGTAGCTTGGACAGCTTCACAAACTTGGTCTCTAGGTCAATTTGTAAAACCTACAGCTGACAATGGTTTTATTTATGAAGTAACGACAGCTGGATTAGGAGACGCTACAGAGCCAACTTGGCTAACAACTGAAGGACTACTTGTTACTGACGGCACAGCGACTTTAACAGCTCGCAAAATTATGAATAAACCAGCTCCAAAAGAAATTCTAGGTCTTGCTAATAGCACTCAAGATGACGGCACAGGAGCTAGTGATGCGGCTGGTAACTTTGCGGAATTCTCTATTATGGGATCAGTTCCAGCTCAAGCGACAACTGGTAGAAATAGAGGCAATTTCCAAATGTCATACCGTTTTGTTTAAAAAATAATGGGGAGGAAACTCCCTCTCAATACAATGGGAGGAATTATTATGATTTTTAAAGATAGCACACAATACGATTCTTATTATTTCCCTTTTAACTGGGGAGCAGAATATTTCGATGGAACTTATTTAACGGAATTTGATTTACAAAATTATACTAAAAATGATTTTTACTCAATAGAGCAAAATAAAATAAATCGCTTTGGGGTCTATGGCTGTGGTATGAAGTTTTATTATAATGTTGACGGTTCATTTAATCTCAACGGACAAAGAATAGAGGTTGAGCTTCATCTTAATGATAAAATTTACAATCTAACTTCTTCATCATCTCAAAAAGATTGCATCACATATAAAAATAAACAAATGTGGTTTCATCCAGACTTTTCAGTGCAGTCTGATGAAATGGTAAGTATAGATTTTGGATATAAAACTTTACTTAATTATGATGGAATACAATTCTTTTTCCAACCCATTGTGAAGCTTCCAGTGAATCAAGAGCGAGGAAAAGTTGAAATAGAGATGAAAATAACTTCCAATATAGAAGGTATAGGCAAAATTGTTATTAAAAATAAACATGGTGCTGTAGATAGCGAAGAGTGTCCTCTAGAACTGAATCGCTCAACTGTTATAGATTGGATAGTACATTAGGAGGTTGGTTATGAGTAGCGTAATAGAGCAAAAAGACATCGGTATCAGTATTGGTACAGGTGGTTCATTTTCTAATACTGAGTTAGTAGACGGTAAAATTCAATTAAAAAAATCTACGACAAATAGTGATGAATATGTTCCTATGGGTCTGTGGACTTCTGAAGTAATTAACATTGGAGATAACTTTAAAGAGTACGGCAAATTGCTCATTGATAAAACAGATGAGGATAATTCTAGTATCAGGGCTAGTACTCGCTCATCAAACAATGGTACAGTATTCACTCCTTGGGCAGTAATTGGTGCAGACGATTCTATTCTATCACCAAAAAACCAATTCATGCAAGTAAGAATAGAATTATATGCTGGCTCTAAAGTTAAAACTGTGGCAATTAGCAGTGCAGATATTGTTGGAAATAATGAATTTGTTGAAGAAATAGTATATCAAACTGGTGCGAGATTAGTGCCAATATTAACTTCCAATACCTCTTCTAGTGAAGGAATAGCGTTTTCAGAAACTCAATTTTCAGCATCATACCTGCCTTGGAGAGCATTTGGTAATGTAACTACAAATGAAAGCTATGCTACTGCAAATGGAACAATTCCCGGAAGGCTAGGATTTGTCTTTAATGCTAACAAGAGTATTAAACAGTATGTTGTAAAAAGTATGATTTCACCAGTTTATATTAATAGTATGCCAAAAGACTGGGTTTTACAAGGTAGTAATGACACAACAACTGGACTGAATGGCAATTGGGTTGATTTGGATAGACAAATAAATCAGTCTTGGGCAACTGCAAACACTGAAAAAACGTATACTTTACCAGAAACGGTAAATTATAAGGCTTATAGACTAAGCTGGACTACAAACAATGGATATAGCTACTCTGGTGTGGGTGGATTGAATTTTATCTCGGAGTCAATAAATAATATTCAGCTTAAGCGTAGCTATCAATATAATATGACACCAGATGCTACATGGTCAGAAACAGGAAGTTTACACAGAAAAAAAATCACTCGTGATGAATGGTTAAGAATTGACAGAATGGAGGTGGAATAATTGGCTACTAATATCTATATAGATGCCATCATGGGGTCTGATGAGACTGGTGATGGCACGGCACAAAAACCATACAAGACGTTGCAATACTTCTGCTTGAACAAGGCTGTTAGAAATAATGCTGATTATACTATCCATTTAAAAAAGGGAACATATGAAATTACAAATGGTACAATATTTGGTGTTTTTGCTAGTGGCAATATTACCATCATTGGTAAAGATAGGGATACAGAAATTTTACAAAAAGCTGGTATGTACAGCAACAGCGGTGGTGGTGGAAGCATAAACTTCACCTTAACAATCGCCAAGCTGAAATACAACATAGACAGGTCTCTTACTGCCGCAAACTTAAATGATTATAAATGGAATTGGAATTTTTATAACGTTTTAATAGAGTATATGCCTGATAATGCCTACAGTATCATATATCCAATAGCATCTAAAACTGTATTTAGAAACTGCGTAAAGCTAACTAACTCAAACGCTATGTTGCGAGCTACCGAAGGTACTATAGAAGTGTACGATTCTATGGGCTATTTTACAAGTGGATATTCCACTAGTCAATCTAAATGGGATAAAGGTGGCAATGTAATTGGTTCTGTTAGTGATTATGAAGAAGTTTTAAGAAAAGGATTATATTCTTGGAATGTAAATAGAACATTTATTTTACATGGCAATGAGTATAAGAAATGGATTGGGGAAGTACCTCCAACAAATGGAACTAGCTTTCTTCCACCGTTTAATAGTAATACAACAGAAGGTATAACTGTAAGTTCTGATGGCTATGCAGGAACCAACTATCCGTATCGAGCTTTAGATAAGAATAATAGTACTAGCTGGCTTTCTAATACTGCCCCTACTGTAGCAGTGCCACACTGGCTAATGATTGATTTAGCAGAACCAGCTGCATTAACAGGGTATGGTATCAGAGTGAATAGCAACTGGAATATTTATACTCATTATTTTCAGGGTTCTAATGATGGTACACAATTTCAAACAATACACTCACGAGTAAGTCAATCTCTCTCAGACGTAATGACATATGTTGACTTTGACAAAGTGACTTTTAGATATGTCAGAATACTTATAACACACCCTACTACAAGCAATGGTCAGGTGTCTATAACGGAGTTAGAACTAATTGGGGAAGGAAGTCCATCACAGGCAGGGCATTGGTCAACATTTTCAACTGCGCTACCAAACTCTCAACAGTTCTCAGAGCATGGTATGGACAGTCTATCTAGCCCACTTGAACGCAAAGTTGTAAGTCTATCTCCAATGCAAATGTCCGATAAAACTGATATTTTATCGGGTGAAGAAGGTAAGGTTTTCAGTAAAAATATTGACTTAAAAAAATACTTTGATTTACGAAAAATTACAGTGAAAGAGGTGGACTAATGGGTGGCTATTTAAAAATTAAATCATATCAAGCACTAGACTCCAGAGCCAATGGAAATGCTATATTATGGATTTTAGCGTATGACGAAAAAGGTGCAAGAATACCATTGAATTTTTCCAATGTTGTACAACACGATTATACAGTCAGAAATTCAGAAGCAAATTTCAATGTTATGTTAGAGGGTAGAAATGCTTCTCCGTGGTGTCCGTATAATGACAATAGTGTTTCTAGCGGTTGTTTTATAACACTGAGAATCCCAGACTATATTACAAAGCTATCCAAAGTTGAAGTTTGCTCGTACTCTAACTCTAGCTACTTGAACAAGACTGTTGAAGTTTATGTCTCAAGTAGTCCTGATGGTGGTTTTAAATTAATTCATACCAAAGAGGCAACTGCTGTATCTCAGACACTAACATTTGGAGAAGTATCATTTCCTGTTAATAAAACATTGATGTGTAAAGATGATACAATATACTCTCTAAAGATAATCAATGAAACATTTGAAACAAAAATGACATCTGACACAGCTCCATCCCCTCTCAATGCTACAGCTAGTAGTACATTTTCATCATCTTTTTCGGCTTGGAGAGCATTTGACGGGATTAAAGATGGTAACGCATGGGCTTCTGCATCAGGAACTCCTACAGGATGGATAAAAATTGACTTTGGTAAGGCAATTCTTGTTAATAATGTCACTTTGACTCGCAGGGGTGGGGATGACCCGGTAATTGCACAATCCATGCCAAAAGATTTTAATATATATGCTTCAAATAATAATATTGATTTTGATCTAGTTGGTAGTTTTAGAGATGAGATAGGATGGGGCTCCTTAGAAAACAGAAATTTTCGTTTTAATAATTCAAAGGAATATAGATTTTTCAGACTGGATGTTCTAGCCAACAACGGTCTTCCCAACTATAGTAGCATCGGTGAAATATTGTATGGGTATGACATGGTGAAGATAATACAGTTGCCAAAGATAACGAAAGACAATTTTGTGAGATATGGTCAAGATGACACACAAATTATGAGTGACAACTTTAGAAACAAAGATTATATTTTACAAAACGTTGCATCAAAAAACAGAAATGGCCTGCTAGAAACTGAATTAAATAGAAAACCTCTCAGCATTAATTTTAATTGATGCTGAGTATCTATTTCTTAATACAATAAGAAAGGAATGATTATATGACAGTAGGCACTCAGTACGATGTTGCAGAAAATGGATGGGTGAGATTTGAGGAAACAAACTCAAATTTTGAGTATTCTACGGGCTGGACTAATTGGAGTGGCGCTAACACAAGTGGCGGAACAGACAAAAGAACAAACACAATTGGTCAAACAATAAGATTTGGTTTCACAGGAACTTCAATTAGAATAATCTCTCCTATTAACCACGACTTATCGAATGTACTAAAAATTTCTATAGATGGGAAAGAAGAGGTTTTTTCTGAAAACAGTAGTGGATTAATGTGGAGAGTTTGCGTTTATGAAAAAACAGGTCTACAAAATAAAAAACACTCTGTAGTTATTACTACTCTCTCTACTGCAATTAGCATATTAGACGCTGTAGATTTAATAGGAGGAAACTCAATAATTTCTTATCAAGATAGCCTCCCAACTAAAAAAATGATATTACAGAATGCTAACAACCCCGATAAAGCGTATTCCATGCTTGATAATACTCTTATTCACTTGCCTGATAGCTCAACTAGGAGTATTATTGCATACGGAATTGATAGCAATAAGAATGTTCAATTAGATACTCCTTTTATTAAGCACAAACATGTAATATATGATTCTACGTCGGATACCTATTCTGAAGAGGTGGTAGATGTTCCAGAGGGATTTAGTGTTTATAATTATATTGGTGAAACTCCAAAAGTTTTAGTATATACAGAATCTACAAATGATATTAACGTATCAACAACTACCGAACCATTTGATATTTATGATGAGTTTGGAGATAGTGTTGAAGCCCTTTATTACACAGACAATATGGCTGTAGCAAACGCTGATTTAGTCTTAGAAGCTAACTGGTCTCCTGTCGATGAACTTGAAGGAGACTTTGAGGTTGTGACATGGACTGATGAGAACTCTGACACTGCACAAAGAACACTTGAAATGTTAGCTGTTCCTAAACCACAGTTTATTTATAAGGCAAGTCCCTATGACCTTTCTAATGGAATTGAAAAAATCATAGCAAGAGACCTGTCTCAATATGTTGGGAAGAGTCCAATTAGATTGCTGTTCACTTCAGACAATGTGACTTGGTTTACTTGGATGTTAGGTAACTTTATTCAAATCCCTTTAGATAATAACAACATTGTTTCACAAGGACTAACTATTGAAGAGGCTACATCTCTATCAAAAGAAGACTTATCTGCATGGACTTTAAAGAATTTTAATATCGGTGTGTTCTTAGCTGACGATTCCAGAGATAAAAATATTTCTAAAGTTGCTGGAGTGTCGTTTAATACACAAACACCGTCTGGGACTAGTAGAATATCAGATGCCAATTTCTATATATTGAATACTACAGCTACAATTAATGTAGACTTGTCTGGATTAACTTTAACAGGTCAAGTTGACGATGCCGATATGACTCGTGTTCAATATCGTGTTATTTTAAACGATGAGCCATATTATCCGGCAGATGGGGCATTTACACCATTATCGTCTCCCCCTTTGAATATTGATTTAACTATTCAGAGTTCAGATGTTAAAATAGGTGACTGGAATACTATAAAAGTAGAATTCCAAGACTACTTTGGAACAATGGACTATTGGGAAGCTCGATTCATCGGTAAGTATGCTGGACTGATGTTCATGGATACTGACGGCAAATATTACTCATCAGATGTTGGGCAAGTATTGCAATATTTAGATTTTGGACAAATTTTAACAGGTCAAATTACCCCTTCTTATGAAGTTAAATTGAAAAATGACTATGGCTTTGATGTAAAGAACGTAGAACTTGCAATCAACACTTCAAAGTTTGCGCAAGGTTTAGAGGTACAGTTGGCCGGAGTCGATAGGCAGTTCGATAATGAAACTAGATTGAAACTAGGGGATTTAGCAAATGAAGAAGAAACTTCATTCTTTATTAGAATGGTCAGTAGTGTGACAGCAATTCCAAATGAAAATAAAGATTTTAATATTGTAGTAACAGCTCAAAGAGTAATTTAATAATCACAATACAATGTGAGGATGTGAAATAATGGCAGAAATAATTATTTCTAATAAGATGGCTTCTCGATATAACCTAGTTGGACATCGAGAAAGTCGCTTGGGCTTCGAAGTAGTAGTTGGTAATTATCAATATAAACCTATGACATTTGAAATCCAAGCTAAAGTTATTAGAAAAAGACAAATGCCTTTTGAGCTTGAAGTTGTACATGCTAGTGATTCTTACATGGGGTTTGAAATTACACCAAAGATTAATAAGACACTAGGATTTGAAATTGAGGTGTCTCCTCGCAATCAAATGACAGCTAAATATGAACTATTGGAACTTCCTACAAAAGAATGGGAAGGCTACCCTGTACAAGATTCATATATTCTATCAGAATCTCCTTATTCGTCTATTAACTATGGTGGAAATAACTCCTTAGTAGTTGGTAAAAACGCTAGGGGAGATGCTACAGCATTTGTACAATTTGATTTGTCAAGTTTAGAAGAAAACATTAGAATTAAAAATGCAAAGTTTAGATTG
>Ga0256900_1000764_pt1 | contig 9969 bp, 10 predicted proteins | sample MC6MC0688MT_FD_190190 | JGI IMG/M metagenome (GOLD analysis project Ga0256900, IMG submission 190190) | Metatranscriptome of enriched soil aggregate microbial communities from Iowa State University, Ames, United States - MC6-MC0688-MT... | ecosystem: Environmental > Terrestrial > Soil >... | reverse complement strand
GTCAGGGTCAGGGTCAGGGTCAGGGTCAGGGTCAGGGTCAGGGTCAGGGTCAGGGTCAGGGTCAGGGTCAGGGTCAGGGTCAGAAAATCGTGGGGTAATGATAAGCTTCAGCTAAAGGAGTTTCTGACTTTTTTTTTGTAAGATGTATACCCACCTAAAATATGTCACTGCATTAAGGCGTTTTCTAACCAGTTTCCAGATTCTGCTTTCACAGTCGTTACTGATCCGCTGGTATGGATAACCGAGGAGCGTTTTACCAGGAAGGGATTGTGTGTTACAGAGCATCAGAGTAAGAATTTATTTTTAGCAGACCTGTCTGACCTGAGCCATTGCGAAGCTGACAAAACAATGACCGCTAGGTCAGAATCCTTCACTGTATCCAGGTGATTAATTCCTGTTTACGGGTATAGCGCTTTGATGTAAATGTTGTTACTTCTTGTTTTGACGTATTTACCAGACTGACCTGCTTATCGGAGATCGTGAGAAGACGTAAGATACGGGATACCCGTTTTGACGCTTCACTGCAATGGCGATTACATAAAGAATAGTATTAGTACTATAAAATATATCCTGCGCAGACACCGGCGGTAGCCATCAATCCCCTTGAGGATAATCCGCAGGATAAAGTCAAAGCGCAAAATTGGGGACTGTGCTGTTTTTCAGCCGGGCGGCCAGAGAATAACAAGCATAAAATGTTGTGAAAGACGACTCAGGGCATAGAATAAAAGAGGTTAAAAGAACCCAATCTTTTATCGGCAGATAAAAGTAACAGTTACGTTAATTAATGGAGCAGGAAAGGTTGCCCCTGAAATAAAAGGGGCAATGACCAGACTGTAATTCTATGATATTTTTAGTATTTAAATATTTTTAGATTAACACATTCTGCACTCTGTACCCGAGGCTTTGAATATAAGATAATCTCAGTTGGATTCCCTGGTGTTTGGAAGGTCCTTGACCTCCTGACCGCTAAGCATCGCGAGTGCCTGGTGGTCAGGTTTTTTTTAGTATAGAGACATCAAGGTATAATAATAGCTGTCCTAAAAGGCAGGGGATAATAGTACCCACGTGTGATTATCAGGAACATATGAATGAATTCTGTAATTGATTTTGATTTGCATTATTACAATGAATTGTCGCCAGAACTGGCGAGTGAGCTTTACCAGCTCAGAAAAAAAACGTTTCGGGATCGTCTTGACTGGAAAGTTGAATGCATGAACGGCATGGAGAAGGATCAATTCGATAACGAAAAAAACAACTTATTTGCTAGGCATGCATGAAGGGAAGTTATTTTGCGGCGCACGATTTATCGAGCCTACGCAGCCAACGATGATGAGCGAAATTTTTCATGAATACTTTGAGGGGATCAGTAATCTTCCTACAGATATTCCGTGTTGTGAAGTGAGTCGCCTGTTTCTGGATAAAGAAAGACGTAGTTTTGCAGGGCTACATGTTTTGCCCGTCAGCAAAGCGTTATTTCTGGCAATGATTATGTATTGCATAAGGAAAAAATATCGGGGTATGTATGCTGTGGCAAGCCGGGGCATGTATGCGATATTTCGGCGCGCGAACTGGAAAGTAGACGTTATTCAAAAAAGTTTTTCTGAAAAAGGAGAAGTCATATACTATATTTTCATGCCTGCCAGCACACGCATCCTTGAAGACATCATTAATAAAGACAAAGCGAGTGAGTGGCTTCGTGGAATGCTCCCGCATTTACGCCATCTCTGACCCATAAACTGGTATCAGCTGTCCAGTAAGCGAAGCTCTGCCCCAAGCTTTACAGCATGTCTGGCGTTGTTTACTCCGAGCTTTTTCATAACATTGCCCATGTGGAATTTTACGGTGCGCTCCGCGACAGACAAAATTACCGAAACTTCGGCGTATGTTTTCCCGGCGCTGACCCATTTCAGAATTTGTCGTTCACGCGGCGACAGGATGGCGTTCTTTTTCTGGTTTTGCTGACCATAGAGATCGAGCGTCTTCTGATGTAACTTAACAAGTAAGGTCATAAATTTCGAACGAGCTTTTTCCATATCGATACCGGTATCTTTCTGACTGATAATAGATAACATAGCCAGATTGTTAAGATAATCGTGTAGGGGAAATGTCTGGCCCTGGCATATGTTATACTGAAAACTCTCATTGAAAATCCGACTGAGGTTGTAAACCCCCGACAAGATAACCTTATCTTCCCAGAAATAATCTTCGACGCAGCGCAGAGCCCGAATAATTATGGGATCAATAAACTGATATTTTCGCTCGAGATAGATGTCAAACCATTCTGGATTATTATTGATAATTCGCATCTGTGAAGGGTCTTTTTTGTTCAGAATGACATAGGCATAGACAATCTCCTTATAACCTGAAAAGAACGAATCCAGCTCATTCTGGATAAGCGAATTGATGATTTTATCGTTGTAATAGGTATCCTTCACGTCAGTTACTGCCTCCGGGATGTGTTTATAAACAAGTATAATCCCCTTCCTTAGCTGATGTGAATCGCATTTTAATCCAGCCGATGACCACAGAGGCAATATCTTCACTCAAAATACTGGATATTTATGCTACAGGAAAAGGGAGGAAACGACCGGCTCAGGTGGTTGACAAAGGTTGGCGGGATGTCACACCGGTGACCATGTCAGGCAGAATTAACCGACTCATGTCAGACGCAATGTCACCTGATAAAAACCCAGAGACAGATTGCTGATAACATCGTGGTTCATAACTGCCGCGTAATACGACGGGCGGTTATGGCAGGCATTACACGAGACCTTAACCCGTAATCTTCATTACCACACAATGTAATCACCTCTGTATTATACCGCCTGGGAACAGGCAGCACCTTGCCCAAAGGCCAGCGTGGTTCATCAGCAGTTTCGCGGTATAAGGTGCCACCGTTACACTTACCGCTGCACTACGGTGGCGCGAACGTGACGTTTTGTTTTAAACCGTCATCGGTTATCAGCTTTAAGCCCCAGTGAGTGAAAAAATGCGACTCGTTAAGACAATGAAAATTGATTTTTCACATAACATGAGTGCCTCATTTATGTGTAACCTCTTCAGCCGGACCAGTATCGTGATGAATGTACGCCTGTATCAGGGTGCAGCCATCGAAGTCTTTCGGGATCAGGCACGATAAACCCAGGCGAGCAGTCACAATGGAATTTTTTAATATCGAGTATCAGGCTGTAAAAAATGAAGTTGAAAAATTCATAGTATTATTACGAGTAAAGGAAAGTCACAAGTACGCGAACGATATTGTCTTTCATATTGAAGGCCAGTCAGTTGAATTGAGTGAGCTTCATTTGACGGGAAAAGGTGAGTACAGCCCCCAACGTAATTACCCTTTTGCTAAAATCAGTTACTTTCGCTCGTTCGACATGTGGCGGCTGTTTTACAGGGATGGCCTGGCGTGGCGCCAGTATTCACCTGTTGATTTTGTGATGCTTGAAGATGCCTTAGCGGAGATTTGGGCTGACCCCATCAATTGTTTTGCAAAACGGTAATATCCTGACGTCCCCCCTGATTCATTTTTGATACCGATTGCGTTTCCCGGCATCTAAAGAAAGGCGGCTCAACATGTGATACCGCCTGCGGATGCCGCTTAATTTTTTTTGTCACTCTCGTCTGCGGCAGTGTCTGATTTTTCATTCGCCGCTTTGGACGCCTTTTTGGCCAGATCTGCCTCGCTTTGCGCTTCTTTGTGTTTACCCTCTTTATGGAGCTTAGCTGCCATCTTGTGATGTTTAGCCGCTAATTCATGTTGATTCGCCGCATCTTCGTGCAGAGTAGCCGCATCAGCGGCAACACCTGCGAACGATACGATACTCAGAGCAAATACAGATGAAGCCAGTACTTTCTTAAACATAATATTTCCTTATTCATTCAACTGATGGACATAAACCATATTAAATGTAGGTGAATGAATTCATTGCTGCAAAAAATTATTAAAACCCTGAAACGCCTGATGATAAGCGACTGAAAAAATTTGGATTTATTTCATCCTTAGTGCCATTTATTTCTGGAGTATATACGGAGCGAACAATGCGGCAGGGGAAAAATATGCAGTCATAACGCTGTGGTGGGAAAATGCGATGATGCTTAACTCATCACTTAGCCTGAGCAATCATACCGTGTTGTTGTACCCGTGATGTTAAACAACCCTCGTGATGGCGGCATGAGTTCTGGCCGGTGACGGGTGAACGCTCAGGCGCACAAGAACCGGTTCTTCAGGCCGTATTACGTCTTCCTGCAGCCGGCCATTTACGCTTTCAGGGGGCATGGCCATTCTGAACGGTCACTGATTTTTGTCTCTGAAGACCGTTCGGGCCTCATGGCATTCGGCCCTTATTTCCTGACAGACTCCGGTCGGCCATTCAGCATATTTCTCGTTACACCCAGTCTGTTTCACCCTGCGCCCCCCCTGAATATCATTCCGGTTCGTAATCGTAACAGCCTTTGCACGCGTCCTCACTCCGTCAGCCTGACCCGGCATTTCATCTCATTCCGTCAGTCCACAAATTTCATCATTTTCTCTCAGGTTTTCGTCGCGATGAGGATCCCGTACTCACCGGTTCTTCGCCAGCATAAGGACCGACGGAATACTCTCACTCCGGACAGCAGATAGTGCCCGGCACACACAATAAAGGCCCACCGAAGTGAGCCCATGATTGCTGTAAATTGTAGCCTTCCATTACTGCGGTGCCGGGTGCCTCCCGGTGAGCCAGAAAAGCTATAATCTGGCCCGCCTTCAACATTAAGGAGTATTTGTGGAGTTATTTAGCTTGGCCCCGCCGCACAGGGGGATTCACCACAGTGCTAACAGTGTAGCTGATGCAGCTTACGTGGTAAGTGTGAAAGTAAGCTGATTTACTGGTGATTGATCCACATCAAGAAGACGGGGTTCATTAAGCGATGTAACTGGCTTCAGGGGCCTTGACGTTAATCCTGATCAGGAAGTCAGAACGGCTAAGGAGTGGCATACCGAATTGACAAAGGTGGCACGGCGTTTTTGAAGGGCGTTGCGCCTGCTGTCATAAAATTACGTTTTACCGCCTCTTTTTTTGCAGGGGCCGGATGAACTTGCCCTTAATCCAAAGCACAGCAGACCTTAACGGATACATTACACTTTGCGTCCGGGAGTACACAAAAGCGCCCGGATCCCAGGGGGATTAGCGGAATACGCACTGTGCATAAAAGGCGGATCAACGCCCGGAAATTCATTAATTTAACACTGATTTTTCAGGAGTTTACTGCGCGACGGCCGACGTTTCTTCGGGGCAGTTAAAAGGGTGCTGACCGGCTTGCGAAAGTATTCCCCCTCTGAGCCTAAACACTGGCTGGCTGACGTAAAACACCCGATGCGTCTGACGGTGTGCGCCACCTCCGGCGATGGTGGAGCACAGTGCGGCCCCAGACAGGCCGCAGGGGAATCAACGTCGCACAGCAGAAACTTGCAGACAGCAGCGCTGTGATTTGATTTTTGTTACCCTTAACCTCCGGGCTCAGCGTTAAAGGTAACAAATTCCCCGGTGCGTATGTTATCTGCTCTGACTGTTACACTCAGACAGGCTCATGAGACCTGGGACGTCCACGACCGGAAAGCAGCCATTACATGATGACGATGCCAGATGCTCCGGCAGATTTTGCTCCGTTTCCTCCCCTTAGCACGGTTGCCTCAGGACGGCGCGGATCCTTTCAAATCGCCCGTGATGTCATGACTGACTGTTGGCGGTCACAATAATTCAGGTTTCCTCTCTGGGAGACCTGAATTATTGGGGATCCCTGTTATTTGAAATCGACTTCCATGAGTTCTGCGACAGTGAAATCACGTGTAGTGGCCACGCATTTATCAATATAATCGGTAAATCTCGATGAGGGTCCCATCCCCAGCTCAAGCAGCTTATCATTGCTGAACACCACATTAAGCTTTGAAAAATGGCCGTAAAGATTCATGGCGCGTAACATGATACGCTTATTGCAGGGACCAAAAAGTGTATCGAAAGACGCTTTGCTTTTTGCCAGCTCACTCACACTGACTTTCCGATAGGTTTCCGCGATGGGCCTATCACCTGATGCTTCAGCCATTGCCTTGTCAATTTCGGCGAACGTGACACTACTGTTTAAGCCGGCAGAAATATGAATTATGTTTTTATCCACGTTGTCGGCTGTAAGTAATAATTCGAGTGCATCCGCGCAGTAATCCACGGGCACGACATCAATCCGGTCATCAAGATCACACGTGAATTTCCCCAACGCCAGCGCCATGCGAAACACCCAAAAAATACTTGATGAAGGCCCGCAGCCCCACAGTGAGTGACCGACAATGATCGAGGGACGAGCAATGACCAGTGGGAAATCAGGTAACTGCTCCAGCATCATTTTCTCAACCGTGGCTTTACTCCAGGTATATTCGACAATGTGCTGGTCGCGCTGCGTGCGCAGTTCGGATTCGGTCACCAGAGAATTCGCCTCGGGTGCACATGACATCGCGGTACCGACATGCACAAATCGCTTAAGCCCGGCTACCTCACTCATGCGCCGGGCAAACGCAAACGTCCCGTCTACATTGACTTTCCATATGTGCGGATTGGTACCAAAGGAAGCCAGCGCCGCGCAGTTCAGCACATGGGTAACATCCTCCAGCCGGCTGTCGTGGATAAATCTGTCCGCGGCACCCAGATCACCCAATAAAATATTTTCAGTCGTCAGGATTTCTAATTGCGTATCGGCAAGTCCAAACTTTCTTAAGTTTGCTTTAACTCTGTTCAGCCCCTCTTCACGGCTCGTGCCTCTTACCAATAATAGCAACCTTACGGTTTCATGTCGGTTCAGAAAATTGACCGTGACCGCCCCACCAAGAAAACCTGTTGAGCCGGTAATTAATAATGTATTCATCTCTATTGTCTTAAGGTTAATTAATATGGTTTGTAACGTTTTCCCGTGTAGGTAATTTAATTCCTTCGGGCTCAATGTAAGGTAAATAGGATTTTCAACAGGCAATCAAACCGGCTTCTGGTTAGTTTTGGTTTAATTATGTCATTTTCACACTCTCAATTTTCTTACTGCGTCCGTAGCCCCCATTAAGTCCGGTATGACAACAGGCGGGGGCATGCGCCTTTGCTGTAAGCTGAATTACCTTACGCTAATGAACGGGTATCAGGCGCTCATGACACATTCCAGAACCACGGGTGTGAATACGCTCTGACGGCGCTAACAGGTCCTGCCGTGATAAGCAGGTTCTGAACACACAATCCCTTTACTCTCTTAAATTGTGATCGGACAGATTACCGGACGTATAAATATATTTGGGTGAAGACGTCAGGCACACCTTGTCTCAAGATTTCATGATGCCAGGCAAACATTAAATGTGGAATGTGCACACGCTATAACATTTAAAAAATGATAAATAACTTTTTAAATAACCTGAATAAATGTGGAGTTATGGATATCCCATGCCTGGCAAAAGCAAGTTATGAGATTGCTGCGTATTCGCGATAAGAGCGTGCTTATTACCGGAAAAGAATTCCGTCATGGGTTTGTACCGTAAATGGAGAAATAACGTAATGTGCCGCCTGCTGGTTAAATAATGCGTTGGGCTGCGAAGTCACTTTAGATCAAACAGTGGATTTGCCGTGCGAAACATCCGGGTTGATGATAAATATGAAATAAGGGCGCCTGGTTATTCAGATGTTGGTGATTTTCCCGCCTTTTAGCGAGCGCGCGGCGCTGCTATCTGCTGTGCGTTTGCTGATTGTCATACAGGAGCTTCAGCACATCAGAGATACAACAGCCTAACTCCGGCAGGATCTGGCTCAGGAAAATGCCCAAGCAATAAGCTGGCTGCGTCAGTACAGCCATTCGGTTTGAGCATTAATAATGTTTAGCTGGCCGACAACGGCGCAGGTTAGTCTCCGTGATCCCCTCTGCCGCTACGGCTTAAAAATCGGGACCGGTTCCCTTCACTCTCGTTCAGATCACGCGTAGCTGGATATTTAAGATGCAAACAAGCCCGACAGGTGTGAACTGCCCCAGAAAGCTGGCCCCCCATGAGTAAGTTGCAGTTGACACTGAACTGACCCAACAAGTTGACATTGAGGTCGGGCATTTATGTTTTCAGGTTTTGAGTTGGTGAACTGACCGTGAAAGTCACTCTGCCTCTGACGCTACTGACCTGGTGATGATGCGGGATACGGGCCCCCGGAGGGTGCCTTTGCGCCGGGAAAAGACCTTTTCCATGCACCCTTAACCACTCTTCGTTTTATGATTATTTACAGCCTGCCCTATGTTTTCACTCGGTTAGCCCTTAAACCACCCCCCCCCGAATAAATAAGTAGCTTTAGCAGCACAACAGTTAAAGACAGAGAGAATATGACGATAAGAAAGCCCGCCGTAAGAAAAGGCGCAGGTGTGGGGTAAGCACCGGGGCATCAGCGCGGGCCCGCGGGTCTCCGTGTACCAGCCTCAGCTGGCCGGAAGATCAGAGAGCATAAATGATAGTCTTACCGTCTGGCAGCTTTACCTCAATACTGAGTTCGCCGCCCAGGGCCTTTACGTAGCGCTGTAGTGTAGACAGGCGCGGGTCGTTGTCAGGTTGCTCCATACGATTGACGGCTGGCTGGGTGATGCCCATTGCTGCGGCCAGCGAAGTTTGTGACATATTCATTTCCTCACGCAGACGCGCAAGAATGGTACGGACATCCTCCGCATCATCGTGCGCCTGCACCTTCTGACTTTTTGCTGCCAGCAGGGATTTGTAATCTGACATCGTATTCCTCCCGTTTCGCCAGATGCTGCTGAATTTTGCATCAGCAAAGGCGATCGTCGTCTTACAGACACGTTTTTCATTCAGTCGCGATTTGGTTCCCATGCAGAGCACTGTAATGTGGCGACTGGGGGGCCAATGCGAAAAAATATGCGCACCGGATAACCTGCATGCTGCACGCGCAGTGTCTGCCTATTCGTGAAAGCCGAACCGTACAGGGCATTCACGCGGTGGCGGCCCGTGACCGGACCCGAGATTTCCGGCGGCCCCATTATGTCACAGAGGAACCCTCTCAGGGCGTCATCCAATGATGAGATGTCAGGCCCTGCATTTTTTAGAGTAATAACCCGTCTAATGCCACTCCCTAATGCGTATATTCAGGCGGATTATTAGTTAAGCATTATAAACAGGTATTCTGACATTTATTACGATGGTCATTTAAAGCGCACCGCAGGGGCCGCCCCTTCAGGGCACAAACCGATGGTCCACGTTATGCACCCAGGCAGCCACGGCCCAGCCCTGGTGCATGAAAATACGCTTTCCTTTCTGTTCGTCTCAGGGGTCGTACAGCGCTTTTTCCGGCAAAGGTTACCTCATCGTGGATGCACGCACACAGTCCGTGAAAGTGTGCCACATTCAGGGCCTTCGGCAGGCGTAAACGCAGCCGCAGAAGGGGCGCTGGCAACCGGATTTACCTGTGCATCGAGACATGAGGTTTACGCCTTCATACACTGGTGCTGGTCGGGGGGTGTGGCTGCACGACAAGCCGTCTGGGGTTCCGGCTCAGGCTACTTTTAACGCGCTATATCTGCCGCGATTTCCGGCACGGCACCGGGCACCCGATCCGCTGGGTCTCCCCGCCCCCTGGTATTCAGGGTAGCGAGCGGGAATACGCGCAAAACCTCCGTCACGCTGGGATACATTTCTCTGCACCTGAACGTCTCACCTGCGGATGATGGTGCGCGGTCCAGCGGCGGCAGGACGGTTAACTTATGCATACCACGCGCCTCGCTGATGCCTTCCCACGGTCTGAACAGACGGCGGCAGAAAAGTGCGTCAGCCTGAACGCCCGGTATCAGCCTCCTCTTCCCACACTGCACCTGCAATTTTTTCCGGGGTTTAAACCGGCTATGGAAACAAGGCTGTCATTAGTAAGCATAATGCCTGGACAGGGACCTTGCCCGATCGAAGCCCGCGTGACCGCG
>Ga0256900_1000757_pt1 | contig 10007 bp, 10 predicted proteins | sample MC6MC0688MT_FD_190190 | JGI IMG/M metagenome (GOLD analysis project Ga0256900, IMG submission 190190) | Metatranscriptome of enriched soil aggregate microbial communities from Iowa State University, Ames, United States - MC6-MC0688-MT... | ecosystem: Environmental > Terrestrial > Soil >... | reverse complement strand
CAACAGTGCTTTTGGCTATTAAGAAGCAAATCAGACTAAGCTTCTTCTTTGTCTTTAAAGTATTTTTTATTGTTGAAATTAAACAATAAGGAGAAGCGTAAAGTATTGCTTAATGGATTACGCGCAATGCTTGATCCGCTTGGCACCAGGTAAGAAGCATCGATACCGAACATGCTGTATCTTAAACCTACACCTAAAGCAAAATATTGTCGGTTACCCAGTAATTTATCTTCGTGGAAATAACCTGCACGTAAAGCAAACTGATCCTGGTACCAGTATTCTGCACCGGCACCAATTGTAGTACCATACATACCCGGTGCTTTAGTGAAGGAGCTTAATGCACCCGATACCACACTCATATCTCTTGGTTGCTCATAAGAAGTTTCACCGTTAGGTAAAACAATACGTTCTGCAGCCGGTACCAGTAATTTGACCAGGTCAACGGATGCGGTAAATTTATTGAACTTATCAATATGGTAAGTATAAGAAGCACCTACCGCTAATTGAGCCGGTAAGAAATCTCTTTGTAATTGAGAGTAAGTAACCCGGCCACCCAGGTTTCTTAATGCGGCACCAAAGTTGAAGGTAGAACCTTGCTCTTCAGATGTCATCGTAGTTTTGGTATAAAACAGGCCTATATCTGCTGCTGCAGTATTCGCCGGTTTGTAACCAGAAGAACTTCCGGTATTTTTTACACCGGCAGCAATATTGGAATTGATATACCTTATGCTCGCACCTAAAGACAGGTTTTCAGATAATTTACGGGAATAACCCAGGTCTATCGCCATTTCAAATGGCTTACCGATACCCAGGTCACCGTTGAACTCATCCCGGTAATTGATCTCACCCAGGTTGAAGTAACGGATAGATCCGCTGATTGCCTGCTCTTTATTCTCGCCAAATTTATAGAAGCCGGATGCATACAGAAGGGCTACATCTGGAACGATATCTTTCAGCCATGGAGAATAACTTACAGCAATACCCGCCTCATCTTCATTCATTGCCATTTTACCTACATTATAGTGTTGGCTGTAAGCATCCGGAGATAAAGCCACACCTACATCACCCATTGCACCTGAACGTGCATCCGGAGCAATAGTCAGGAAAGGAACCGCATAAGATATCGGGCCAACTTCACCATACTCCTGAGCCTGGGCAATATTACCAATTGCCATACCTAACAATGTGATTCCGGGAACAAACAATTTTCGAGTCATCAATATATAATTTTGTTTTTGGGAAGGTGCAAAACTACAACATTTATATTAAGCACCAATTTCTTATTAATTTAAATAATCTGTTTTTACCCACTGCTTTTGCAGCTTCTTCTATTTAACGTGCAAAAACCAATTTATGATATACGGTTTTAGAAATTCCTGTACTTGTTTTTATATTTAGCTGGCACATATAGACACCCTGGGCCACTTTTGCCCCACTCTGATCTGTACCATCCCAGGTCCAGTAAGTAAAACTTCCCGTAGGCTGCATTTCCTGTGATTTGTTATATACCAGCTGACCGTTGGTGCCAAATATCCGAAGGTTTACCTCCATCTCTGCGTTAGGCTGATTATGCTGGAAAACGATCCGGGTACTTTGACCAAATGGGTTCGGGAAATTGTACAGGTTAAAGTCCAGCACTTCACCTTCCGCCACTTCAAAGTCGATGGAGCCTTCCCCGAAATTATTATATACATCCCAGGCCCGCACGGTAATCGTATGCTTGCCGGCTGCTAAGCGGGATAATTGATAATACAGGTTACCTTTCGTAAAATCATTGGGCTCTGTACGGTAAAAGGAATTCAGGATAAACGGGTTGCTGTAATCTCCATCGATCACCGCGATCAGGTCATGGCCTACAGAGGAGCCCGAAACATTAATTCCGTTCTCATCTTCCAGCTCCACATACAGCATCGGGTTGGCACTCACAATATCGCCGGATCGGAAAAGGTTATTGTCAATAAACGGTTTTACAACCGGGCCACTATTATCTACACCGGCATAGCTGCTGAATTCGCCTATGACGAGGTTGGTATCCGAACTGGCGGCTTCTTCCTTATCATCAAAGGCATAATAAACGATTTTACCTTTACCCAGGTCATAATTGATATCTTTCGGAATGATCACGCTAACCGCAAATTCACCATTTTCTACCGTAGTATTCCCACGGAACAGTACACTGTTCTGCAGGGAATAGGTCTTATTGGGATCTGTTGTGGAAGCCAGCAGTGCCGGGTTGGTAACAGACACATCCCTTCTTTTATCAAAAATGGTTACATATACCTGGCCGTTAAAATCCGTTTTAGGATTACCCGCCGCATCGGCAATATGTCCTTTTATAATATAACGACCCAGCGCTTTTAAGGTATCCGTCGCAACCTGTCCCTCCTCTCCTCTAACTTCCAGTATGGAGTCCCGCAGTACTTTATGCTTAGGCAATGCAGGCGCTAGTCCCGGATCGCCCAGTACGACAAACTTTTTAGAGTTCAGGCGGGTGCCGGAAGAAGAACTGGCTATGTTTTTGGCATGCATAAAGGCTTCTCCGAAAGTGGTGAAGCTACCTTCTGAGTCCTGCTCAAACTGTTCGGCTATAAAGGCGGCATTCAGCCTATCGTTAGGGCCGGGATATACAATTTGTGTAGTAGTTAAAGACATAATGGCCCCGCCATTTTTCTTGATCACCATATTTACCCCCGAAGAAGGTTCCAGCGGATTGTCAAAGCGGCCAAAGTCACAGGTAGCGGTAATGACCATCGGTAGCTTTTCAAAATTAGACCACTGATCAATATCACCCTGGTACAGGATTTCTTCTACCGCCCATCTTGTAGGGTTACCGTGACCGATATAATTCATCAGGAAGGTCCCGTTAAAGACCTGGTTATTGATGTCCCGGGTAATGGAAGGGAATTTAGTCCCGCTCGGGGTAGCTACCCTTGGTGCCGCATCTGCTAAGAGTTTACTGGCCCCTATTATATTATAAGCAGTGTCTAAAGCATTGCTCATCGTTTCCGAGCTTTTGAGAAAGCCCATACCGGGCTCAAAATCATCGGTTACAAAGGTGGAGTTCAGTTTCCATTCCCCGAAGCTTTGCGGGCTGATATATTGCTCCACTTTAGCCACATAGTTATTGGCCTCTACCAGGTTGCGGGCCGGGATACGGCCACTACCTACATCTATGAAACTACCTTCTGTATTGTCGCGGATATCTTCCCCATCATCCAGGAGGGTAAAATATTCATCGGTTACGTAGGCTACATTACCACTTGCCGAAACATCGGTCTGGTAAGTAGGCACTACATTGGTATTATTGGCAATCCTGTTTTTGAAATCAAAAGAAGCGGTACCAAATAAAAGTATGTTTTTAAGGTCATGGGTACCATTGCCCCGGTCATAAAACATCCGGATAAAATTCCGTATTCCACCGATATCCTGGCCGCCGGAAGAGAATTCATTGTATATCTTATCTACCGTAGCTACCTGCACCGTTCTGCCAAATTTATTCCGGTGAACAGCGGCCAGTCTTTCTGCTGCCGGTAATAAATCGTTATTAGTGATAATTAAATAATCTGCCTGGGACAAGCCATGCAGGTTCTGGTTATCGATTCGGCCGATAGCTGTTGGCGTGAGATAAGCTGAGCCATCGAAAGCTATATATTCTCTCATTACTCCCCCGGAATCGGTAAAGCTCAATACAGAGCCGGAGAATTGTGCCGGCATTTGTTTCGGACTCAAAGGATTGCTTACATTCCAGATACGGGTATTCGCATTCGCATTGGAAAGATTAAAAGCCACTACATTACCCGCAGCCGCACGCTGCTCAAAAGAGCGTAAGCTCAACTGTTGCCCGGAGGAAAAGGATAATGGACGCTTATAATTCAATAAAACATAATCCAGGTAAAGAGACGCATTTACCGAACTTGCCGTGTAGGAAATGCCCATGTTAAAGCTGGCTGCACCGGGCATAAAGGCGCCGGAAGCCTCTCCATTACGGTAATAAGCATAATCCCCGCTGGTAAGACCAATAGAAGTATTGCCTATGTTATTATTACCCACTTTAAGGGTAACACCTATATTGCCGCTTTCGGTGATCCCTGCAAAGGTGGCTTTATAACGAACGGTATCACTTAAACCGCCTAAGGAGAAGGGTAAGTCCAGCGGGCTGTTCCGGGAAATCCTTTGCCCCAGCCATTCTTTACCGATCTTACCCAGGTTAATCGTATCCTGCTCAATAACCGTATAGGCATCAAAGCGATTAATGGTTGTAGCTGCAGTACCGGGCACTGCACTTGCATTGCCCAGCCTTTTACCGGCTCCCAGGTCTACATTGATAAAATAATAGCTTTTATCCTCGTAGGGATTGGGTTTATGCTGGAAGTCTTTGCCATTAGCCGATGGGGTCCATTGTACCGGGCCATTGGCATAGAAAAGTACATAGTCATTCTGTCCGAAGCTGCTGCCTGCAGCCTGTACCTCGATCTCGTTTTCCACCAGGTCATCGTAAGCGCCGTCGCTTACTGCTTCAGACATTACCTGGCCGCCATTGCCGTAAACACGTATATTAGCCGGGTTGACGGTTGCCGGGTTAATGCCCAGCGACTGTAATAAATTGTAATCTATTTTGAAAATTCCTCTTTTGTCCACTGCTATTTTATACCAGTTGCCGGTGCTCAGGACCGAATTGGTAGTATAATCCCGGGCCAATACCTTGGAAGGTTTTTCTTCATTCACTTCCATATCGAAAGCCTGAACTTTATATACCTGCCCGTCCTGGCGGTAGTAAAGCGGCAATCTGAAACCGGCTTTTAATTGCTTTTGCTGGATGCCCCAGAAAAAGCTCGGGGCAATATTACCCTCCACAACGGCTACGCCTTCAGGTAAGCTGCCTTCAAATTTTTCCGACCCGACATTGGTGAGGGTGACGGTACCGGTATCGATGCGGTTCTGCATCGTGATAAAACCCAGGTACACCCCATCTTCAGACACTTCATAAGACTTGAATTGCTTAAAGCTTATGGTGCGTTTTTCCCCCGCCACAGCGCTTAAAGCGCCAAGAAGAGCGAAAGAACAAAGGCTTAAATATCTTTTCATTATTTCAATAGTTTTCGGGTTATTATCAAAAATCAGGATGATAATATGCGGCAAGGGGTTTATCTTGCTCTATATTGTTAAAACGTAAAAGTTTTGATAAAAGTATAACATTCAAAGTTAACGTTTTTGCTCCGGATATGCTGGTAATAAAAAGTGAATATTGTAATGGTTGCCAGGTTTAAACTATAATAAATTGGCAAAAAAAATCGCCATTAAATAAATTAATGGCGATCTGTAATTCCTTGATTTTCTAGTTTATCCTTTACGGAATAACCATTTACCCACTTCTTTCATTGTTATTTTCTTACCGTACATTAAGATACCTGTTCTGTATATCTTAGCCGCAAGTAAGGTAGTCAATACGAAACCGGCAATAAGACATACTACCGAAATGATCAGTTGGGAGGCCGGAACGTCAAATGGAATCCGCGCCATCATAACAATTGGCGAGGTCAGGGGGAAAATGCTGCCAAACACCGCAAGTCCGCTATTGGGGTCTTTAATGGCTGTAGTCATGATCACGAAGCTGAAAATGATCGGCAAAGTAATGATGGTGCTGAACTGCTGTGCATCCTGCTGGCCTTCATTAACCAGGCTACCTACCGCAGCAAATAAAGCTGCGTATAAGAAGTAGCCACCCAGGAAGAAGAATATAAACCATCCGAAAATAGATAATAAGTTGACGCCTTCCAGGGTACCGGTAGCCATTAAGGTCGCTATTTTACCGGCAAAACCTGCCTCTCCGCCGGCCATAGCCTGCTCAGAGATCGCTTTGGCCTGCTCCGCATCCATCTGCATATTACCCAGTAAGGGCATGGCCACCATACCCAGGATTGCGATGAATGCGACCCATATCGCTACCTGTGTCAGGCCGACCATAGCTACGCCTACGATCTTGCCCATCATCAGCTGGAATGGTTTTACTGAGCTTACGATGATCTCTGCGATACGGTTGGTCTTTTCTTCCATAACGCTGGTCATAACGCTGGCACCATAAAGTAGCATAAACAGGTATAATAAAAATCCACTAGCCATACCAATCATGCTGGCCAGGCTGGTATTCCCTTTTTTCTGCTCTTTACCTACTATATTGTCAAAAGTTACCATGTCAGTGCTGGCGTCTTTGTATTTCTGCTCATCGATACCGGCAATTTTAATCCGTTCGCCGCGCACAATATTGTTTGCCTGTTCGTTCAGGTTGCTTTCCACTTCAGTGCCCAGGTTTTCATTACTGTAGATCTGGAACTTTTGTTTCTGGTCCAGGCTGAATTTAGGAATATAGATCAGCGCTGTAAAACTGTCCTTATATAATCTTTCCTTTAATCCTTCAATAGGTTCCTGGGAATAAGAGTACAATACTGTTTTGGAAGATTTTAGCTTATCGGTAAAATAGCCGCTCTCATCTTTTACCACTACTTTTTTCTCACGGGTACTTTTGGCCGCCAGGTAGCTGGTACCAAACAGGAACACGATAAATAAGATCGGAAGTAATAAGGTTGTAAGAATGAAGGAGCGCTTTTTAACACGCGAGAGGTACTCTCTTTTTATGATTATGGCTGTTTTCATGAACCGGAATATTTTTTTGTTTTTTAGATAGCTTCAAATGGTCTGGCGGTAGGTGAGGTACCTACCAACTTGATAAAAATATCATTCAATGAAGGCAGGTGCTCCTGGAAAGACTGGATCGGGTTGTTTTGCGCGATCAGGTGGCTCAATACTCTATTCGGGGTATCCGTTTCCGTTGCCTGGAAGCGGATACTTTTTGGATTTTTCTCGAGTATTTCCACGAAATCGGGATATTGAGCGATAGGCTCATTAGTCGCCACGCTGAAAATGTGTTCTTTAAATTGTTGTTTTACTTGCTCAACACTGCCATCCAGTAACTTCTTGCCGAGGTTCACTAATATGATCTGGTCACAGATCTCTTCTACCTGCTCCATACGGTGGGTACTGAAGATGATCGTAGTCCCTTCCTGGGCCAGCCTGAAGATCTCTTCTTTGATCACATTGGCATTTACGGGGTCCAGGCCGCTGAATGGTTCATCCAGGATCAGCAATTTAGGGTCATGGATCACAGTAGCTACAAATTGCAGTTTCTGGCTCATCCCCTTACTTAAATCTTCCACTTTTTTATTCCACCAGCTGCCCATTTGCAGGCGTTCTACCCAGTATTTGGCTCTTTGAGTAGCTACATCGCCTTTCAAACCTTTTAGTTTAGCCAGGTAAAGGATGTGCTCCCCTACTTTCATTTTTTTATAAAGTCCGCGTTCCTCGGGCATATAACCGATCAGGTCGGTATGTTGCAGGCCGTCAAAGGGTTTACCATCCATCAGGATGTCGCCGCTGTCCTGGTGGAAAATACCGGTTACCATGCGGAGCAAGGTACTTTTACCGGCGCCATTAGGGCCCAGTAAGCCGAAAATAGCGCCCTTTTTTATGTCAAAACTAATGTCATCTACAGCTTTATGATTCCCATATGCCTTTTTCAGGTTCTTTACGGATAATAAAATTGAATCCTGCATATCTTGCTATTCTTTTGTGTGTTTTAAGCCCAACATGGATTGTTAAGCTGTCCAAAGTTAATGGAGAATGGGGCAAACTCCAAACCCGGGAAGTGATCTACCCTTAAAAATCCCCCTTATATTGTAAATCAGTCGTTTAAATATACATCCAGCAGCCCTTCCGGTAGTTGTAATTTAAGTTGCTTGGTCGGTATATCTACCGAGATAATGGTCTGGTCGTTTAAGGGAACAATTACTTCTTTCCCGTTTACGGAGATGGAGGCCAGCAGTTGTCCCGGGGTCTCTAAAAGATCTTCAACTTTTCCTAATTTACCCGCTTCCTGGTCCCAGACTTCAAAACCGATGAAATTAATATCTGCTTCTTTGGGATTTAATTTTTCGTATTGTTCTGTACTGAGGAATACCTGCTTGCCACTTAAAGATTTGGCGGCCTCCATAGTATCTACTTCTTCCAGTTTGACAAAAAGTTCCTGTTCATTATCGATCTTCACCTGTTCGGTAAAGAAAGGGATATAGCTTTCTCTTTTGAGTTCGATAAAGATATGTTTCAGGTTTTTCAGTCCTGAAAGTTTGCCGAGATGGTGAAATACGGTAACATTACCGTTGAGGCCATGCGTTCCCGTTATTTTTCCTATTTGAATAAATTCCATGATTGATCTGGTTTCATAAAAAAAGGAAACAACAAATTGTTATTTCCTTTTCCTTAATTTTTATACAAAAAAGATTAAGCTTCTTCTGCAGGAGCTTCACCTTCAGCAGCAGGAGCGTCTTCGGTAGCAGCATTGGCAGCTTCAGCTTCAGCTTTTGAGGCAGCTTTAGCAGCTTCTTTTTCTTCTACGCGACGAACAGATTCCTGAGACGCAGCGTGACGTTTATCCGCTTTGTGTTTACGGTTAGCTTCTTCACGTTTAACGACTAATTGCTCGTGTTCTCCATTCCATTTTTCGAATTTCTCTTTTGCTTCAGTTTCGTTGAATAAACCTAAAGCGACACCACGCATAAGGTGTTTCATGTATAATACACCTTTGAATGATAAGATACGACGTACTGTGTTAGTAGGTTGTGCACCTTTGTTTAACCACTCAAGAGCAGCTTCACGATTGATACGAACAGTTGCCGGTACCGTCAATGGATTGTAAGTACCTAATTTTTCGATAAATTTACCGTCACGTGGAGAGGTGCTGTTAGCAGCTACGATGAAATAAAATGGGCGTTTTTTAGACCCATGGCGTTGCAGGCGGATTTTTACTGCCATAATAATTGAAATTATTTGCGTTAATAAATAAATTGGAAATGCAAAATTAGGAAAAAAAACTAAAATTATTCATATTATTTATAAAAAAATAAAAGGCTGCTTTTGACTGGCAGAAGTGGGCTTGTCATTGCTTTGCAGCTTTGCTGCTCTCCTGATAATAATTTAATAATCCGGCTAAATGTTTGGTGCCATAAATAAGCAGGATCTTATCGGTAGCCGCTGATTTTATTATACCGGCAAGGTTTGCAAACCGGTAATCCAGGAGCATCGTTTCGATAGCATTTGTTAAGGTACCGCAATTATATAATATACCGGCTGATTTGCTTGCAAAATCATTAAGATTAAGTACCCCTTATCCTGTAGTGCTTCCTGTTTTCTTAAACTAAAATACAACAACGGAATAAAAGAGAGAACTAAACTTATGCCGGCAATAAAAAATAAGATGCGGCATTCCTATAATACCGGATCATTAGCCAGACGGTGATCACCATGCCGCTAATCAAGATTAAATAGATTAGTCCGCTTAAAGACAGCATATTTTCCAGGAGGTTTTTAAACTCATAGTTTAATCCGTTTGTGTTGGACCGTAACACGGGCGGTATCGCCATAAGTATTATTTTGCCCCGGGTTTACCTGTTTAAAATATTGGTCCAGGTAATAATATCCTTGTTCGGAAAAGATCTTATTTCTTTCAGCCGGCAATTTATGATTATCGTTTTTTAAGTCCAGATAAAGTGTATTACTTACGGCATTGAACTCCGGCTGTTCCGGTTCTCTATTAGCGAAAATCATGAAATCCGGGTTCGCATTTTTCATGTAAATCCAATATTTAGTGCGGAATAAATAAAGTTCGTCTGAGTTTTCCTGTCTATATATAATAATATCCCGTTAAAGTAAGTACTTGTGGTGTAACGGCTTTCCGTGGTGTATTTACAATAACTCTCCTATCAAAGATAATTTCATATTTGATGATTACATGCAACAATCCGTTCAAAAACAAGTATTTAACGATTGTATCAGGCATGGCAATACATCGTATTTTGAGTTTTGTGTTTAAAATCTCATTTTTTAAGATAAAATAATCCTGATTACAAGATAGTAATGTATCTTTACGCGAATTTTTTATAATCAGAAATTAATCTAAT
>Ga0256900_1000755_pt1 | contig 10015 bp, 9 predicted proteins | sample MC6MC0688MT_FD_190190 | JGI IMG/M metagenome (GOLD analysis project Ga0256900, IMG submission 190190) | Metatranscriptome of enriched soil aggregate microbial communities from Iowa State University, Ames, United States - MC6-MC0688-MT... | ecosystem: Environmental > Terrestrial > Soil >... | reverse complement strand
GTATACATAAATTATAAAAGAGACGGTAAATAAGTATAGTTATTATTAAAGTATTTTTACCGCTTTATTAAGGAGCAACATAACGCTTACTAAATATTAATAGTTTATTTTAGCAGTCGTCAAAAAAACGAACAATGAGCGCAACTATCCTATTGATCATCATTACCTGTGTGGTTTCTTTCCTCGCTTTTCAAAACCAGCAGCTGCAATCCCGGTTAATGCTTTACCCCGTTGTGATGCGTAAGCCCAAAGAAGCTTATCGCCTTATCAGTTCCGGCTTTGTGCATGCAGATATGGTGCACCTGGCCTTCAATATGATTTCTTTTTACTTTTTCGGGAGGTTTTTGGAAGTAGTGATCGGGACGGAGATGTTCCTAATGCTTTACCTGAGTGGGATTCTTGTCGCTAATCTGCCTACTTACTATAAGCAGATGAACAATCCTAACTATGCGGCCTTGGGCGCATCGGGAGGTGTGGCCGCTATCATTTTTGCGACAATATATCTAACACCATGGCAGGAAATTCGCTTGTTTTTTGCGATTCCTATGCCCGCCCTGGTATTTGCGGTCACTTATTTAATTTATTCCTATGTAATGAGTAAGAAGCCGGAGCAGCATATTGGGCATGATGCGCACTTCTGGGGCTCGGTATATGGTTTCCTCTTTATGATTGTAATCGACCCAACTCATGGCGGGAGTTTTCTGTATCAGTTGATGCATCCAAAATTCAGCTGGTTTAATTAATATTAAGCTTAACCGGTGCATAACCCTTACCACTGATGGTATAGATTCCTTTGCCCCAACCGGCACAGGGAATAGTGTGCGTCCCTTTTTTTAATGATTGGGTCCAGGTAAGTTGGCCTGCGTTGTTGTGAATATAGAGCACCAGGTCCCGGGGAACCATTATAGTAATTGTCTCCTTTGCCGGGTTAGGGTAGGCAATTAATGGCTCAGTCAATTGTCTATCAGGTATTAAGGTAGGGTTACCTGGAGTAAAATAGCTTGTGAAATCAAACGCATAGAGTTTGGGCGGCGTATTAATGCCCAAACTTTGACTTACGATCGCTTCTCCACTGATCCTGCCCTGGTAAGGCCCTGTAAAACAAATCCCTTCTACCTGTCCCAAAGTTGCAGTAAGCGGTAATGTTAATCTTCGTTTATTACCGCTGAAAAAATATCCTTCCTTATAGTCAAACAAGAGCCAGGCAAAAGCCCGGTAGGTTTTCGTGTACCCCAGTAATACAATATGACCATTTTCAGGGTTGCGGCTCACATCAGTAATGAGTCCTGCCGAGGGAAAGCTTTCCTTTCTTTGAGCAGCATAGCTGCCTTCAATATCCGGTAACAGGTAATGAGTGGTCTGTTCGTTGGTCCAGTCTTTGGTGAAAATATGTAAAGTATCTTCATGCCAGAAAAAAGCTTCTGCATCCCAGGGGGTATTCCTGTTACTGGGCGTAAAGCTTTGTTGCTCCGGGTAGTGGAAATGAATCAGCTCATTAGCGACCGAATCCTGTCCACCCTGCAGCAGATCCGATTTGGCAATTTTAATAATACGTAGATCCTGCCGGTTGCCCAGGTTATTACCAAAATCCCCGATGAAAATGAAGGAGTCATTTTGCGTAATGGCTTCCCAATCTATATTAGTGATTTGTTTCAAATGATATTGGTTGATAACAGTTCCCGAGTTGCTGTCCAGTTCGAACAGGGTGGGTGAATTGCCGCTGTCATTGACGGTCCAGAGGCTGCCGTTCCAGGAGATCAGCCCGGAAGTTTCCCGGATAGGATTGGGTAGGTCTGACAAAAAAGCAGGCTGATAATTGCTAAGTGGGTAAGAGCAAGAGCCATCATTTTCAGTGGCGGACGGATTGTAATTAGCTGCATTGGGATCGGTACATCCCGGTACCTGTGCCCGGCTATTCTGAAACCCAAAAATAAAAAATGAAAAAAATAATACCTGTAATAAATATTTATTCATGTTGCTGTTTTGAAATCAAATGAAAAAATAGCAGATGTGTCTGTTGCAAAAATACAAAAGACCAGGCAAGTGACAGGTTAATAAATTTAGGTCTTTGCACTACAATATTAATTATTTTATTAATTTGAAATTAATTTAAAATTAATTTCAAATGATGGATTTTGTTTCCCATAACATATGGTATTATTTGAATAATTATTTATTACAAATTGTTTATTTTTTAAATATTAATAATTTCTACTGAATTTTGATGCCATTTTTCTATTCATTTAAAGGCAGGGGTACACCCCTTTTAAATAGTGTTATTTAATAATGTTAAATATTATTAATTTAATTTTTATAATAATGTAATATTATTATAAATTGTTTGTGTCATTTGTTATTTTACCTCCGGGTAGGGTAGTATTTATTTATTCAATAAATATTAATTTGAATATTTATTAATTTGAAATAATAATTATTTATTAATTGATACAGTTATACATAACCATTTCATTATTGTTCCTTTGCTTCCTGGCTACTGCAGCATTCTTTTTTAACTTCCCGCTTATAATTTTTATAAAAACATAATATGTTTTTATTTTTTTCACTTTGTTGTAAATTCTATATTATTTGTATGCAATATAATTTAGTTTATTTAACTGCTATATTGAAATGATAATGAACCATATAAATTGATTAATATACTATTTGTGACGTTTTGTCATTATGGTATATTTTTTTTAATTATTTATACCATTTTTAACTGAAAAACAATTTTTTTATGTTTTTTAAGTAAAGTTTAAATTATGTGATTGAAAATTATATATAAACAAGTAATTTGAGATTATATTTTTTTATAAATTGTACTGAAAAACCGGTCAACTTTATTTGTTAAATCCTTTATATTTGGTATATTTACAAGATCATCTTTGGAATATTTTCTTAATATTATAAAATATAAAAATGAAAAATAAAATAAATGTAATTACACTTATTTCTTTCTTATTCTCTAGTATTATTTCTATTTTATATATAAATGAATGGATTGTTTTCCCCAAAATTGTATTAGAAATAATTTGGTTGTGTTTCACGGTTATATTTATAATTTATTCATTTTTCAAAAAATCGCTTACTTCCTGGATTATCTTATCTATGATACTGGGCGTCCAGTTAGGCCTTTATTTCCCGGAAATCGGGGATAAAATGAATTTCCTAAGTAAGATTTTCTTAAGACTGATCAAGACTATCATCGCCCCGATCCTGTTTTCGACCCTCGTTGTTGGTATTGCTTCGCATTCCAATATGAAGCAATTGGGACGTATGGGTTGGAAGTCTTTACTCTATTTCGAGGTAGTAACGACCCTGGCCCTTTTGCTGGGCCTTGTCGCGATCAATATCTCCCAGGCAGGTGCCGGAGTGGTCATCCCTCCTAACCTTCATGAGGAGTTACCGGCGGCCAGTTCAATGACCTGGCAGGATCATATTATAAATATATTTCCTGAAAATATTATTAAATCTATGTACCATGGAGATGTGTTACCTATAGTAGTTTTTAGTATTATATTCGGTATTGCCCTAGCCCATTTGTCTATTGAGAAGAAAGAGCCGGTTTTACGTTTTACTGAAAGTTTGGCAGAAACTATGTTCCGCTTTACTAACTTTATTATGCGCTTTGCTCCCCTTGGCGTTGGTGGCGCGATTGCCTATACTTCCGCTCATATGGGCGTAGAAATGCTGGTGTCCCTGCTCAAATTATTGGCAACACTTTACATCACATTAATTGTTTTTGTATTAGTTGTTTTGCTTCCGATCGCGCTTATTTGCCGCATCAATATCCGCAATTTCGTACGGGCAATTTCCGAACCGGTATCTATAGCATTCGCGACAACGAGCTCTGAATCGGCATTGCCGCTGGCGATGGAAAACATGGAAAAGATCGGGGTGCCCCGTAAAATTGTTTCTTTTGTGTTGCCTACGGGTTATACTTTTAACCTGGATGGCACGACCCTTTATTTATCCCTGGCCAGCATATTTGTAGCCCAGGTAGCCGGGAAGGATCTTTCTTTTGGGGAGCAATTGCTGATCGGTATCACCCTTATGCTGACCAGTAAAGGCGTGGCTGGTGTACCCAGGGCTTCCCTGGTCATTTTAATGGGCGTAGCCACTTCTTTTGATCTGCCTATGTTACCGATTATGGCAATATTAGGGATTGATGAATTGATGGACATGGCCCGGACTTCAGTAAATGTAACCGGAAATTGCCTCGCCAGTGCGGTGATTGCCCGCTGGGAGGGCGAGCTGGATGATGAAAAGATGAACGCACCTTTTGTTGCTGAGAAATAATTATATATCAATTACTTGTGTTTGTTATTTGAAGTGATTTTTCTTTTATTTTCCTGCTGTAAAAGTCAAAACATATTGTTAATCAAATAATTGTGTGATTTATCTAAAGAATTTGTCCTTTTCTTCGGTCAGATTTACCTAATGGATGCCATGCCAGGTAAACCGGACCTTAACGTTATTTCCTTTTAGTTCAAAGCCTTTTTGCGTTTAAATTATACCTATTTTTAGGCCTGACCAATTTGTTACGCCAGTGTTTAAGCTTAAAAAGCTCCGCTTTATAATCCTATTTGTGCTTTTCTTTTTGTACAGCCTGGAAGCTTATGTCCAGGTTGCTCAGGTGCTCAGGCAGGGTGATACCCTTAGTTATACCATTAAGTCACGTAAAAAAGTATACCTGGAGGTAAGTGCTGCTGAAGCAAATATGGTCATAGGCTATTATGCACCAGACGGGAATTGGATCGAACAGGACTTGTCTCCTGCTATCGGATCTCTAGAGCGATTGCTGTTTGATCCTAAAAAATTTAAAGATCCTGTTATAAAAATATGGCCAGCTGCTTACCTGGGACACGCCCGGGATATGCATTTGCTTATCCGGGAACAGCAGGGACCAGGCAGCATCCGGACAAAATTTCAAAAAAATGAATGGCTGGATGACCTGGCCACCTTTAAGCGCATCCGGTTTAGCGCCAATTCGGGCTTATTGGTGTACCGGAGTCAACAGCAGATTGATAGTATCTATAATTGGGCAGAACAGGAAGTGAAATTGCATTGTGAAGATATCTTTGATTTCTATAAAATTATTGTCACCCTTACCGATTTTGAGGGAAGCTGCCATAATGTAACTTATTTACCCCAGGCCATAGGAGACTATTATGCCGGCCAGAGCATTTACTTTCCCATTGCTATTAAATACCTTAAGGGAACCCTGGTACATAACAGTGCCCATCAGCAGATTCCCCTGGGCGCTGAAATCATATCGGTAAATGAGGTGACTGCTGCGGAACTGACAGCGAGATTAGCCCGGTATTATCATTCGGATGGATTTTCAGAGCCCTATAAAAACGAATTGGCCTTCGGGAAAGGACTAAAAGAAAAGTATCTTATAGAGTTTGGACCTCATTCTCAATACCGGATAAAATATAAGTGGGAAGGTGTGGAAAAGACATTGAACCTCCCGGGACTGGATGCGGAGACCTTTAAACAGCTGCAGGAGAAAAGGCATACACTGGGATTGGATAGTCTTTTGCGCAAAGAGAAGTATAGTTTCTCCCGCGTAAGCAATAATCTATACCAACTTTCTATAAGAGGTTTTGATTTTGCACAGAGCCCGCAAGATAGTAGTTATGCCCGGTATGAAGCATTCCTGGATTCGGCCTTTGCGCTCCTTAACCAAAATCGCCATAATCGATTAATCCTCGACCTCAGGTACAACACCGGAGGGGCCGGTTTTTTATATGAAAAAACTTTTACCTATATGAGCGACCGGCCTTTCCGCGATGCAAATTTTGCTTACAGCAGTTTCAATGAAGTACCTGAAAAAGAAGCGCTGGTCATCAGTTCATTTTTCCTGGCCAATGGGGTCAGGAATAGTGCGGATTTAGAGGTACACCTTAAACAGCGTTTCCCGGTAGGCGTTAATGGGAAGTATTATTTAAACGATAGCTTTAATCCTTTGATTTTACCCCATAAAACACCTTTTAGAGGCACTGTTTTTTTACTGGTGGATGAGCAGATCGCCTCCGCGGGTGCTCATCTCGCTTCATTGGTGAAATCTTATACCAATTGTATTACCATAGGACAGGAGACCTGTGGGGGATATTATGAGCATAATGGTCATCTTCCTTTTATTTATCAGTTGCCGCATACGGGTATCCAGACAGGTTTTTCTATTGTATATGTCAACCAGGATGCAAGATCACTCGAAAACCAGGCAAAGGGCAGCGGTATTGTTCCGGACATTGTTATAGAACCCACTCTCGATGAGTTTTTTAAACAACAGGATGCAGCGATCAATTATATTTTAAGCAACTACTAGTTTCCGGGATTTTATTGTAGGATAAAATAGCTTAAATATTCCGGCATTGCTGCCTCTGAAAAAAGCGGGCCCGGAGCTTAATTTGAGGAGATAGGGATATTTGATATTTTGTACCTCCCGTTCCTTTGGCAGACTTTTCTTTCACTGACATGATTGACTTGTAGTAAAAGGGTACTATTAATCTACCGAATAAATTTAATTTTTTAAATATATTTTATTAATACTTTCAGAGGCAATGCTTTTGCAGGTATAGCTACCTATAGAAAAAATATATAGTATATCTTGGGCAGATAGGAGGTTGCTATTGCTTTACTTTTCCGGAGTTTAAAACAGGAAAAAAGTTACTTTTTAGCCTTCAGATCCTGCTCCTTTTGCTGGGCTCTTCTTTCTTTAGCATGATCGCCTTTGATTAAAATCGTCATATTGATCTCGAAGCCTAATATGATTAATATGGCAATAATATTGATCCATACCAGGGACATTAATACGGTACCTAAAGAACCATAAACCTGGTCATATTGAATGAAATTGGAAGATAAATAGATGAAAACCGTTGAAATACCCCAGATCAGCAGCGTAGAAATAAAGGCCCCGAGATTAAAAAAGCGCACACGGGTATACAGGCTGGGGCAAAAACGGTAGATAATACAGACCATTAATAAAATAATGATCCCGAGCGTAGCATTTGTGATCAACCGCATTAAGGTACCACTCATAGGGAATTGATCTACAAGGTAGTTAAGTACATTTGATTGAACAATAAGTACCGCCACTACGATTAAAAATAGGACCATAAGCACAACCGTCAGCCAGATCGCTTTTAAACGCCTGTTGAAAGCCGTGCGGAATTTACGCATATCGGAATCCCGGTCAAAAGCCCGCATGATTCCCATCAGGCCATTAGAGGAATAAATGATGGAAAACAAAAGACCGAAAGATAGTAGATCTCTTCTTTTAGTATATAAAAAATCTTTAACTACATGGATGATCTTATTGCTGATCGCTTCAGAAGGGATATAGCTACGGATCGCGTTGATGATGCCATACTCAATATTATCAACCGGGAAAAAAGGAACCAGGGAGGCTAAAAATATAAGAGAAGGGGGGATTGCTAACATCAGGTTGAAAGATATAGCTGCTGCCCGTTCAAATAGCCGGATCTTCTCCAGGTTTTTAAACACATCCTTAAAAATCCAGCCCAGGGTCAGCCCTTCAAACTCCGGGTTGGGAATCGTGGCTTTAATCTTCTCTCTGCTTATGGGCGTTATTTTTTTCATCAATTATATGCGCTGCTTATTCCCTTAATGACCGGCCGGTATAGTGCAAAAATAGTTCTTCCAGGTTGTTAATCCCCGGAACCTGCTTTTTTAATGCTTCAATATTATCTTGTACGATACATTTACCCCCATCTACAATAGCCACATTTTTACAAAGCCTTTCGGCTTCTTCGAGTAAATGAGAGGTATAAAGGATCGTGTTACCGGCGGCATTATATTCCTGCAGGAAGTCCAGGATCATGGTCCGGGAATGTATGTCGACCCCTGCAGTAGGCTCATCCAGGATCAGTAATTCAGGTTCATGCAGTAGAGAGGCAATGATGTTACACCTTCTTTTCATGCCCCCGCTATAGTGCCTTACCTGTTTATCCGCATTGGCGGCAAGGCCGAATCTTTCGAGGAAGAAATCTATCTTTTCCTGGCGTATCTTCTTGGGAACATTATAAAGATTACCTATATAATTTAAATTTTCGCGTGCAGTAAGCAATGGGTAAAGCGCTACCTGCTGGGTAACAATCCCTGTCTTGCATAGTATCTTATCGGAGTCCTGTGCGACATCCATACCCAGGACTTTAGCCTGGCCGCTGTCGGCCTTTACCAGGCCGCACAATATAGAGATGGTTGTGGTCTTTCCGGCACCATTAGGTCCCAGCAGGCCGGAGATCTCCCCTTTGGGAAAACTTAAATTCATGCCCTGTAGGGAGTAAAATTCAGCATTAGGAAATTTCTTAGTCAGCGCGCTTATTTCGATTGCATTGTCCATGTGTACCTTTACTTTTCTAATTTAAGACCTCGTCTCTTTAATAAATCTGTCTATATAGAAATTGACATCTTCGGGCTTCTCCCATTGCAAAAAGTGACCACATTTTGGGATCAGGGTATAAGTCCCTTGATCGAGTTGCGCCACCGCCTGGTCCAGCATCTGCTTCAGGCTTATCGGGTGGATAATTTTATTAGGAATAAGCCCGTCTTTTTCCCCGAACAGGATATGTACGGGAACGTTGATTGCGCTCAGCTGATCATATACCGGTTCTTCCAGCATACCTACAATACACTTCTCCATCATTAACCGGTAATGGGCTCTTGATTGTAACTGCATAATCGATACCAGCTGCTGGATGAGCAAAGGGGCTGAGTCGGGCATGATATAGAAGCTATTATTGATCGCTTTCCTCAGGCTGTTTTCCTCGGTACTTAAGAGATCTACGAAGAGCATGGTGCCTTTATAAAGATTTCTTTCAACGCTATTAAATTGCTCAATACCGGCCGGTGCACAGAGGATCACACCCCTGAGGCCGGGAAAGGACATCGTAGCTAAGGTCATTGCGACCTGCCCGCCCATAGAATGGCCGCAGAGAAATACATCCGTTAATCCCTTTTGAAGGATGAAGTCCTTGACTGCTTCAGCAAAAAATTCCATACTGTAAGGGTAGGCCATATCTTTTGAAGATAAACCGTTACCCGGAAGATCGATGGCGATACACCTGTATTTTTGAGCAAGCGTTGCTATATTTTTATTCCAGGCAATAAGCGCATGTCCTAAGCCGTGAATGAAAAGGAGAACCGGTGCATTAAGGTCGCCGGTGTCGGTGTAAGCAATTTCTACTGCATCAAAAAGGATCTTTTGTCGGAATACCGGTTGCGGATAAAGGCTGAGCTCAATATTGTCTGTGTTCATCTTGGTCTTGCTTGGTCTTGCTGCTTCAATAAGGTACAAAAATAAAGGTTTACCAATTTGCAGGTAAACCTTTATGGTAAAAATATCGTAGAGATATTATGCTATGGATTAATTGGCAATATTCTGATAGGTATAAATAGTACTTACCAGGATAGTAGGCGTTGCCGGGTTGGCTTTACGCTCATCGATCGTAAAGCGGGTAATGCTGTCTACCCATTTAAATTCGCCACCTCTCCAGGTAGAGCCGGCAATATCAGCCCTGTTGGTAAATAACTTGATATTATTTTCATTTTCCAGCAGGTAGCCGTAGTCGCGTATTTGCGGGTCCGATTCGGTGCATTTACGATAATGTTCATCCAGCTGGGCATCTGTTTTGGAGACAAAAGTCAGCCGGTTATCGATGACACAAGGATCTATGGAATTCGTAATATCGTGCCATACATTGGCCGGTTCGTTCACGTTAGCATTTTGTTGCACCTTCACTACCTGCCATTTCCTGTTCATTAATGCTTTTTCATAGGAAATGTCAACTTTGGGCTCTGTTTCTTCACAGGAACTTAAGAGGGTAGCCAGGGCTAATGATGCAAATACTAATTTCTTCATTGTGACAAAGAGTTTATTATAAAACTGTAGTTTATAAGATTCGTTTTCTAAATTCTATCTAGTAAAAATAATAATAATTTTGAAAAACTAACAATTCTTTCAATTTTTATTGTGAAAGGGAGT
>Ga0256900_1000740_pt1 | contig 10112 bp, 1 predicted proteins | sample MC6MC0688MT_FD_190190 | JGI IMG/M metagenome (GOLD analysis project Ga0256900, IMG submission 190190) | Metatranscriptome of enriched soil aggregate microbial communities from Iowa State University, Ames, United States - MC6-MC0688-MT... | ecosystem: Environmental > Terrestrial > Soil >... | reverse complement strand
ATTGTGTGAAAGAGAGATATAAGATATGTCTACAGATCAAGTTCAAATAAATAATAATGAGCCTGTAAAAACAGAACCAACTACAAGTAGTAGTAGTACTACAACTACAACTACAACAACTACTAGTAATAATAGTACAACAATAAATAACTTACATCCAACTGAACAAGAACCAATAGATAATTATAAACCTTTTAATCCTTTATCATTAGCAATACCTGATCTTACAGAAGGTTTATTATTAATTAATAAAATACCATTGGATGCTATTACACTTAAATTAAATGAGTTACAACAAGAACAATTAATGTTATTAAATTCATTAAAAAATGAAAATATAAAGTTACATACAATTAAAAATATAGATGTTATTGTTGAAAATTTTAAAAAAATTAGTGAATATTTATTAAAGATACAAAATTTAAAGAGAGATATGATACATGCTACTGATAAAATGAATAGATTAACAGATAAAGCTAATAATCTTAAAGAGAAAAAGAAACAATATCAAATATCACTCAATGAAAAATATGAAAAAGCATTACAAAGAGAAAGAGATCTCACAGTTAAACCATCACCAGAATTACAACAAAATCAACAACAACAGCAACAACAAAATCATAAACATCATAAACAACATACTTTAAATTCAAATATTACTTTATAGATATAGTATTGGTACATATGTTGTTATAATAAGACAATAAAAAAGAAATTGTAAATTAATAATTATTAAAAAGTAGTAGTATTAGGATTCAATATACAACAATTATAACAATACAACAACAATATATTATTATAATAATAAGAAATAAGAAATTAGATTTATTTTAAAATTTCAGTAATATGAGAAAGTGGATCTTGACCACTTTTAAATAAACTAACTGTAGGGTTTCTATTGGGATTATTGGAAACATGTGCAATTGTTTTTAGATTAATTTTTTGTAGATTTTCATTATAGAATTGGTAGATTCTTTCGGATTGAGTGTAGTAAATGATAGAGTACTTTAGATTGATACCTTCTATTAAACTTTTAATTGATTTATATTTAGTTTCATCAACTCTTCCAGAATCAGGTGTAATGACAAACATTATGGTTGTAGATGCTTTTGCATTATAGTTTTCCAATTGATTTCGTTGACAATCATTAAATCCACCTAAATCTATAAAAGACAACTCTGTTGTCAAATCGAGGTACCTGAGAGGAGTATCTAGTGAATTGGGATAGAAACCAAATAGTGATTGATAAAGTTCATTCTTTCCTTTATCACCAATCAAGATTACTTGTTTAGAGAGTTTGAGGTTGGATTCATTGATCATCTTTTTGGGTGATTTAGGGGACGATGGTTTGGTGGGTGTTTGAGTGGTGTTGAGAGCAAAACTTGTGGAGGGATAGTAAGTAAGACAATAGCAAAGGAATCTCATGCAATCTGGATATGGGATTTTGTTATCAGACAAGAATTTTGAGATAATGGTTGAAGGGATTTGAGTCAAATCAAAAGAATTATTATGTTTTTGTTGGGCTATGGTGTCTAGGGCAAGTATTATATTATCAAAGTTTTCTTGATCACTGGTGTTGGTTACTTGGCTTTGATATTTTTCAACAAGATCGATATGTTCATCCATAGAGAGTTGTGGTACGCCATTAGAAGAGTATAAATCTTTGCCAAAGTAGATATTTAGTAAGGTCAGTAGGAGAGAGGGTACATCAGCCAACTTGTATTGTAAAAAGATACTGGCAAAATGTTCGATATTTAGACATTGTAAATATTGAGTAGTAGTAATATCTGTATCTTTGACTCCACTTTTGTCAGTAAAGATACTCTCCTCTTTGGAATCAATGTTTTTCGATAAATCCAAGAGTCGTTTCTTAAGAAACATAATCAATTTATCCAAAGAGTGATAGGGTAAGAAGGGTTGTTTACTTCCTTTTATATTCTTTTGAAGTAATTCAATGATTTCTCTCTTAAAGATACCCAATCTAAATGCTGGTTCAAATGTATGAGTGGAAAGAATTTTATCAATTTGAGCATAACAATCTTTAATTGCCTTTGAGAGTTTTCTGAAATTCTTTTGATTTGGTATAGTGCTAGTCAGCAAATAATTTGATTGATTTTCCTTTTTGAATGAAAACACTCTTTTAAAGACATTGAGTTGTGGACCACTTAGTAGTTTGCCATTGAGATAGGTGGCTATAATTTTACTTTGTATTATTTCAAGATTGGGTTTAAATTCATTTCTAATAAAGTTTTGGTACTTTGAGATGTTTTCAATAAGGAATTGATTGTATTTTTCAGGAGTGAGATTACTTCCAAGTAAGAGATGATTGTATTCTAGATTTGGATCAATGTCAGAGAGTGTGAGGGTATAGTCTTGAATATCATCACTTTCAGTGAAAAATTCTTTAAATACAGGGGAGAGGGTGGTGTCATTGATAAGATGAAACAAGTGGTTTTGAATTTGAGTGATCCAATTTTCAATTAAATCTATAATTGAACCACTACCGGCACTATTATTTGTAAAGATAATTTGTGAGAGGAGTGTATCTTTGATAGATATGGGATAGATAACTTTTTCAAAAGGAAGTCTATCTCTACATCCACCTTCCATAGAATCAACGACTTTGATAATTGCCTTCCAACTCTGTTCCATTCCAAAGGCTGCTCTATGTAATTCAGATGTGTCGCACCCATTTAATGAGATATAGTCAATGCAATCGGATAGAGTACGATCAAAATAGGATTTAGGTAAACGATTTTCAAAGTATTTGTAGAGTAATTCAAGAAACTTTATCAATTTTGAAAAGTGAGTAGAGATACAAATACGATCAATTTCCGTTGAAAAGTACATGAGGATTTTGTATTTTGGTTGAATCAATGTATTGATATACTCTATGGTTAGCATTGGGGAGTAGTTGGATTTGGATACTAGATTTCTAATCTGAATGATAAGGTCATAGGTTGGAGAAGCATGTTGAGGAGCTCTAGAGGATTTGAGGTTATCAATGTTTGCAAACAAAGTATCCAATACACCTGTCAAATACTCTTCATAGGGATTGATATCATCTTTTTCAAAAGTACATTTAAGATGACCAGAGTTGCTGAGTGTTTGTCCTTCATACCAAATTTGATAAACAAACTCAGAGAGAAGGAGAGAAGGATCGATAAGAGGGTCTCTGATGGATGGATGTTCAAATATTACACTAAACCCTGCCAAAGCTCTTTCGAAAACATAGTTTGACAAGATGGTGTGAGGATCCTGGTTCTTTGATATCTTGAGTTCAGATGCAAAGTGGATAGTTGGTTGAAGGAGTGATTTAGTGTACTCTGGTAAAACAGAAACACCAAGTGAGAAAATAGCCCATGATGTAGTAGACACGATTACATGGTACAGGTAATTGTTTCTCATGGTTTTAGTTTGTCCTTCTAGTTTGAATCCACAATCTCTAAATACATTACCAACATCACAGGAAGGGAAATATCTACCGGCCACCTCCAATGGATGAATGGGAAGTTGATAAAGATATGTACATTTATTTGATCCAATAGCCAATGCAACAAAGTTGATAATCAATTGAGCAATAGTTTTAAGATAATTTGATTTGTTTGGATCTCTTTTCAAGATATTGTGTATTACCATTTTAGGTTTCATCATTGTCGCAGGATCCAAAAACAAGTTAAAGATATGCTTGTAGGGTAGTAGATTAAAGGTCTTACAAAAAGGTTCGAATTCAGGTTCGTTCAAGACCCTTTTAAAGTTTGCCAATGATTCATTGTTTGTGTATTCTTGATAGAGGAGTAAGAGGAAACTTGTTCTAAACAATGATTTCCTAATAGCAGTGTTGAAATAGAAATCAAGTCTCTTTAATGATTTCTCAAATTCCAATGATGATCCAAGTATTTCTCTACAGGTTTGGTAGCAAATGGAAAGTTCATCCTCTGTTCTTGCTGTAAAGGGTAAGAGATTGGAACCATGTGTAGTTAATTTCTCTTTGATATAAAATTTGTTTAATTTATATCTATCTATAAACTCTTTGTTTGTAAAGAGTCTTTCTAAAGTTTGATCATCTTTGATTGCTTGAACAAAGGTGACTTGGTTCAATCTATGTTGTACAGAGCTAGGACAAAGGATCTGTGTCATATGTTCACAAAGATTATGATCAATTTCAAGTGTATCTGGATTAGATACAAGTTTAGAAAACAATTGAATTAGATAAGTATCTAGAGCAAGTAATTGAATTGGATGTGTTTGCATATCTCTTAATTTGAGCATAGTATCAATAGAAAGATCCTTGAGGATATGTGTAAAATGATTGCATAAGATGAAATAAACAGTGGTGACAAGATCATTCTTTTCAAAGACTGAGTGAGGGATTTCTAAATACTTTAGTGAAGAGTCTATTGGCTTGGCACCATACAGACAAGGAGCTAGGATAAAGTTACCTCTAGGATTATTATTTTTAATTTCATCTATAATGTCTTGAGTCAATTCTACTATACCGTCAGAGTTGATAACATGTTTCTTTAGGATTTGAGTGTACCAACCAATGGATCCATTAAGTTTCCCAGTTGCAATGTTTTTAAAAAGACTTTGAGTGTTGAATGGAATCAATATGATTGGTTCCAAAAGATCAAATAAGATATTTTCATCAATCATTTGGAGACTCTGTTTGTTGGCAGACTCAAAGTCTTTGATATATTCATCGAGGAGGAGTCTATCAAATTTTTTGTTTGCCTGAATGATACCAGCAATTGGTTCATAGATAATGTTTTTGTTGACCATTAGAGAGACCATGATGGTGTAGATAGAGTGTACTGAAACTACATTTTGAAGAATAAGACTAGCATATGGGTTATTGAGGTTTTCAAAATTTGAATAAAATGATTCAATTGGAAAATGATTGAATATCTTTTTAGTTGTCTTCATCCATGACTGTATGTTTTCTTTTTTAATCTTTTCAATCTTTTGAAAAAGGAATTGGAATGAGAGGACTTTGAGTATCTCTAAAAAGTCTTGAATGGTTTCCAATAACATGATCTCCAATATATTTGAATTAAAGTAATAGACAAAATCAAATGTTGCATCATAGTCTTTGAGAATCGAGAGAATTGTATTGACCAATTTAAATGCTCTTTTGTATTTAAACAATACCCAGTATTTTAGTATTGTGAGTTTATCTCTCTTCATTTCTTTCAAATCCTTTTTGAGTAGTGTACTGGAAAGATATGAAAATACATTATTTAAATCTGGATTTAAATGAAATACACGTTCAAAGAAATCAATTCGGAAGGAATCTTCAAGTTTGTTGTCTTCCAAAGAGAGGTATTCTACAATGTCGATAATGGAGTTCTGACGAACGTGTTGAGTAAATTCTGTTAAAAGATCACATTGGTCAATGACATTGTTTGAATGTAATAAAACAAATTGATAATCTTCATTCAACAATTCATAGACTGAATCAAATAGTGGAAACTTTGGGATCTTTTTAATGATTGGTGAGTTGAATCTTAATTTAAATTTGTTATTAGTGTACTGTCTATTCATCTGTTGTTGACCAACCATGTTTGGTAAAGATTTGATAAACAATTCAATTATTTTCATATCTGATTCTTGACTTTTACACAAGATGTGGTCTAGTGAGAAATGGTTGAAAATGAATTTGAGTACCAATGATGCTGATGGGATGATAAGATCTTCAATTAAAAGATACATTTGTTCAAAGTATGGTAAATGACCATTGGTTTGGGTTTTAAGATTACTAAAGTTATTAACAATACTTTCAAACGTTGTAAGAGATAACCAATCATTACGATACAATACCAAGAGAAGTGGATCCAAGAAATACTTTAGTGTATCACCTGGATCTTTCTTTCCAAAATAGAAATTATATGCAACAAGGGATTGGAATGCATACATATTTGGATTGAATGACACTGAATTCTTTAACATGGTAGTCACAAGATTAGATAAAGTTTCTTTAAGAAATTCATAAACACTTAGTATCTTTTGTTTGCCATAGTAGTGTTGAATAAGGTTATACATAATTCCAGTGTGTTTGGTTGGAATGAGTGAATCTACAAATTGATAGTGAGCTGATTGATAGTTTAGATAAGGATGAACAAAAGAGACATTAAAGTTTTGACAATAACATATAATAACTGATTTGGTGGTACCTTTGTTATTGTTATTTAAACGACTCAACTCTGATGTTATTAATTGTTGAGATGAAGAAGATGTGAATGAGATAATCTTGTATTCTATCGATTCGGTTTGAAGACTATTTATGTAGTCTTGGATTACATGAGGTGGAGAGCGAGTATAAATGATTGTCAGATCTTTAGAGTAAAGATCTATACTAAAGTTTAAATCCAAGTGATCTTTAAACAAAAGAGGTGTAATGAATTCCGGTGGAGTTATTTTAATTATCTTTGATAATAACTGTTCTTTTAATTTATCTAATGGAGGAGAGGATTCATTAACCACTTGATTATAGATAAATGAAAGAAGAGTATCACTTTTGATGCTATCCAATATAGTTGGAATTTCTCTAGAGATAAATGTTTTAAGTTTATCATAGACATCTATTGGCTCACCAAGGTATTTGAGTTTGGGCATGGCATAATCATCTAGTGTCACAATAAACTTTTCAAATCTATCCAAGAATGTAGATGGCATACAAAGGGCTTTGGATAACTTAACATGAATGGTGAGTTTAAATTTCGGATGAACCAATAGGTTTGGCGAAACTATTGAATAAGAGTCTTTGATTTGTACAGAGAGATCTCTATTAAATAAATCATAAAAGTATTTCAAGATACCATCACCATTGGCTATTAGGAGACTACTTTCTGTTTCTACAGTTTGATTAATAAGATTAATTAGAGGTGAAGGGGATTGGGTTTCTCTATCTCTAATGATAAGAGTGTTTTGTTGAACAACGGACAAGATATCAAGTGCTCTTTCGTTTTCTGTTGGATCTAATAGTAGAGTGAATCTTGAATTAATATCTTGTGATGACTGTTTGATTAATTCTTCTAATGTATTGGCAGATCTTTGAGTAAAGTATTTAGTATCTCTACCAAAGTATGTCATTTCATTTTGTATCTTGATATCCATAGAGTTATTGGACTTGTTGTCTATTCTGTATGGAAGATAGAGTAGACACATTCTACTAGTGATAGATGAATCCAAGAACTTGTTTGATAGAATCAATAGATTAGTTACCGATTTATTTCCATCGATAAGTGTTTCTAATGAATCAATGTAATCGTTGAGTACAGAGAGTGGTGATATATGTTCATTCAATAGACCTGCATCATCTAGTATAACTATACTTTTACCACCATGATGATCATTATCAGTATTCTTTTTAGCCAACTTGTAAATGGTTTCAATATCTTTTAGACTTGTCTGATCGTTGCAAGCAATTCTATATTGTTTGATATTATAAAAGGATTCTAAAAGAGTTGATAGAGTATTCAATGAATAGGTTTTAGATGATCCAGGATAACCTACTATACACAATGGTTGATTTGAAAGGATTGATAAGAGCATAAAAAAGTTATTTAAATACCATTCTTCTTCTCTCTTGACTTGTATTGTTTCTAATAAAAGTGAATCAACTACTAAAGTATAGATCTTTTTAAAGATGTCAGTTATAAAGATATGTGAAGGATATCTTTCTGCAAAGAGGGTGTTGTATGAATTAATCAATTGAGATCGATGATCTTTAGAAGCTACCCTATAGATATACACAACACTCACTACAATGACCATGGATATGTATTCATGAGAATAGCTTTTCAAGTTGGCTAGATCAATTAGTTTCTTTCCTTGTTCAGAGTAAAGGAAATCAAAGATCATTTTACTTCTGATGAGGTCTCTTATGGATGCAGGTGTTCTAATCTGTCTGAAACGGGTGAGTGAGTTGTGTCCCAAGAGCAGAGCATCTCTAAGAGTAGCATTTGTTAGATTTTGAATAAAGATATCACAAAACTGTTTATCTAGTGCAGTGAGATCAATGGTGTCTCTTTTCAATGAACTAGAGATATCTTTAATTAACAGAGGAGGGACCATTGGATCTTGATGATGATGAATATAGTTAGTGCTTTGATCAAAACTATAGATATCTTTTATCGGGGGTTGAGGTGGTGTTATTGCAGCCACCCAAAGTATATTTGATATCCTGTGTCTAGAACCATCCAATGTATGATTTGAAAGAAACTCTGTCATCAAAGCCAAGGTGTCTACAGGTGCAGAGTTCATGTTATCGAAAAACACAACCATTTTGAAGTTTTCGTTCACCGTAGAGAGTTTGTGTGCCTTTCTGATGATTTTGGTGAGGGTGTTGAATAAAGTATCACTGCTGAAACTTGGATTCAATGTAATACGTTTAAAGAGTTTTCTAGGAGGTGCAAGTGAGAGTTCTTTGACTTGGTTACACAAGAGTTCAATATTCAACACTGTCTGATCCTTGTTTTTAATATATCCATCTTCTCTTACGGCAATAGATTCATATTCTGTGATGATATCTTGAATCTTGTTGGAAATATCGTTTAGAAAGTTTGGTTGTTGTGATTTACCTATTACTTTATAAGTTTCCCGCATTATTTCTTCGAGGGGTGTGTCTAGATTGATATCTAAAGGTAGGCCTAATGTGGTATTGGATTTCTTGGCAAGGGCTTTTTCAAAGGTTGAGTAATGACTAATGACATTACGAATTTGATCCATGATGGATGGTGTGATAAATTTGAAATTCAAGTTTATAAGAGTTGGGACATACTCCAATAATAGTGTCTTTCCTATTCCTGTGTTTCCAGAGAGTACCAGTGTTCTATTGCATTCAAGTTTCTTTAGAATCACTAATAAATAATATTTCTCTCGTTTGTTTAATTTTTTCCAAGGGATTTCTGGCATGACCAACAATGATGGGTCTTTAGAGACCTCCTCTTCTTCTTTACTTTGCTTTCCTTTTTCTTTTATTAATGGTTGTTGTTCTTTCTTTTCTTCTGGGGGTGGTGCTAGTAGTTTAGATAACTCTATATCGAGTGCTATAGATTCCTCTTTATCAACGATAAAGTAATGGGCATGGGGTATTTTATTTATGATTCCAGGCATGGTACGAAGAAAGAAGAATTTTAATTTACATTTTTTAACGGAATATGATTCGACAGTCTTTGAAAACAAGGATACAAACGGGATAAAAGAGTCTGATGAGGGGGGCCTTGAAAGATAGAGGGACTCAATAACAAATAGTGTGTAGGCAAGTTTAAACGATGGTTTATTGTCCATCTTATTGGTGCCCTTTGTTTTATCATCCCAACCAACAATCATCAAATAGTCATAATAGACATCGAGGAATTGAAGTCTTGTTGACAGGAAATTAAAGTAATTATTCCGATGGGATCTTAAATTTGAATCTTTAATGACATTGATTAGTTCTTTTAAATGTAAATGATTGGGAACTTCTTCTACAAACAGTTCTTCAATATGTTTGGCATAGTCTTTGATAGAATATTGATTCTTTATCAATGTTTTAGGTTTATAAAAAAAGTCGCAAGAGATATAAGAGAGACAAAGCATTTCGTTTTGGTTTGGTATCCATTTCTCATCTACTGTAGTTGATGGGAATTGGTGAATCGTTGCAAGGTTGGTTAAGAGGGGTATTGATTGTGGATGGAATACGTGATCAGAAGTGATTTCAACATAGATGGAAAGTTTACAGTTGTTTGGAATATATACAATCTCTCCAATATCATTGTCTACCACAACACCAAACACAATTAGTGGATAAAGAAACCTTGATAAACTATCAGGAGTACTCAAATAGGACACATCGACATGAAGGATTAAATCAGATTTCGATGATCGTATCACAGACATGAGTCTTCTCAACTGATGTTTTGGTCTAAAAAAGAATGTATATATATTCTTGTTGTTGTTGTTGTTGTTGTTGTTGTTGTTGTTGTTGTTGTTGTTGTCGGTATTACTCTTTATCCAACTAGTTTTACCGCTCTGTGAAGATCCATACACAAGATGAAGTTCTTTTATTCTCTGTCTGGTGGACCAGTTTACTTTAAATAATTGCCAATTGTCTGTCAGTTGTTCATTAT
>Ga0256900_1000739_pt1 | contig 10114 bp, 8 predicted proteins | sample MC6MC0688MT_FD_190190 | JGI IMG/M metagenome (GOLD analysis project Ga0256900, IMG submission 190190) | Metatranscriptome of enriched soil aggregate microbial communities from Iowa State University, Ames, United States - MC6-MC0688-MT... | ecosystem: Environmental > Terrestrial > Soil >... | reverse complement strand
CCTGCTTACAGGCTATTATCTTACACTATTTATTGTACCGAAAACGTTTGCGCTACCTGTTGCCCGTCTGCAAGGGTCAGCATGATGTAGTAAACGCCTTTAGCGATATGGTCCAGTTTGAACTGCATTGTTTTTCCGCTTTCAGAAACCGGCACATCCAGCAGCTGGCCATTCATATTGAACAGTTGTGCGGCTTTAATTGATTTACCGGTGTTATTTTCCAGGTTGATAACCTGGCGTGCAGGTACCGGGTACAGTTTTATCTGTTCCTTTAGTAAGTTATTCGCTATCCCGCTCGGGTTGCCGCTAAATTCAATTGCGCCTATATCAATACTGCTACCAGAAATGCGCGGGTTGCCCAGGTAATCGTAACTGCCGTGATCCGGGGCGCTATTGTTGCCCCTATTGATGATATTCTGGCTGGTCGTTACCGGACTAAAGTTGGCATTAATAGCATCATAGGTTAAGCCCGCACCACTTGTTGGCGATAACAAGTTTAAGGTAAGGTCATAGGTGTTTTGCGCCAGCCCTTGTATATTAGCCGGTGCATGGGTGTATGGGTATTCTATCAGGTTGTTGGTAACGGTCACATCCAGCATCGAAGGGCTGAAGTTAAATGCATAGTGGCCGGTATCGTATAAAGTTGATTTATTGCCATAAATAATATTGTTTTGTACATTCACTTTACAATATCTGCCCCAGCCGTGAATGCCCGCCCCGTTATCTGTGGCCGTATTATTCATAATCGTATTGTTCACAATATTGACTTTGCAGTGATTGGCCCATATGCCGGCCCCATCCATATCTGAGTGATTATTGACAATAATATTATTGCTTATGGTATAAATGTTCCAGTTGGGCTTGTCCTCCAGAAGCGTTTGTCCTAAAAGGTGTAAACCGGCGCCCCCATCATTAATCCCGCAGAAAAAGCCTCCTTTTTGCGTTCTGTTGTTGTTGGCAATATAGTTTCCGTCAATCAGGGCTTTTATCGATTGTACCGATACGGCACCTTTCAGGGTGGTACTATTCCGGTAAAATTTATTATTCCTGATATAGGCGTATCCACCCACGCCACAATCTAAAATAGCGGCGTTTTCCTGCACCGTATTGTCATACATTTCATTATGCTCAAATATGAATACATTGGTGCTGGTATCACTGAAGCTACTTTTAGTATAGGTGTGGTATTTGCTCTGGTTATTATAAAATTTATTATGGCTTATGATAACACTATCTGTTTGCAGGTTGTGCATGATGGTTCCTGCGTAATTATCGTAGAGATTATTGTTGGTGAATTTAAGCTTGCTGTTGCTATTGTAAAAAGGAACATTGCCAAAGCGTATAGAAGCCACGGTCAGTCCTTCTGTGTAATTATGAAAAAAGTCGCAATGGTTAATATACATATTCTGCGAGATGCTGTTGATGCCGGTGCCCTGCAGATTTTTTATGTCCCTGAAAATGCAGTGTTCCAGGGTCGGCTCGTTTAGGCTGGGAATATCCTGGTTCATAATGTAGATTCCTTTCCACCCGCCATCCGGGATCGTCCTGTTCTCCCAGCCTGTGATATCGTTTGCTTTAAAGATAACCTTTTGTTCCGGGCTGCCGATCGCTGTAAATCTGCCTTCTGCCGTAATCTGGTAGTTGCCCATAAAAATAACTTCTACACCGGGTTTGATTTGCAAAGAGCTATTAAGGGGTACCGTAATATCATTGTAGATATAATAAGGAGAATTCTGGACGGTCCAGACCCCGCTTACGGTAGGGGTATTAATATTGGTAGCTGCAACTGCATTGCTAATACATAAAATAGAGGGTAAGCCAAGCAATAAATGTTTGAGTTTCATGATAGATAAGAGTTTCCTGAGTAATTTGTATTAACAAGACATCAATATTTTCTCATTGGTTGGTTTATAGCTATTTATAATACAAAATTATTAAAAGAACAGCCCAATAAACTTTATGGAATATGTCGTCAGATATGTTGCCGGTAAAGATGTCGAGTTTGGAGTAATAGAACATCATTATGAACTCAGGAAGGCCCCCGGTAGACCCAAAAGCGCTAATGACAAAACGCGTCTTGCTTCCCTTTGCAACAGGTAGTAATTTTAAACCTATTAGTGAATATATCTGTAAACAGGAAAAAGGCACCAGCAACCTGGCTAAATTAGGTGTCCGCTGAATAACGGCTCCATGGCGGTCAAGACAGGAGGGTAAAAATATACATTATGAGATTATATAAGACAATTGGCTTCCAGGCCTTATTGATTGGCATGAGCATCGTCACAAATGCACAAAACGTATGGACAGGTACTACAATACCTACAACGACTACAGGGCAGGTGGGCATCGGTCTTACTGCTCCCGGCGCTCAATTGGATATTGTTAATCCGGCAGGCACCTATCCGGTTGGATTAAAGATAAAACGAAATACCAGTATTTCGGCATTCAATAATATTGTAGAGATCTGGAACTATACCAATTCATTGGATTTTTGGATTGATGGAGGTGGCTACGCCGGGTTTAAAACCCTGGCCACCGGCGGAGCCGACAAAATGGTAGTAGCGGGCAGTGATGGTCTGCTGAGCACGCAAGCTATCCCAACGGGTGATAATATGGGGAATGGCAATGCAACAACAAGTCTTTTCATGAATGCTAATAATGTCAACGGGATCGGCAATGGTGGATTAAATTTTGCCGCAGGCCCGAATATCGCTATAGACAATAATAATAATGCATTAACATTGGCATCGGCCAATACATTTCCTGTTTTCATCAAAGGCCCGGGATTGTCGGTATTGCAAGGAACCGTGGTAGCTCAAGGTTTCCATTCGCTATCAGACAAAAACCTTAAGAAGGATATTGTCATGCTCTCTGATGAACCTGATGCTTTAATGAACTTAAAAACTTATAAGTTTAACTACAAGGATAGCAAGTTTGATAATAAGCTGCACTTCGGTATGATGGCACAAGAAGTACAGGAAATGTACCCTGATTTAGTGATGTGGCAAGATGGCTACTTAAGCGTAAATTATGTGGAGTTTATTCCCTTGCTGATCACTCAGGCCCAACAACAAAATGCCAAAATAAAAGAGCTGGAAAGCAAGATGGCTGCACTGGAAGCGCTAATCAAAACGATGCCGTTGAGCAGTGACAATGGAACGGTGAACCATGCTATAGAAGCGCTCAAAGGCTCAACACTGTACCAGAATACGCCTAATCCTTTCAGCCGGGAAACAACAATCCGGTACAATATCACCGGCCAATTCGATAATGCCTTTATCGGCATCTACGACCTGAATGGTAAACAAGTAAAAAGGATCACGGTCCAAGAGGCGAATAGTCAAATCGTAGTACCGGCTAATATGCTTTCTCCCGGTACTTATATTTACAGCCTCGTGGTAGAAGGCCAGTTGATCGACTCTAAAAAAATGGTCGTCATTGATTAAAAAACTGCTTGCGTAAAATACATGTAAAGACCGGATAAAATGGTCTTGTCAAATAAAATCCCGGATCAGGTATCCGGGATTTATATATGGATCAATAATCAGCGGCAATATTATTATGTTTAAAATAATCATAAAATAAATCTAATAAAAGTTTAAAATTTTACGTCTATGAGTTGGTACACAAAATAGAAATCTATGCTAAAAAAAACGATGCTTACGCTGTTTGGCGCAAGCATACTCACTACAATAGCCTACGCGCAAAACAAGGTAACCGTTAGCGGTTTTGTACGCGAAGCCGGCTCCAGGGAAAGTTTACCGGGCGCCATTATACAAGTAAAAGACCTTGATATTTTTGCCACCACCAATGAGCATGGTTATTATTCACTCAGTCTGTCTCCGGGTGATTATGTACTGCAACTATACTATCCCGGTTATAGTGATACCAGCCTTGATGTTAACCTGCAAGGCAATAAAAATATAGATCTCGCCATTAATCCCCGCGGCAGCCTGGAGACCATAGTGGTGACTGCCAAAGCAGGCAATGCGCAGGAAGTGCGGGGTAGTACGCATCAGCTAAGCTCTGAACAGGTGAAGAACCTCCCGGCCTTATTGGGAGAGAAAGACGTTTTTAAAGTGGTCAAGTTACTGCCGGGGGTGCAAAAGGGGCAGGAAGGCAGCAGCGGTTTTAATGTCAGGGGCGGTAATACCGATCAGAACCTGATCATCCTGGATGATGCCGTGGTGTACAATGCCAGTCACTTGTTTGGTTTTATTTCCATTTTCAACGGGGATGCTATCAAAGGGATTGAGCTCATAAAAGGTGGCTTCCCCGCAAAATATGGCGAGCGCCTGTCTTCGGTACTTAACATTACCATGAAGGATGGGGATAAGCAAAAATATAAAGGCGAGGTAGGTTTGGGGCTATTGTCCTCGAGGGCTACGCTGGAAGGACCGGTCAAAAAGGATAAAGCATCTTTTCTGGTATCAGCGCGGCGCAGTTATGCGGATGTGCTCGCCGCGCCGATCATCAAAGCTGTAGATTCGGAAGCACCGAGTGTCGGTGCCCATTTTCACGATTTTAATGCCAAGCTCAATTACCAGGTCGATAAGAAAAACAGTATTTACCTGAGTGGCTATTTGGGCCGCGACCGCTTCTCCAGTAAGGATAAATCAAGTGGAAATTTTTTCAAAACTGCATTTAGCTGGGGTAATACCATAGGGTCGTTAAGATGGAACCATGTATTTAACCCGAAACTTTTTGCCAATATGTCGCTCACCTATAGCAATTACCGGATGTCGATCAACCTGGAAGAGCGTAATCAGGGGGAACTTTACAAAATGTCGCTTATTTCTGCGATTGACGATATTGGAGGTAAGTATGATATAAGCTATTTTGCTAATAATAATCATACTATAAGGGCCGGTTATAAATTGACCCGCCATTATTTCAAACCCAGCACTTTTGTAGAGATTGAAAATGGGCAGAAGTTTCCCAACAAAAATAAAGAATATGAAAGCTGGGAGCATAATGTGTACCTTGATGATGAATGGAAGCTTTCTAAAGGCCTGGCGGCTAACCTGGGCTTGCGGGGTACTGCCTTTAATTCCGGTTCCAAAACTTATTTTAACCTTGAGCCGCGTGTTTCTGCCCGTTTCCTGATTAGTGACCAGACCTCTATTAAGGCCAGCTATACCATTATGAACCAGTACCTGCACCTGCTGAGTTCCTCCTCGCTTAGCCTGCCCAGCGACCTTTGGGTACCGGCCACCGATAAGATCGGCCCGCAAAGGGCACAACAATATAGTTTAGGTATTTTCAAAGACTTGGAAAATCCAGGACTTTCTTTAAGCCTGGAGGGCTATTATAAAGATATGAGCAATATCATTTCTTACCGGGAAGGCGTGTCTTTTTTTGAAATGAATGATCCTGCTGACCTGAGTAATAATGGTGCGTTCGAAGATAAAGTTACCTCCGGTATCGGGCATAGCTATGGCGGTGAATTAATGGTCCAGAAGCCAAAAGGCCGGCTTAATGGCTGGCTGGCGTATACCTTATCCTGGACTAAGTTTAAATTCCCGGATATCAATAACGGGGAATATTTCTTCCCGCGCTTTGATCGCAGGCATGATGTGAACCTGGTAGGTTTTTATGAATTGACCCCCAAGATCCGTATCAATGCCTTATTTACAGTGGCTACAGGTAACCCGGTTATCATCGCTAAGCAGGATGCAACGGTAGTGTCCAATATTCCGGCAGATGGCAGTTTGACTAACCCGAATGTACATATTAGTCAGGCAAGCATTTTCTCCGGCAGGAATGATTTCAGAACGGAGCTCTACCACAGGATGGACGTTGGTATCCAGTTCAGCAGAGAGCGCAGGAAAGGTACCCGTACCTGGGAATTCAGTTTTTATAACGTTTATAACCGTAAAAACCCGTTTTTCTACTCGATGGAATATAACAGGGCCGGCACTGAAAGAGGTCTTTATAAATACACAATTTTTCCTTTTATTCCTTCATTCACCTATAGTTTTAAATTCAAATAAACCTCATGAAATTATTAAAAGCAATATTTCTTCCTGCTATATTTTGCCTGTCGTTGCTGAGTTGCAAGACCAAAGTTGACAATATTCAACTAAGTCGTACGGATGATGCAGCGGTGCTTTTTGGCTTCCTTAACCCGGATGCAGATACGATTACTGTTGCGCTAAGCCTGGCAAAGGGAGTTAGCACCCATAAAGAGAAAATAATCAATTTTGCTGACCTGGAAAATGCCGAAGTGCAATTGATGCATAATGGGCAAAGCGTTAACCTCGCTTTTCTTAAGGTCGTGGAAAATCAAGGTTGGAGTAGCGGTAACCGCTTGTTTGTTTTCTACGCATTGCGTAGCCAGTTCCCGGTTTTGCCTGGCGAAACTTATAGTGTCAGTGCCCGTAACGGGGATATTTTCGAGCTTAAAGCAATCACTACTGTGCCCTCTGAAGATTTTGATTTCGACTATGAAGTCAGCGGCCCTTTTCATACTCCCGATTGGCGGCCTGAATATAAAGTAGCGGTTACGGTCCGGGACCCGGGAAAGGGGATTGGCTTTATGCGTACGGTAGCCCAGGTGAAAAAACTGAACTACTCTTATAATAGTATGGATGAAATAACAGTACCGGAACATCAAAGCGATGGCTCCATAAAATATAATTACTCTTTTTTCCTGGAAACAGATAATGGTGAAGAGGAAGTGATCCTGAACATTAGCAATGTAAGTGAGTCCTATTACCGGTATATGCAATCTGTTGAAAAAGGCGATGGCGAAAGCCATAATCCTTTTGCAGAACCGACTTCGATGTACACCAATATCGAAGGCGGCTACGGTGTATTTGCCGCGCTGTGTGTAAAAAGTAAACGGGTAAAATAAGCGCGTTGCTTTATATATTTTATGCCATAAAGTATAATGGCCATCATTAAAGGTACCCGGCCGGGGTACCTTTTTTAGGTTTATTGAACCTGGCTATTGTTTACCCTGCCTGTAAATGATTATCTGCAAGCGTTATATGGTGTTAAAAATAAACTTTACCGCCTGGGGCAATCGCTTTATATTTACTTCCGGATCAAAGCAACATCAGGTATGAAAATAAAATTAAAGCAGGTGGTACTCCTTTTTCTTTTGATCGCTGCTGTTCTGATTTTATTTTTATTATTGGTAGTACTGGGCAACCAGCTGCTGCCGCAGCGCTATACCGCAACGCAATATTTACTTTGGCTACTTTCAGGACTGTTAAGCTTTATAGCTTTACCCTTTATCGCTTATATAAGTTACACCCGGCCCGGAGCATCAGAAAACCTTAAGCGCGCAAAGTGGCATAAACAAGACAATTGGTTCTTTGCCGGACTCTGTTTGCCGGTAGCTATAGTATTGTTCTGGGCTTTCGGTAACCTGGAACATCATCACGCCATCTATAATTTTTTTGTGGGTATTTTTGGAAAAGGTAGGCGGGGCAATCCTAATTTTCCCATTCCTTTATTGAGTTTTTTAGTGTTCGGTATTTTTGCCCTGGCAGAACTATTGCACAATAAGATCCGGTATAAGGTATATGAATTTCCAGAATTTCCCGAAGCAGCACAACAGGAAACGTTCCGGCGGCGGCGTTCTATTTTTTACAGTATTGCCCTGGCTGCCTGTGTCATTTGCTTTATCAGTTATTTCCTGAAATGGATAGTTGTTATTGAATAATTCTTTTTAATATGCTCTATAAATATCGTTATATAATTTATGCTGCGCTAGGGTTATTATTCCTGGTCATGTTTACTTTAATGTTTGCCATGTTCTCGGGCAATGAAAATACTTATGATTTCGAGAAAAAAGCGACCCGGCTTAATGGTGTTTTTGCTACTTATGAAGGTAAAGTATATGCCATGGTGCCGAGTAATGGATATTACGAAGTCAAGGGAGCACAGGCCACAAGCTTTAAAGTTTTCCCGGATAATTTTGAAGATGCTCATATAGGCTATGATGACCGTAATGTGTATGCCGGCAACATAATTTTGAAAGGCCTTAACCCGGCCACCTTAAAGGCTTTGGGTAATAACTACTACTCTGATGGCACTTTAGCTTATTATTGCAGCCGGAATTCTGAGCGTAATCATTCCTTATGGGCGCTTACAGAAGTCGTACAGCTGGTAGGGGAGCGTATGGGTATGAATGGTAAGCCCCAATCTTATTGGTACCCGGCGGAGAAGCTCCCGCAAAGCAAAACCGGCTACGAGGCCAAAGAGGGCTATGGTATCGCGGTCGATAGGGAACAGGTTTTTTATAAAGGGCTTCCATTACCCGGCGCCGATCCGCAAAATATAAAGCCGGTTGCTGTGCGCAGGCCGGGCCGCGAGGATTACGAAAGCACCGTTTATTTTTCGGATGGTAAGCATATTTATTACCAGGATAAATTACTACCCCTTGCTGCTCACCAGGATGTGTATGAACTGCATATTGAAGGGGATATCCCGTCCAGGAATACCTACCTAATTGATGCAAAGCAGGGAATGGTCTATGCTGACGGGCATGCTTTTGAGGTTAAAAAAGCACCCTATCGCCTGTTAAGTGCAGATTTAGCGCATGCTAACCAGGTGTTATTCGCTGCCAAAGACGGTATCTATTTTTATAATGCGGAAGCTGAAAAGGTGGAACGTGCCGGTAAAAATCCTTTTGCCCAAAACAATTTTGAAACAATTGCCCCGGACGTATTGCGGAGTGGCGATCAGATCTATTACCTGGCTGCCGGGGAATCCTGGGGACATAAATCAGGCCTGCAGAGCCGGAGTACGCATTTGATGCGGCTGAAGGAACCTGCAGCCGGTATGCGGCCCTTAGGGGATGCAAAAAGCCGGTATGGTAACGTCTGGCAGTCGGGTAGCCGCTACTTCTATTTTGATGACCTGGGTAGCTCTCAATTGATGCCACAGGCGGTTTATGCCATAAAAGATGCCGCTACGGCTCAATGGCTGGCCACCGCTGAAGATTTAAGGAGTGATGCTATCAGGGAGCTTTCGAGTCAGGGCAAGCTCAGCCCGGCAGCAAGTGAAACACTGCTGAGTACCACTACAGATTACGACAACCCGGATCGTAAGCCGGTATTTTGGATCATAGGGGGCGGTATTGCCCTGGCTTTATTAGTGACCTTCCTTTTGCGGAATAAAAAAATAGCGCCTTTTATCCTGAAAGATGAATGGCTCATCATCAACAATCTGTCATTCAGGAGGTACCGGATCTCGGAAATCGAAAAAGTGGTATTTAAAATTGAGCAAGCACCTAAAAGTGGCTATACAGGCAAAATGCAGGTGCGGCAAACAAACGGTAAGGCAAGCTGGTATGTGACATTTACCACAAAAGTTACCCTGATGCCGGAGACGCAAGCGACTGTAAGTGCCTATGTGGCTACCCTGCGGGCAGAATTGCTGGCTCATGGTATTAAGAGTGAATTGGTATAATTTCCGCAACTCCCATAGATTTTTTATAAATCAGGTCTGTTTTATTTGTAATATAAATGTGATTTAGTTTTATATTTGTAATTGCCCTGTTATAACTCTATCCATCATGAACATTAAACTATCCTTGAGTATTTTCCTCATTTCGGTTTTTTTTATTTTATCCGGATCTTGTAGCAAAAATCGCAACAATATAAACGACGTTGAAATAAGTTATTGGTATAATGATGATTACATACATTATTCTAATTTAGCCAATATTCCTTTTAACTTTAGGAAATCGGTTACTTATCAGCAAGATACACCGCATTACTATTATTTGGCCACATTTCCTTTTTCCTCGGAGAAAACAAAAAGTGATATTAATTTTTTTTTTATATAATAATACGCTGTACGCGGGACAGCAGTTTCGCCCGGGAAATTGGACTCAGCCATACGAGCAATATTGGCAAACTTTTTTTACCTCCAATGACCTGACTGCAATGATCGTGCGGTCTGGAGGCAATAGCCAGTACACTCACTATTTTTACGCCGATAGGGCCTTTGTATTGAATATAGATACTGTAAGTAATGGAAAAGTGTCCGGAAGGTTTGAGGGAAAATTGTTTTTTTATACCGATGGTGTAAAAACAGATTCCATTGAGCTGAAGCAAGGTGTTTTCCGTAATGTTCCGGTAGTTGGCCTATAAAAGTG
>Ga0256900_1000725_pt1 | contig 10231 bp, 4 predicted proteins | sample MC6MC0688MT_FD_190190 | JGI IMG/M metagenome (GOLD analysis project Ga0256900, IMG submission 190190) | Metatranscriptome of enriched soil aggregate microbial communities from Iowa State University, Ames, United States - MC6-MC0688-MT... | ecosystem: Environmental > Terrestrial > Soil >... | reverse complement strand
CCGCCATTGATCGGTTGGTAAAAACACCAACCTCGAAAAAAATTACTTTACTCTTAGCCGTTACCCTTCGATGAACTCAGGATAATATTTATTAATTGTGTCATGCTGAGCCTGTCGAAGCATGTGTTTTTATCTGCTCGTTTCACCCTTCGATAAACTCAGGGTAACATTGTTGGTCTGTCATGCGGAGCCGGCCGAAGTATGAAATAGGTATATTATTGCTTTTCCACTTTTTGCTTGTCCAAAAAGTGGAGCAAAAACGACACCGGAAATCAATCGCCAGCATGATTTCCGGATTGGGTCCGTTACGGGGCACCGCTGCAAAGCCCATCGGCAGTGAGATAGTAATCAGCAATATACTCTAATTCGTAGCTTTTCAGCCCTTGCTGCTGTGCTCATCTAGCAAGCATTGCATACTGGAGTAATTCCACTGTTGATTGTTTCGTGAATAATAACAACCACGGCGAAATTATTAATGGTTAATCATTCAAAAAAATTGCCCGACATCATTGCATTCACTCGAAATGACGAACGTTTTCGTCACCAACTTATTCTTCCTACCGGATCAAGGTAACGTCTCCTTTTAAAGTTTTCTCTGAGCCATCCATGAAGCTGATCTGTACGATATAATAATAAACACCCTGGTCCTGCAGGCGGCCTTTATAATAACCATCCCAGCCGGAATTCATGTTCGAGGTCGTGTAAATCAACTGCCCGTAACGATTGTATACCGTGAAATGATCAATAGTGTACGCCCGGTCTATTTTAAATACCGGCCGGAACACATCATTTTTACCATCCCCATTCGGGCTAAAAGCATTCGGCATTTTTACATCGGTACTGTAAGTAGGCAGGTCCCCGACATTTACCATCGCCGTATCCACACAACCTTTAGAAGTACCGGTTACGATAATCTGTACCGGTTCGTCCAATGAGAGTTGCTGTATTTTAGCCGTTTGGTTGGGGAACAAAGTTGCCGGTGTCCAGGATAACACATCAAAGGCAACATTATTGGCCGCAAATGCTTCAATGGTAAACGATTCCCCGGCATACGGCCGCTCAGGATTTACGACGGTAGTCAGGTCAAATTGATGTACTTCTATCGTAACGATTTTCACCAGGCTGTCGCAGCCATGACTGGTCTGGAACACTTCGGTCAATTGTGTTGAGGTATAATAGCGTTGTTGATTATATACCGCACTATCGCAGCCGAACACCTCTAATTTTAGCGTATCCTGGTATTCCGGGAAGACAATTACATTTACTGTTTTATAGATACTATCACAGCCAAATATATTCATAATAGTATCGACAAACTGGGTACTGGCGGTATATTGCTGCCCGTTATAAGTCACCGATCCGCAACCTTCACTTGTGGTGCTCGCCAGAACCGGGTTTACCGGCATCACGGTCAGGTTTAGCGTCACAATACTGTCGCAGCCCCATTGGTTGATCAGCGTATCTTTTGCCGTATTATTATTGGCGGTGTAATATTGCCCGTTGAACAGGTAAGCTGAACCATCACAAATGATCGCCTGCTGCGTTCCATATGTTTTGGGATGGATAACTAGGTTAAGCGTAACAATACTATCGCAGGTAGTGGCATTAGGAAGCGTATCACTCACCCCGGAAACCGAAGTAGTATAGGTAATGCCGTTAAAGGTATAAGTACTGCCTTCGCAAAGCTGTATATTTCTTTGCCCGCTGAGATAAGGTAATACAGTAATCTGCATGGTCGCAGGTAACACACAGGTTTGTCCCACTGAAGGCGTAAATGTGTAAGTCGTCGTCGCCATATTGTTCAGCGCCGGCGACCAGGTCCCGGTTATCCCATTATTAGACGTAAGCGGTAAAGGACTAAGCGTCGCACCGGGGCAGACCGGGGGCACCTGGGTAAATACCGGTATCGTATTCGGGATCACCTGTATGGTCAGTTGCACCGGACTACCGCATTGCCCCGCATTCGGGGTAAAGGTATAAGTCGTGGTTGCAGTATTGTTTAAAGCTGGTGACCAGGTGCCGGTAATGCCATTTGTCGAGGTTAATGGCAAAGGACTCAGGCTCGCCCCGACACATATAGGAGCCACTGCATTAAATACCGGTACTACGGAAGGACTTACGTTAATCGTCATGGTAGTACTGACCGCGCATTGACCGGCAGCAGGCGTAAAGGTATAAGTAGTCGTCTGGGTATTGTTCAATGCAGGCGACCAGGTTCCGCTCACCCCGTTATTGGAAGTTGTGGGCAAAGGATTTAAGGTACCACCGATACAAATAGCCGGGACTTGTGTAAAGGCAGGTGTAAGGATCGGGTTGACCACGATCGTCATTGTGGTCGTATTGGCGCACTGACCCGCAGTTGGGGTAAAAGTATAGCTTGTGGTCGTGGTATTATTTAAAGCGGGTGACCAGGTACCCGTAATCCCGTTATTGGAAGTCGTCTGCAGTGCGTTTAAGGCTCCTCCGGCACATATAGGGGCTACCTGGGTAAAGACTGGTGTCAACATAGGATTGACTACTATCGTCAGGGTTACAGGGCTCGCACACTGACCGGCCGTTGGTGTAAAAGTGTATGTTGTAGTAGCGGTATTGTTTAAAGCAGGCGACCAGGTACCATTAATGCCATTTAAGGAGGTCGTTGGTAAAGCACTTAAGCTGGCGCCGGCACAAATAGGCGCTACTGCGTTAAAGGTGGGTACCACATTCGGGTTTACCGTGATCGTCAGGGTAGTCGTCGTCCCGCACTGTCCGCTTGCCGGGGTAAAAGTATAAGTGGTCGTCTGCGTATTATTCAGAGCAGGGCTCCAGGTGCCGGTAATTCCATTTAATGAAGTTGTAGGTAAAGAATTTAGGGCTGCCCCTGCACAGATGGCAGGCACCGGGTTAAATGTAGGGATCAATGCCGGGTTCACTACTATGGTCATCGTAGTGGTCGTGGCACACTGGCCGGCTGCCGGGGTAAAGGTATAAGTAGTGGTTTGTATATTGCTCAGTGCCGGACTCCAGGTTCCATTAATCCCGTTATTGGAAGTAGTCGCTAAAGGCGTTAAAGTGGCTCCTGCACATACAGGCCCGACCTGGGTAAAGGCCGGGGTGAGTACCGGATTGATCACAATAGTCATCGTAACGGTTGTCGCACATTGCCCGGCTGCCGGTGTGAACGTATAAGTAGTCGTCGCATTATTATTGATTGCCGGGCTCCAGGTACCCGTAACGCCATTATTTGAAGTAGCAGGTAATGCAGGAATAGTTGTACCGGCACATTGTGGCGGCACCTGGGTAAATATTGGTGTTACCTCCGGGATTACAGTCAGGTTTATAATAAAATTAGTATCACAGGCATTGGCAGCGCCATATACCATCACCGTATCATAATTTGTATTAGAAGTAGCACCGGCCGTTATGGTAAGGCCATTCCAGGTCGCAGGCAATTGGTTGGCGCAATAGCTGAGTGGTTTCACCGCCTGTACGGGCTGGTAATTTACTTTTACGGTATCAAAAAGTGTTGTCGTTGTGGTGGCACCGCAACCTACAATACCGGTAAATTTGACGACATAATAATCAATTGCAGTATCGGGTGTTATCGTAGCACAGACGGTATTGGCAAACGGCGTCGTCGCATTACCACTGTACCAGGAATAAGTACCCTGGTTCTGCTGAATGAAAGCAACAGGATCATAAGCAACGGTACTGATCGTATAACTATTAGTACCGGCAGGCACGAACCGATGCCCTTCCGGTGCAGCAGTACTTACCGTCCATGGGGTACTGGCAGGCCCTCTGCCCGTTACAAACATTTGGTTCCCGCCACCTCTTATCCCTTGTACCGCATGGCCATTGGGACTTGTTATAGGCCAACCGCTGCATTGCGCCACCTGTCCCAGGTGCATTTCGATCACATTCGACCCTTCATACAATACCAGCTGGTTTCTTGTCCTTAAATTATGGCAGGAAGTAGAATAATAAACCACATCACAAAATTCCACTACAAATCTCCGGTTTGGAGCCTGTCCTACTGTCATGTATCGGATCACACCGCCAAAAGACACATCCAGATCCTGGTAAGGAAACAAGATGGCGCGGCTCAATTCTCCACCATTCAAAGAGTTATTGTAAGTATAATTGCCAGAGTGACTATTGGCAAAACCAAGGTCGAAGGTGATAAAATTATTCTCCGAGATCAGGCATTGCGTTACGGTCTGTCCATAAAAAACAAAAGGAAAACCAATATTGATCGCAGCCGAAAACCGGTCATCAAAGTTAAGCCCGGAAAGACTTACCGGCGGGATATTGGCACAAACCTGGATAGGTGTATTCCGGCACACAGTAGTATCGGTAATATTCAGGTTCAGTTGTGCCTGCAAAGACCTTACCTGCAATAAAAGCAGGAGTGCAAGGAATAATACTTTCTTCATCTTCTGATAGCATTACATTTAATAATCAACCGGTGGTGGTAAGCCGCAATGAATAACAACAAACAAGAAAAGTTTAAGGCTCTTTATACCTTCAACAAAACAATAAATTATTGCAACTTAAAATTAATCGGTAACGCAAAATAACTACGCACCGGTTCGTCATCTTCAGTTGCAGGATCCCATTTGGGCATTTTCATCACTACCCTTTGAGCCTCCTTGTCTAATGATTCATGTACCGAATCCTGTACTTTAACAGCAGTGATAGAACCGTCTTTTTCAATCATAAAATTCAGTTTCACCTTGCCTTGTATTTCATTTTCCCGCGCCGTATTAGGATAACGCAGGTTATTGGATAAAAACTTTTGTCGCTCCGCATCACCTCCTGCATATTTTGCCGCTACAAAATAGGGCTGATGGACTATCTTTTGGCCGTCCCGGTCCCAACATTTCCCTTTAACCAGGCTACCATTCCGGTAGACGTCCCGCCGCTTTATTTTTCCTTTGGTATAATAAGATCTTACTTTACCATGCAACTGGTTGTTTTTGAAATGAGCCTGTTGCTTTCTTTTCCCATTCTCAAACCATTGTGTTTTTTTTCCGTTCAAAACCCGGAATCCTTCCTCGTTTACAAAATAGGGCAATACCGATCGTTTACGGCCGTTTTTATAATAAGACCTGGCCGTATAAGTACCCTTCTTTTTTTCCTGCTTTGTTACTTCGAAATAAGTACAATATTCCCTACTTCCTACTAGTTCGTTGCCATTATAAAACAGCGTATCCTGGCTGTATAAATGGGTGCTGCAAAACAGCAGGAACAGGACCAATAAACCTCTCATAATAATATAGAATATAGCGCAATATAAAACAACATGAAGTATTAGAAAAATATTAATAAGCAATTATTTTCCAGCTGTTGCTATTAAAAAAGGGTTAGCGCTCCGCCTCTTCAGCAACACTATATAAATCAATTACTTATATAAAATATAGGGACACAAAAAAGCCTTGCCGCAAAGGGACAAGGCTTTTTGAATTTATCGTTCTTACAATACTATTATTACTTACTATGCCGGTTCATCGGTTTGTGTATCTGTTGTACCTTTCGATTTAGCAGACTTCTTGGCCGTTCCCGGCTTAGTGATCTTGAATATGATTTTACCGCTTTCTTCATCAAAGTCAGCAAATGCTTTATCACCTTCACCCAGGTTCTTACTCAGAATTTCTTCTGCCAGAGGATCTTCCAGGTATTTCTGGATGGCACGGTGCAAAGGACGGGCCCCAAACTGCTGATCATAGCCTTTTTCCACGAGGAATTTACGGGCGGTCTCAGACAAGGTTAAAGAGAAGCCAAGGTCTTTCATCCGGTTCAATACTCCCTTCATGATGATATCGATGATCACATTGATATCTGCCTCTGTCAAAGTGTTGAAGATGATCACATCATCAATACGGTTCAGAAATTCAGGGCTAAAGGTACGCTTCAGCGCTTTTTCTATTACTGCACGGTTATTTTCCTCTGTATTGGAAGTTTTCGCAGAAGTAGCAAAGCCTACCCCATCACCGAATTCTTTCAACTGGCGTACGCCGATGTTAGAGGTCATAATGATGATCGTATTTTTAAAGTCTACTTTTCTTCCTAAACCATCGGTCAACTGGCCATCATCCAACACCTGCAACAGGATATTAAAGATATCCGGGTGTGCTTTTTCGATTTCATCCAGGAGTACTACGGAATAAGGCTTTCTACGGATCTTCTCGGTCAGCTGTCCGCCTTCTTCATAACCCACATATCCCGGAGGAGCACCAATCAAGCGGCTCAGGGAGAATTTTTCCATGTACTCACTCATATCCACACGCACCAGAGCGTCTTCACTATCAAAGATCTGGCGGGCCAGGGTACGGGCTAATTCTGTTTTACCGACACCGGTCGGTCCGAGAAAGATAAAGGAACCGATGGGTTTCTTAGGATCTTTAAGCCCTACGCGGTTACGCTGTATTGCTTTCACCACTTTACCTACGGCTTCATCTTGTCCTACCACAGCACCTTTCAGGTCATCACCCATACGGCGCAGTTTTGCAGACTCCGCTTCCACCATTCTCATCACCGGTATACCAGTCATCATACTGATGACTTCTGCAATGTCTTCTTCAGTGATCGGGTAACGCTTATTCTTAACCTCTTCTTCCCAATCACGTTTCGCTTTCTCTAATTCTTCTCCTAATTTTTTCTCCCGATCTCTTAAAGCCGCCGCTTCTTCAAAACGCTGGCTTTTTACGACCCGGTTCTTCTCCAGTTTAATATCTTCGATCTTAGCCTCCAGCTCCAGTACGTTCTGAGGTACATTAATATTCTTCAGGTGTACTCTCGCCCCTACTTCATCCAACACATCAATAGCTTTATCCGGCAATAAACGATCGGTCATATAACGCTCACTCAATTTCACACAGGCTTCAATAGCTTCCTGGTCATAGCTTACGTTATGGAACTCTTCATATTTAGGACGGATATTGTTCAGGATAGTGATCGCTTCATCAATAGAAGGTGCTTCGATCAATACTTTCTGGAAACGACGGTCTAAAGCGCCATCTTTTTCAATATTATTACGGTACTCATCCAAAGTGGACGCACCGATACATTGCAGTTCTCCGCGGGCCAATGCCGGTTTGAAAATGTTTGAGGCATCCAGGGATCCGCTGGCACCACCGGCACCTACGATCGTATGGATCTCATCGATAAACAGGATCACGTCCTTATTTTTCTCCAGCTCGTTCATGATCGCTTTCATGCGTTCTTCAAACTGGCCGCGGTATTTGGTACCTGCTACCAGGGCTGCAAGATCTAAGGAAATTACTCTTTTATCAAACAATACCCGGCTCACTTTACGTTGCACGATGCGCAAGGCAAGACCTTCAACGATTGCTGTTTTACCCACACCGGGTTCACCAATCAGGATCGGGTTGTTTTTCTTACGACGGGATAAGATCTGCGATACCCGCTCGATCTCTTTTTCACGACCTACAATCGGGTCCAGACTACCCATTTCCGCCATACGCGTTACGTCACGGCCGAAATTGTCTAAAACCGGGGTTTTAGATTTGCTGTTACCGGGATTAGCCGGTTTTTGCTTAGGTTCATCGCCTTCATAATCGTATCCGCCACCGCCATCGCTGTCGCCCTGGCCGCTTACGTCGCCGCCCATAATATGGGATAATTCGTCGATGAACTTATCATAAGTTACGCTATAACCTCTTAAGACCTCAGCGGTAGCACTTTCCTTGTTTTTAAGGATAGAAAGCATCAGGTGCTCCGCCTCCACTATAGTACTTTTCAGTGCTTTAGCTTCAAGGATAGCCAACCTGATCACCTTTTCCGCCTGGCGGGTTAAAGGCAGGTTGCTCACCTGTTGTCCATTACTATCGGTATCCCGGATCAGGTTTTCAATGTCGTTTTTGATGCCGCCCATATCAGCATTCATAGCATTTAAGATATGGGTAGGCGTACCCGCACCTTCTCTTAAAATACCTAAAAGAAAATGCTCCGTACCGATAAAGGGATTACCCAGTCTTATAGCCTCTTCACGACTATAAGAGATAATATCTTTCACTCTTTGCGAGAAATTCGAATCCATTTTTTCTTGATTAATTCGTTAACAATTCTTTGTATCCTTCGCCCCAGACGCTAAAACCATGTTTGTGCTAAGATAATACTATTATTGCCAGCAATAATCATACGAGTAAAATTTTAGCGACATTTTGACTTATTCTAAAAATGCACCCGTAATCTTGTCGCCTTCACAACTGACGCGAATGTGTTCCTGCAGGGTTGAAGCCACGGAAAAACCGATTACATCAGGTACTACCGGGTAGTTTTTATGCTTCCGGTCCACCAATACGACCAATTGAATTTTCTTCGGCTCGAAATCCAGCAGCGGTTTCATCACGTATAATAAAGTCTTACCGGAATTGGCTACATCATCAACTATAACGATACTCTTACCCTTAATTTTCGATGAGGGGGTATGGCTAAAAGTGGTTACATTTTGCTTATCAAGCGCCAAAATTTCAAGCGTTGTCTTCAGGTCAGATTCCTTGTCTAGAACCTTTTTTAAAGAAGATGCCAAAACGGCGCCCCCTTCAGCGATACCAAATATAATGACTTCTTTTTCTTTGCTATTCTCTTCCCAGATCTCATAAGCCATTCTTTTTATCTTACGGGCGATCTGTTCTTTGCTTAAAATAGGGATTTGCATGCAGTTTTTATCGATTTGCGGTGTCCCACAAAAATAACGAAAAAACTATTGTGTTCCGCGCTTTAGCGGGTAAGTATGCAGACTTAACTGATCATTAATCATACCGGTATGCAGTATTTGCAGGAAAGCCTTAAAATAGCGTTCCGTATCGGCGACTTCGGCTTGTTTTACGCCCGGAGCATAGAGATTATGACGGTCTGTGATATCTTCCGGGAATTTATAGACTTCCGAAACCTCAAATCCTTTGGTCTTGACATGATAGCCGTTCCGGATCATATTATAATTACCGGAAAGGTAGGTGATAAAAAAGCGGTTGGCGGTAGTGTCCCAGGCGCTGTTGCCTAATGCGAAAAAAGGTTTGGGATATTTAATATAATCCAGGATGGAAGGGATGATATCCAGTTGTTGTACCAAGGTTGCATCTTTCCGGTTTAACTGTTCATTAGCCGGATCAATCACCAGGACAGGCACCTGGTACCTGCCCAGGCCTTCGCCCTGGAAACGATTATCAACATAGGGATTGGTATGATCTGCAGTGATCACAAAAACCGTATTATGGAACCATTCCTGTTTGGCTGCCTGTTTAAAAAATTGAGACAAAGCCCAGTCGGTGTAATTCATACTGATCTCGATATCCCGGTCAAACCCTTTTGCGGTAGGCTTAAACCCTTTAGGCACATGAAAAGGCACATGAGAAGTAAGCGTAAAAATACCGGCTAAAAACGGTGTTTTAAAAGTATTGATCTGTTGCAGGGCAAAATCCAGGAAAGGCTGGTCCCAGATTCCCCAGGTACCATCAAAATCACCTTCATTGGCATATTCCTTCCTGCCAAAATAGCGCTCGAAGCCTGCCCGTTTTGCATAAATATCAAAACCCATTGTCCCGTTAGTCCCTCCATGAAAAAAGGCAGTAGTATACCCTTCTGCTTTTAACAGGTTGGGCAAAGCATCTATAGCAGTATTGCCATAAATGGAATTGATCACCGGGCCTTCCATCATGGCCGGGTAGCCGGAAAAGATCGCGGGTACCCCTTCATTGGAACGCAGCGCATTGGCATAGGCATTGGTAAATAAATGGCCTTTTGCACTCAGGCTATCAAAGAAAGGCGTAACGCCTACACTGCCGCCCGCTTTAGTGTAGCGCTTTGAGAAACTTTCCCATACGATGATGATCACATTCTTTTTATTCCAGGCGGGATCATTATGATACTGTTTCACCGGCCTGACCAGTTGACCCGCAGTCTCCGCATCCATAAAATGAACCGCTTCCAGGTGTCCGCTTTCCAGCGAACTGATAATGGAGAACGGGGTGTTCAATACTAATGCCGTTTGCTCAGGGCTGGTATACAACACTGCAGTCCTGTTGGCAATCGGTTGCAGCTGTAAGCCGCCCCGGATCAGCAACACAGCCAGCCCCGCAAATAATAATATAACGACCGGCCGCGCGATAAAACGGTTTGCTGCGGTACTGGCAAATTGCAATTGCCGGAACAGGTGCCAGCGTTCCGCAAAATAGCGGTTCAGCCGCCTGTGCGACCAGATCAGTAAAGTAATACAGGCAATCGCGAT
>Ga0256900_1000721_pt1 | contig 10255 bp, 9 predicted proteins | sample MC6MC0688MT_FD_190190 | JGI IMG/M metagenome (GOLD analysis project Ga0256900, IMG submission 190190) | Metatranscriptome of enriched soil aggregate microbial communities from Iowa State University, Ames, United States - MC6-MC0688-MT... | ecosystem: Environmental > Terrestrial > Soil >... | reverse complement strand
GATTGTGTTTTCCAATCAGCTGGGATTTATCAACCGCCAGTTTCCGCATGAACAACGTGTGGTGTCGGTGAGCCCTGATACCTTGTTTTTTGACTTTTCGAAACAAACACAGCGAAAAGTTCCGGTCAAGCCGTTGTCCAATATCTTGTTTAAAAGGGGATATGGTGTTATCGCTGATACCAAGGTCACACCTGCATACGTGACGATAACAGGGCCGTATGAGGATGTTTCGACCATAGAATATTGGGAAACAGATACCGTGCGTGGGAAAGAGGTGGAGACTGATGTGCGCACTGTGGCAAATCTCACCCGCAATCAAAAGGGAAATATCAATGTATATCCCACATCTGTAGAGGTGCTGATGCCGGTAGGAGAGTTGACGGAGAAAGTCATCGAACTGCCCGTAAAAGTTGAAAATGGACAGCGCTATAGTTCCGTGAGGCCCAATCCAAGTAAAGTAGTGATCACCGTGCTGATGTCGGTCAAGGATTATAATAATTATACATCCCGTGATTTTGAGGCTGTGGTGGATTTGGCAGATTGGGAGAAAAATGAGGTGCAATATTTACCGATCCTGCTAACCAAGGTGCCGGATTATTGTAAGATTATCAGTGTTGTGCCACAGAATGTGGACTTCTTTGTAAGAAAATAGCGAATAAAAATGGGGCTGAAAATAGGAATAACAGGCGGAATAGGTTCCGGAAAGACATTTATCTGTAGGCTTTTTGAGGCCCTTGGTATACCAGTTTATAATGCGGATGAGGAAGCCAAAAGGTTGATGAATACCGATATACGGATCAAGGAAAAGCTTATTGCGCAGTTTGGTGAGGCAACTTACAAGGATGGTCTGCTGGACCGGGCATTCCTGGCCAATATGGTCTTTTCGGATAAGGATAAACTTGAACTCCTGAACGGTATTGTACACCCGATCGTCATCCAGGAAGCGAAAGATTGGGCCGAGCGGCAGACGACACGTTATTCACTCAAAGAAGCGGCACTGCTCTTTGAAAGTGGCTCGTACAAAGAACTGGATTATACCATATTGGTTACTGCCCCAATAGATATTCGTATACAACGTGTCATCGAGCGGGATGGCACTACAGAACCACAGGTGTGGGAACGTATGAACAAACAATTGTCTGACGAGGAAAAACTGCAGCTTGCGGACTTCGTCATCGTTAACGATGGAATCACTCCAATACTGCCGCAAGTGTGGACATTGCATCAAAAATTTCTAAAATAAATATATGTCTATCATATTGTCTGACTTTTTGGTCAGAAAACCGGAAGGGTATTATTGCCGTTATGGCGACTTTTTTATCGATGCGGGTAGCCCTGTAATACATAATGTGGTATCACATGCCCATGGTGACCACGCCAGTTCAGGACATGATTATGTCTATTGTACAAATGGAACAGCATTGTTTATGAGCTATCGCTATAAGCAGAACCGTAAGGATTCCTATCAGGTCAAATCGTTTAACGGCACTTTTAAAATCGGTCCGGTGGAAATTACCTTTTTAGCGGCTGGCCATATATTGGGATCAGCACAGATCTTAATGGAATATCAGGGGGTACGCTATTTGTATACGGGCGATTACAAATTGCAGGTTGATGAGACTTGTGAACCTATCGAGTTCCAGCAGGCTGATGTATTGATTACCGAAAGTACTTTCGCAAATCCTGAGGTTATCCATCCGGATCCCATTCAGGAGATCAAGAAACTGGAGGGGCACGCGAGTAATATCCTACTGGGGACTTATGTGCTTGGGAAAGCGCAACGGATCACAGATCTGATCAATCGATACTGTCCGGAAAGAAGGGTGCTGGTACATAGTGGAATATTGCCTTACCATCGCCTGTATGATGAACATGGGCTTAAAAAAATGACCTATGAACCTTACAACCGTAGAGAAATGAAACAGGGTGAGCAGAATAAGGTTTATCTGGTACCGCCCATGACTTTCAATAGTTATTTTAGGGCGACAAAAGTATTGCGGGCCTTTGCTTCGGGATGGAAGCGACTACAGGCACAGAATGATATCGAATTGTATATTTCGGATCATGTGGATTGGAACGATATTCTGCATTATATCAAGATGGTTGACCCAAAAGAGGTCTGGACATTGCATGGCGATGGCACAATACTCAAAAGTTATTTTGGCGACAGGTTAATGGTAAGAGATGTGCTTTCAGTATAAAGGAGGTATACCCTCCTTTATTATTTCATATTGATAATCTTGTCAACAACGTAAACCGTATTGCCACGCCAAGGCAATACCCCATGATATTCCTTGTATTGAAGGTCGAAATACTTACCGCTATTGAGTTCAAGCTGGCGAAATATAGAATCATCTTCAATAGAAAATTCGAATTGGTTGCTGGCAATTCCGCCAGTCTTGACACTGCCAAATCCCTCCTGAATTAGCTTCCCCTCATATGTCTTAAATATATTGCCTTTTTTGACGGCAAAATTTAAGTAGCCAGATTTCACACCTTCACCAAATACGTAATAGTATTTCCAGTAACCATAGGATCCGAAGCCTACTAACAAAAAGAGGAGCAGGATAAATAAAAATTTCTTAAATCCAGACTTCTTCTTTTTTTGTTCCGGTAAATTTTCCATAATTTTTTCGCTAGTTTTTGATGTATTATTTTCTTTTCATTTTATTCAAATATGTTTTGGCGCAAAGGTGTCCATGCCAATCCTATACAAGAACTCGGCCAATTATAACGGGTGAAAAAGTATCAGCGCCAATACTAGTTGGGTCTGATACTGAAATTAACTGCCTGAGAATTGGCTTGATGAACTAATTATATTAGTATTTTGTCGCGGTTTATAGTGATTCTTGCTAATTTTTGTAAATTTGGGTAATGGATTCGCCCCAAATATATCGTAAAATTATCCACCTGGATATGGATGCTTTCTATGCGTCTGTGGAGCAGCGGGATTTTCCGGAATATCGGGGGAAGGCCATTGCTGTGGGCGGTTCGCCTGATGGGCGGGGGGTAGTCGCTACTGCCAGCTATGAAGCCCGGAAATTTGGTGTTAAGTCAGCCATGAGTTCCTGCAAAGCACTGCAACTCTGTCCGGAGATCATATTTACCCGACCACGGTTTGAAGTATATAAGCAGGTTTCGTATCAGATCCGGGAAATCTTTCAGCGGTATACGGATTTAATTGAACCGTTGTCGCTTGATGAGGCTTTTTTGGACGTAACGATGGATAAACAGGGAATAGGTTCGGCCATTGATATCGCCAGGGCGATCAAATCTGCGATTAAAGAAGAACTTAATCTGACGGTATCTGCCGGAGTTTCTGTTAATAAATTCGTCGCCAAGATTGCTTCGGATATGGATAAACCCAATGGCCTGACATTTATTGGTCCTTCAAAGATCCTGAAATTTATGGAATCCTTACCGGTAGAGAAATTCTTTGGTGTAGGTAAGGTGACCGCCAAGAAAATGCACGAACTGGGTTTATTTACAGGGATGGATCTCAAAAAACAGCGCGAAGACGATCTGGTGCGTTGGTTTGGTAAGACAGGGCATTTTTTTTACCGTATTGTTCGCGGGATAGACGAGCGACCGGTTACGCCTAATCGGAGCAGCAAATCTGTCGGAATAGAGGATACTTTTGAGGCTGATATCGAAACTTTTGAAGAACTGAATGCCATACTGCAACGACTGAGCATACAACTTTGGGGACGTATCGGTAAAAAAGAAATATCTGGAAGAACATTGACATTGAAACTAAAGTATGCTGATTTCGTACAGCTGACGCGAAGCCTGACGCTGGATACAAGTTTCGACTCTGAAGAGAAAATCTATGCGACAGCCCATAGTTTACTAAGTAAGATTACACTAGCAAATAAGGTGCGGCTGCTGGGGATTTCGATCTCTAATTTTGTTGATGAGACCGATTTTCCAAAAGAGGGTGTCCAACTCGCTCTTTTTGAGAATTATCGGTAGGAGGGGATAACAATCAACTGTACATGGAGCTGAATAAGCTTGTTACAGGTAAAATCGTCGTTATTTACCACAATTCTTTATCTTAGCTGAAATAATTAATAAACATATCCAAGAATTAATGAATACAGTATCAAGAGTGCTCTTAGGTGCATCTATTGTGTTTTTTGTGCATGATCTGACTTTTGCACAGAAGAAATTGGATTTTGCGCAATCCTGGGGACAGAAACAGTCTTTGACCGTACGCACAAATCAATATCCGGGCTGGGCGGATGGAGCCGCTTATCTGGAAAATGACGTCAACGATAGCCGGCTCTATCAGGTCAACGTCAAATCGGGGAAGAGAAGTATCTATACCATTCCTGCCAAAGAGGGGACGGTGGTCTATGTAGAGAAAAATGATATTTTTATCAAAAATGGCTCAGGTACTGCAAAGAAATTGACCAATTCACCTGACGTTGCAGAACAGAACCCAACTTTATCGCCAGACGGTCAATATGTTGCTTTCACACGTAAAAGCAATTTGTATAGTTTAGAGGTAGCTACAGGGAAAGAGGCGCAGTACACAAATGATGGTACCGATGTGATCTACAACGGTTGGTCTTCATGGGTTTATTATGAGGAAATTTTGGGACGTCCTACAAACTATAAGGCTTTTTGGTGGTCTCCAGATAGCAAGAAGATCGCTTTTATGCGTTTTGATGATACCAAAGTGCCTATGTTCCCGATATATTCATCCAAAGGACAACATGGTTATCTAGAGGAAACACGTTATCCGAAAGCAGGCGATCCTAATCCTGAGGTGAAAGTGGGTATCGTTCAACTGAATGGTGGACAGGTGACATGGGCGGATTTCAATGAAAAGGATGATCAGTATTTCGGACAGCCTTACTGGGCTTTCGATAGTAAAAATTTTATGGTGCAATGGATGAACAGGGATCAGAATAACCTGAAATTTTATCAGGTGGATCCAAATACTGGTTCGAAAAAAGAGATTTATGATGAACGCCAAGCTTCTTGGATCAACCTGGATCATGATGAGCGTATTACTTACCTTGCTGACAATAAATATTACATCTTAAAATCGGATAAAACTGGTTGGGCGCACTATTACCTGTATAAGTTGGATGGAACATTAGTGAACCCGATTACATCTGGCGATTGGCAGGTGACCGAAATCAAACGGATAGACGAGAAAAATAAGGTGCTTTATTTTACCGCACGTAAGGAAAATTCGGCTCGTTTTGATCTGTACCGCGTGGATTACTCGGGTAAAAATCTAAAACGTTTGACCTTTGGTGAATATTCACATGATGTCAATGTATCGCCTGATGCCAAGTACTTTATCACCCGATATTCTAACGTGAGCACACCGGACCGTTTTGCCTTAGTGGATAATCAGGGTAAAGTGGTACGTCAATTGGCGGATAGCAAAGCTGCTGACTTTAGTTCGTACAGCTACGGTAAAACGGAGTATTTACATGTTAAATCGGATGATGGTCTATTTGATTTACCACTGACGATCACGTATCCTACGGATTTTGACAAATCGAAAACTTATCCTGTTGTTTTCAGTATCTATGGTGGTCCGGATGCGGGTACTGTGAAGGATACCTGGAAAGGTACCGGCAATCAGTATTGGGCGAATGAAGGTGTTATCCAGGTTTCTGCGGATCACAGGGCTTCTGGTCACTTTGGTAAACAAGGGGTAGCTTATATGCACCGTAATCTGGGACATTGGGAAATTATCGATTATTCTACGATCGTAAAATGGTTGAAATCTCAGTCTTGGGTGGCTAATAACAAAGTATTGATCACAGGCCATAGCTACGGTGGTTATATGACTTGTCTGGCGATGACTAAAGCTGCGGATGTATTTGACTTTGGTATTGCTGGTGCGCCGGTAACGTCTTGGGAGTTGTACGATACCCATTATACCGAACGTTGGATGGATACACCACAAGATAATGCGGAAGGCTATAAAGCGGGGTCGGTATTGACTTATGCAAACAATTACAAGGGCGTACTGCGCATTATGCATGGCGATATGGATGATAATGTTCATCTGCAGAATACAACGCAACTGGTTGATAAATTAACAGATAGAAGTGTACCTTTTGAATTGATGATCTATCCGGGCAGTCGTCATGGATTTGATCGTTCAAAAAGTAAATATGACTTTAATGAGCGTGCACGTTTCTACTATCAATATCTATTGGAGAAACCTCTTCCAAAAGAGTTTAAGTAGATTGCTGGGCTCCAGCATTTGAGTCTGGAAAATCTCATTATATCTATGTGATTACAGAAAAACACGCGGTTCAGCTAAACCGCGTGTTTTTTTTGTACAGGATCGCCTTTGGATCTTAGGTGAAGATAGTTGCTCAAAATTCATATTACCTGTCCGAAATTTGCTTCACTATTTTGACTGATTAAATTCAAAAGAAATGGAAGTTATTTTTACTTGGCTGATGTATATAGCTGCCTTATTATCTGCACTCTTCATCTTATTATTCATTTATTTTACGGTTGATCCTTTTCGTAAACAAAGGCAAAGGAAATTGTATGACCAAAGGGTCGAGGAAATAAAACAGGCTAGGAAATTGCGCCCCAAAAGTTAGTTAGTTGATTTTGTTAAATAAGTGATCGGGAATCTCCCATTTAATGGGATTTATTTCTTTGACCGGATCATAGTTTAAAATCTCAGGGTATTCATTTCGTTCGAGCCTATCAATAATATTTTCCAAAATAGGCCTTATTTCCGGCCAATCTTCAGCATATAATGCCAAGGTCGAATACCTTTCAAGCAGCCAATAGACCATAAGAGCAATTGCTTTATCACAGTATTTATGTTCGATTACAGTTTGATATACGTTGAATTCGCGATGTTTCAATAAGATGGCAATGTTGTACAATTCAATGGTGCTTTCACTCCGCCTGATCTGATTGATCAGATGTTCTCCAAACCAGCTATGAACTTCCGTTTCTTCCAAATAAATATAGGGTTCCTCTCCCTGGCTTGCCTGCAAAACGACAGCTGGTATTTTTGGCGCTTGTGCAATTTTTTCAGTGGGATCGTAACTGATGTCTGTTTTGAGATAAAACCCTTTTTCAGAATTACTTATAACCGTTTTTATAATGTCGAAGTTCTCGTCAGTTCCTTTTCTTGTTTTCCAGCTTCGACGGATCGCTTCAAAAGGATAGTTATTCCAGAATAGCATCAGGGCAGTAGCCTCACTACAAAATGGACTCTCAACGATCCATTGTTGGATGTAGAAAAAACATTGTGTCGCTAATTTATGAAGCTCCTGGGGTGTTTTTAAAAGCTGAAATTCTTCAAATTCCATGTGACGATAGGCATCTTCTGTTTCCATACTTGTTGGTTGTGTCTTCTAGTGATTCTGTTTTAACTTATTTTTGGCTGTTTTGTCGTCCTGCGAAACCGTATTTTTCCGATCAATCACATCTCTCACTGAAACGGTAAATGACTTTGTCCGGATGTACTAAAATAGCAAAAATCTCAGGAAATGAATTGAATGTTTAGACCACCGCACATTTTTTACCACATTTGAAGTGGATTTTTACCAGCATTGAAATAAAGCTGGGGCTATAGATGCGCTGAAAAAATAGTTGGATCGAATATGATGTTAAAAAACCTAAAAAATGTCAATTTTATGTGGGTGTAAATTGTTGAAAATTAAAAATAATGGCATCTTTGTAAAAGTTTATTCAAAGAAAAAATGATTCAATTCCTAAAGGAAAGTACTTTTGCCGTAAATGAAGTTTTTAATAGATCGTGGGAACTATTGAAAAAGCATTATTTTTCTGTTGCGGGCCTATGTTTTTTGCTGTTTGTAACCTCTGGTTTATCCAATTTCCTGGCAACGACAATCAGTGATTTTAATGTCGTACTTAGTGGTTTTATGGCCTTCTTTTTTATGATCATGTATTTTGGGCTGAATCTTACTTTGTTTAAATACATCCTCAATCTGATCGATGGCAATCAGGATAAGAAATTGATCCATTGTATACCAAGTTCAAAAGAATTGGCGCATTTTTTCGGTGCAATGTTAAGTATTATGGTGCTTTCTTTTGCATTGCTGATGATTGTGGGAGCGATTTTGTTTCCTTTGTTATACTTACTCGAAAATGGTGCTAATCGCGCTGTGCTTATTGAAAAATTTACGACCAGTGTTGTTTATGCAGCAGCAGTATTGACTTTTATTTTGATTATTCGCATCGCATTTTATCCATTCTTTATCATTGATAAACATGCGGGAACCTTTAAATCACTACGCTTTAGCTTTGCGCTGACCAAAGGCAATGTTTTCAAATTATTATTAATATTCGCGGTATTTGCTTCTTTGCAATTATTGCAGATGTATTTTAATTTTTTAGAATATTACATAATTTTTATTATTTTGAACCTTGTGAGCTCATTCTTGGTGGTACCTTTGGCCAGTATTGTTGTTTCGGTTGCTTACCGGGAAATGATGTCGGACTATCACGGTGGAGAGGATCCGAAGATTTTGAATAATATATTTTAATAAAGAGAGAAGGTTTTGAGTAAAAAAGGAATTGCCATTTTAGGGGCAACGGGTAGTGTCGGTACACAAGCCTTGGATGTTATTAGAGCCTTTCCGGATAAGTTTGAAGCAGTTGTTCTGACTTGCGGTAGCAATGCTGAACTATTGATCAAACAAGCATTGGAGTTTAAACCAAAATCGGTCGTTGTGACCGATCCAACCCAATATAAAGTAGTTAAAGAAGCCTTAGCGTTTCAGGATACGTTGGTATTATATGGTGAAGAGGGTTTGATTGAAGTGGTGCAATATGCCGAAATAGGTATTGTCTTAAATGCAATCGTGGGTTCCGCAGGTTTAAAACCTACGGTAATGGCTATTCAATCCAGAAAAGATATTGCCCTGGCGAATAAGGAAACTCTTGTTGTTGCCGGGGAATTGATTATGGCCTTGGTCAAAGAATACGGTGTCAATATGTTGCCTGTAGATTCTGAACATTCGGCAATCTTTCAATGTCTGGTCGGTGAGGAGCAAAACCCCATTGAAAAAATTTATGTGACGGCATCTGGAGGTCCTTTTCGTGGAAGAAAGCGGGACGAGTTGCTGCAGGTAACGAAAGCACAGGCCCTAAAACATCCCAATTGGTCTATGGGTGCTAAAATTACCATAGATTCAGCTTCTTTGATGAATAAGGGACTTGAGGTGATCGAAGCCAAATGGCTCTTTGATCTAACTATCGATCAGGTGGATGTTATCGTACACCCACAGTCGATCGTGCACTCCTTGGTTCAATTTAAAGATGGATCTATGAAAGCACAAATGGGTGTCCCGGATATGAAGCTGCCTATTCAATACGCATTGACTTATCCTGCCCGATTTGAAAATAATTTTGAACGCTTCAATTTTATGGACTATCCAACGCTGCAATTTGAAAAAGCGGATATGGAGACTTTTCGAAACTTGGCCCTGGCCTACGAAACACTTCGCGCCGGTGGAAATAAATCCTGTATATTGAATGCAGCAAATGAAGTTGTGGTGGCTGCTTTCCTCGCTGATAAAATTGGCTTCCTGGAAATGAGCGACGTCATCGAAAGTACATTGGAAAAAGTGGAATTTATAGCCAATCCAACACTGGAGGATTATCTGGAGACGGATCAGTTAGCAAGGTTAATAACAAAAGAAATAATCAAAGATTAAATATAGAAAGCATACATGGGTGTTTTAATTATGGTCGGACAAGTGATTTTAGGCTTGTCAATTTTAATTGTTCTACATGAGTTAGGGCATTTTTTAGCAGCACGTGCATTTGGAATTAAAGTGGAGAAATTCTATTTGTTCTTTGATGCATGGGGAGTGAAATTGTTTAAATTCAATTATAAAGGCTGTGAGTATGGTATTGGTTGGTTACCTCTGGGTGGCTATGTGAAGATTGCCGGTATGATTGATGAGTCGATGGATACTGAACAATTGAAGGGCGAGCCACAACCTTGGGAGTTCCGTTCAAAACCGGCATGGCAGCGTCTGATCGTTATGTTGGGTGGTATTATCGTTAATATCGTTGTCGGTATCCTTGTCTTTTGGATGTTGACCTTCAAAATGGGTAATACAGATGTCAAGATGGATCAAATGGTAAACGGTATCGTACCGGGATCCATTGGTGAATCTATTGGCCTTAAAGCCGGTGATAAAGTGATCGCAATAGATGGACACCGTGTTGAAAACTACTCCGAGTTGCTTGGTTCTAAAGTCTTGATGGGCGGTGTATC
>Ga0256900_1000716_pt1 | contig 10289 bp, 12 predicted proteins | sample MC6MC0688MT_FD_190190 | JGI IMG/M metagenome (GOLD analysis project Ga0256900, IMG submission 190190) | Metatranscriptome of enriched soil aggregate microbial communities from Iowa State University, Ames, United States - MC6-MC0688-MT... | ecosystem: Environmental > Terrestrial > Soil >... | reverse complement strand
GGCGGTGGCGCGTTTCGGCGGGCTGTTTGCGCCGGCCATCATCGCGCCTATCATGACCAGCCACTTCACGCTGTCGCTGGTCGTGCTGTCCAGCATGCTGGTGGCGGGCGCCGTCGCCATCTGGTCGGTGGACGTGGAGTCGCGCAACCGCGCGCTGGAGTGATCTACGATTGATGGATCGCCTGGCTGATTGCCAGGCAGAAAGACCAGCGGCGACGAACGGTGACCAACGGGCCTTATGCCTGTTCGTCGCCGTTCAGCATTTTGGTCAGCAGGAAATCCAGCGCCAGGCGTTCGGCGGGGTTCAGGTTGCCGTACGTGCTCTCGGTGATCTGCTTGGCAAACGGTTCCATCTGCGCAACCAGTTCCTGCCCGATGGGCGTCAGATTGATGACGACCTTGCGGCGGTCGATCGGGTCGTGGTCCACCTGGACCAGTTCGCGCTGCTTCAACCGGTCAACCACGCCGCGCACGGTGGCCTGGTCGATGACGGTGGCCTTGACCAGATCGGCCAACGAGCTGGCGCCGTTGTCCCGCACCGAACACAGCACGACGAACTGCGCGGCGGTGAGTTGGGAATCGGGTATGTATTGCTGGAAGAGGGCGGTATGCCGCTGATAGACCCGCCGCAGCAGGTGACCTATCTGATCAGAAAACAAATAGCCATCCTTGGTGGACGAGGACTTGCCTTTCATATTGCGCATAAGCCTATCTGAAGTGCTGCGGTGAATATCATGACTTTTGTCAACGGTACACGGTTTGAGCGGCGGTGGGTTTCGTTTGAACCGAAAGTTAGTCAGCCAGCAGCTTCACCGTTTGCGGATTGAACGCACTGAATGCGCCGCCGCAGCTGGCGTAAGCGGCCGCGCGCGCTGGGACGCCCGTTGCGCGTATGGCCAGTTGATCCCGCGACTGTCGGACCTCTGCAAAACGCTCGCCCTCGACGGTGCCGTCCGGCAGGAAATAAAGCTGGACACGCAACAGCGTCGATTCCCCGTCCACAGGCCGAGGCGGCCGGAAGGCCGGAACTTGCAAGGTTGCCGTCTGCCAGGTCTGCGGCGCATCAACCGTCTGCCAACGCACGGTCAGCGGTTGGTCCAGATCCAGGAACGCTCCGCCCACCGGATACGCGAAGTCGTGGCAGGTTGCGGGTAGCGGCGCAACCGAAGCGAGTGCGCGGTCGCCGACGTCCAGCGTTCGCCCATTGATCTCCAGCCGAGCAATGCCGTTCGGCGTGTAGTTCTGGGCCTTGAACAACACCAGCCCTTTCAGCTTCTTGCCGTCCAGCTGCTGCTCCGTCATGCCCGCCAGGCGTTGCAGCGCGGGTGCAACTTCCACATGATCGGGATAGTGGAAATAGAGATGCCTGAGCATCGTCGCTTCCTTCTTGCCAAGGATCGGAAAGAACGGCGATACGTCGGGGTAGGGCAGACGGGTCAACGGTAGCGAATCCCCGGTTTCACCGGACGCAACACGATAGGTGTAGCGTTCCAGCTTGTCGTTCAAACGCGCGCCCGTATAGGGAAACGCGCTGGGGTTCGATTGCGGGTTGGGGTAGCGGGTAAAGGCCGCGAAACGCGCGGGTTCGCTGGCCGCAAGCGGCATGTCCGGACCCGCGCCCGACCAGGTGCTGGCGTAGGGCTTGGTGTCGATCCACAGGTCCTTGCCACTCAGGTTGATATGCGTTTCGGCAATGGGCGGATGGGCGGCGCTGAACGAATCGTACTTTCCCTGCTCGATGGATTCGCTGATGGGATAAATCATCAGGGCCGCCAAGGTCGGCAGGAAGAGCAGCGCATGGACGCGACCCGGCACCTGCCCGCGGTCGCGAGCCATGTAGGCGAACCAGGTGATCACCAGCACGATCGCAAGCGGCCCCCCCACCCAGATCGCCGCCGTGATCAGGGCCACGATGCCCCAGCCCAGGTTCGGGGAGGCCACGGCAATGATGCCAAGCGCGGCAAGCCAGCCCGCCAACGCGATCGAGATAATGATGCCGAAGAGGTAGTGCCGGTAGGTTTTTGTCGTCATCGCGCGGGGTGCGGAATGTCTGGGGCATGCGCCACATTACGGTACCGGAACTGTACCTGACACGACGATGAGGATGTCCCCGAGGCGGGGAATGGACTGCGATGTCTTCCAGCGATGTGCATGCTGAAAGCTATTTGATGGTGCCCGGGGCCGGAATCGAACCGGCACGCCTTGCGGCGGGGGATTTTGAGTCGGAGCGAGACAGTCTTTGTTTAGGAACGTATGGCGTAGCTGAGCGTAGGTTCAAATAGGTAAAAGTAATTATAGATCAGCAGGTTAGCGTAGCTTCACGAAATTGGCGAAAGCTGATGTATGTACCGGTACTGTACCGAATTTAGACACCGAGGTGGATATTCTTGCATCGCGCATTCTCCGCTAGAAGTCGAGATGTTTGCCACAGTGACCTATGACTAGCCGCCTTTCTGCGCCAATCCACTCGAAGTGAATTCGTAACGTCTCCGCAACACTATCCTTAATGCCGATCTTCAGATGACGCTCCATCAAGATATCGACACCTTGGTAGGTGAAAGTCCGACGCTTTTTCCCTGGGTTACTCAGTGCTTGGCCTTCATTTTGCGCGTAATCGTTGGCACCAAATACGCGCTTGCCGATCAAGTCACCTTGTCCATTAGCCAACGCCGTCCAATAGTCGTTTGCAAGGCTCCACAGAAGATCGAAGGCCCGCCTCCCATACATGAACTCCTTCGAGTCTCGAGCCGACTCGTAGGCTGAGTCGAGCACTACGACTCGATCAGGGAAGAAAGTGCTAATGACAGTCAGTGATTGTTCTAACGACGGATTTCCGGCGACAAGACTAGTCACGGCATCGCGCAGAGGGCGCATGGCTTCAAGCTCATCTTCCGAAGCATCCCCCGAGGACCGCTGGCCTCTCAAGGCATGCTTCAAACCTAGAATGTCAGCTTGAAGTTGATGAACCTGCAACGCCCTCGCTTCTAGGTCTTGTTGAAGGCTATCGACCTCAATGTCTTTGGCGAGTAGTTCCTTGTCCGCTTCTTCAAGCAACTGGGCGTACTCGTGGGCATCGTCGCTGCTTTTTGCCTTTTGAATGCTCGCCGTAAGCTGACCGCGCAAGACCGCCTGGCTGACGACTTCCAGGGAAATATGCTTCCATGAGCAGGGCAGGTTCGTACGGTGAGTAACGGTCGCCAAAATTTCAGCGTCGATATTTTTTCCTGCCGTTGTAAGGTCAGCTAGGTCTGCAGGTAGGTACAGAGTCCTGTCACAATAAACACCGCGGTCTCCAGTACGAGCCTGGAACAGAACGTTGATCGCGCCACCCCATGCACCATAGCGGCGGCTCACGATTTCTTCGATTTTGAAAGTATCAACGCCAGCCGGAACCTGCACGACTTCAGCGATACCTGCAAGCAGTGAACGTAGGCGCTCAGGCTGCACCGCGTAGTTGCTGTCGCGATTCGCACTGACGACGACAATGGGATACTGTCGTGCTTCGCGTTCAACCTCTACTACGAATGCTGCGGCACTTGATTCGTCCAGTTGCTTCACTCGAAGGCCTGGAGTGTTGGAGCTCGGCTCGCACGTTTCCATTAAGGTTTGGACGATTCGTGGCCGAGTCACCTGGATCTGTGCTGTTACTCGAGCACTGATTTCTTCGGTTCGAGACAGAACCGTACATTCGACTGGGCCGTCTTTCTCCAATTGTCGTAGGCCGATCTCGGTCAACCATCTGCGTCCAGCTACTTCGCTGTCGCCATGAGAGAGTTGTGCGCAGAACAAGAATGGATGGGTGAGGGCCGTTGCTGTATACGAAGTCGTACGTGAGACGGCCATACTGCCATCTCTCAAGCGCTGCCTGAGACCTCCAATGAGTTGCTTGCCTTCAACAAAGCCCCCTGTCCGCTTGCCCATCCATCGCGCAATGCAATCCACAATCTGCGTAGGACCATCTTTGGGTTCAAGTTGAAACCGATTGCTGTAGATCAGCATGTTCGCTTCTGCCGTTGGATCAGTTGTTTTTCGGAATGAACCCATGGCGTCCGTGCGACGCACCCGTGAACCGAATCGCGTTCACATCATCCCCTAAGTCGACGGGGGGATCTTCATTCTCGAATACGATGACTTGGGATGTTTGAAAGCCTCCGGCGATGGATCGATAGAATGCATCCTTTACGTCATGCGAGAAACCGCCTTCATCTGTGTCGGGCTCCCTATAGACGACAAGTGGGGAGTCCACAAGTACAAAGCCGGGATGTGGCATCTCCTGATCCACGCAGAGTTTAAGAAGCGCCAAGTTGAAGGCGGCATGGGCGATTGCTCGGACGCCTTTGCCGTGGCTTGCCCGGGGTCGACCAGATATCACGATATCTTGATCCCCCTCACTAAAGGTGACTCGATCTAGTCTCGGGAAATGCCAAGCACGCAGTAAAGACTCGACTGCTTTGCTAAAAGATTCAGCCTCGTTTGAACGGATACGGGCTGATTCAAGCTCAGAACCTTTGCCAGAGAGTGGCATGCCAATTTCATTCATTAGGCCCTGTAGCTCGCCTACACGCCCATGCAGTTCAAGTGCATGACGATAGGTGTCTCTTGTCGCTTGACTTTCACGCAAATTGAGCAACGCAACCTCGACCCGTGGTTTCAATTTATCCGTGAGTTGTGACGCGACCGAGCGGACGCGGTCCCGCGTTTGCTCGCAAAGGACTCGGAGGCGCTCAATCTCCCTATCGTTGCCCTCCTTAGTCAAACGCAAGTCTGAAATCAAACCTCGGATCTTGTCTGCTTCGGCGATACATGCCTGAGCTACGTTCTCGACGCCTATGTCCGCTACTTGGTGCTCGTGATCATGATGCTCTGCAATTGCACCGCATACAGGGCAACGCTCCTCGCTCATCTGATCCAAACGAAAGCCTGCCTCCGCAATGCTCTCGAGTCGCCGAAGATCTGAAAAATATTGTTGATCAAGCAAAGAGAATCTGCGCTGCAACTCAAGCAAGACGCTCGATCTCGATTCAAACTGGCGTAAGCGATTTAACTCTTCCCTGCGCTGATCTTCCAATATGGCAGCGTTCTGCTGTTCCGCAGCAAGTTCCTTTTGTGCTGCGTCATATAGAAACTCAATCTCCGACAACTTTCCCTGCCAAGCAGTCACATCACCTTCCAATTGCATTTCTACAATGCGACTCCTGGCTTTTTCTTGGAGAAACTCCAACATCTCCAACTTCCCCGCCACCTTCCCGCTGACAACTTTCGGGTCTTCGTTGGATACCAATTTGCTGTCGTCGGTGCCTGTCAGCAGAAGTCGAAAGACCGCACTTTCCGCTGTTGCGGTGGTGTACTGTCCAGTCAAGATTGGGGATCTTTCGCTGATAATGGTCTCTTCATCGACTAACACGAGTCGTGCGAGATCTCGAAAGCTCACATCGCGAGTGACCCCTTGTTTATTCCTGCGTACTTTCTTTCCGGTTAAACCGGATAGGCTCAGAAAATACTGTGATACGGAATCCTTGTCGCCAGCACTGTGTTTCGCAGAAAGTTTTTTCTCAGATTTCCCTTTGCAGATGAGTCTAAAGTTGCCGCCACGAATTGAGCGTTCCAGGATTGCTTCGCCATCTTCTGGCGACGTAACCGTGAGGCGAAGCGTCTCATACCCCTCAGATTCCGGTATGGGCTTGGGAGCATCCTTGCTACCCAACATGAAATCAATGCATTGAACAATGAAGGTTTTCCCTGTGTCCGAGGGGCCTGACACGATATTCAGTCCTTCAACGAACCGAATTTCCGCATTGGGCTTTCCGTTCCCGATCAATGTCAAGGCGCGAAGCTGAAATCCATTTATTGCCATTCGGCATCCTCCACTTTCAGCACCGACTCCATTGCAAACTCAGCGCCCCACTCTCCAATGTGAGAGTTGGTGATTTTCAGTAATTCCTCATCCGAGGTTTTCGCAAATAATGAAATGAGCCATGCCGCTCTTTCTCTCAAAGTCAGAAAATATTCGGATGACAACGCATCCAAGAAAGAGGCTGTACGTTCTGTTGCTGAGAACGTCACCCCTGTTTCGGTATAGTGACGTTCAAGCAAACCTCTGCTTTGGTACAGCATTAAGCCCTGTTCCAGCACGGCACGGCGCACTAATAATTCGCTGCCACGATGTGGTGTCTTTGGGTGTAGGCCAGGTGGGCCGTCTGGCAGATCATCGGAATGGACGAGCAAATAGTCCGAAACGACGAGCCGCTGAAGTGAGCACATTAATGGATAAGACTCACTCAAGAGAGCCACAGCTCGCAAGCCAATTTCAATCGGACCATTGAACAGGGGAAGCATCCCACCATTAGTCGATTCGGTCATTTCACCCACTTGACCTTTCCATTGTTGGCGAGTTGATGGCAAATCCCCCCCCGATCAAACGAGGACAAGCGCTCCTTTAGCGCGTGGTCGGTGATCGGTAAGAGCTTGGCTGTTTTGACTACAGATAGGACCCGCCGATAGCCATCTTGATGATCGCCCCGGATCTCATCTTTGATGCCGCCATGTACCTCGTTTTGTAGATCCTCAAAAGCGCCAGGCGGCAACGTATCCCGAGAAAATGACCGTAGTGCCTCTGCGCTATAAAACTCCAGCCGAGCATCATTGAAGTGCTCTTGGGCATCGTTGTGGGCGGCTAGTGCGTCCACAGTGGGTATTGCGCATTTCAGGTGATCACCATACGCGTCTAACAGATGGCGGACATACGTCACTTCATCGTCAGCAACTGTTGCGGGAGGTGGGGCAATCTTTGGTCGGCTTGGAAGCCCACCACCAAACCGGGTCACATGCCAGCGTGTTTTTGCGTGCTGGTCAATGATTCGCAATGGAGACATTGCCTCGAAAATCGAGAAGTCCAGCTTGTTCAGATGCGCACGTAGATCAACATCCAGTTCGACATTGATCTTTGATGTTATTTCCGTTTTGCAGTGCTTATCCCAGTTCTCAATCAACTGTTCCTTCAGCTTGTCCGCTTTCCTTAGTAGATTTGAAAGTTTGGTACCGGCCCCTTGGGGCGCCATAAACACATACCTTCTCGGGTATGTGTATTCCTCGACGTAGGTGTAGTACACAAGCTTTCCGAGTTCGACCCAGATGTCACCAGGCGTCAAACCACTCTTGTAATGTTTGCACTGATAGTTATCCCAAATCGCATGGTCCGCCTTGTCAAAGGCAATGATGTCCCGCCCCATGTCCCCAGACCCGCCACATCGCTCAACAGAGTCATAAAGCTCTTTAAGCGAGTCGGCCCATTCGAGGATGAAGTCTTCCCATTGATCGGCGCTAAAGATCCGTATCCTTTCAATGGGGGGAATGGGAAGTCCAGATGCAACGACGTCGGCAGTCGGTGATGTTCCCCAAGATGGGGGAGGAAGAGGGTTCGATGAAATCATGCGGCTTTAAAGACGTTCATGGCCTCATCAGCCGATTGATTCGTGCAAGCGCACTAGGTATAGCCTTCCCGTACGCCGGCGGAAAAATGGAAGTATTGCAAGAAATAGTAACAGATCGGAGACATTGGACAACAAGCACGGGTGTGACATCTGCCGGCGACAGCCTATCCTGCACTAGTCCCCAAATCCTAAATTTCTTCGTCATGACGAAGACTTTGGGAGCGCTAATGCGTCAGCGCGCGGCTGCACAAACTCTTGCAGGCTTATCTGACCATCGACGAAACGCTGAGCGTGGGCCTCATCTGCTTCACTGAGCGAGAAACCTTCTAGACCGACGGAGGCCCGCGCATAGTTAACTGCCGATTGCCGGCGGCTCCGTTCGGTATCTGATATGGTTTTGCGGGTCTGTTGCCTGCATTTACCCTTGCCAGCCATGGTGTCTCCTTGCCGTAGGTAACTCGATCTTACAAGAAGTATGGGTAATTTGGTTTAGGTACGCGCAGCCACAGAGGTGGTGCGCTGAAATTGTCTTGTTTTACATGCTATGGACGCCAATATCGGCTGCGTACTAGCCGTAGTTTCCAAAGAGGCTTTGCCTCTCTGGACTCTCCACCCTCGCCGGCGGGAGCCTCGGGAGCAGGGGTTGCGGGCCCTTGGCCCGGAACCCCTGCCCCCGGGCATAGCGTGGGGCGCTCCTGCCGCGTCAAGGGGCCGTGTCCTCGCCCTGTGGGCTGCGGGCCGCACCAACCCCTTGACCCGTCATCCGCTTGACAGCACCGCTACTGACGTCGTTTGGCCGGAAGAGGCGTCAAGGGCGGGACCGGAAGCCGCAGCCCGAAGCGCAGCGTAGGGAACGGGTGAGGATCCCGGGCGAAGCCTTTACCCTTGATGCCTCTGGAAGCTATGCAGCCTGTCGGCCGGGGGGAGGAACAAGGCGAAGCCGCTGGGCCTGCCCCCGCGGCCAGTCCGGCAAGAACGGACGCGGGATGCAACCGAAGGGGTTGCCCAAGCGTAGCGCGGAGATATGTGCGGTCATAAATGAAAAGGCCTCGCTGATGGCGAGGCCGATGCGGACGCAACATGCACATCACTTACCGTTGATGGAGCCGCCCGTTGCCGATCCCCAGTTCTTGCCCATGTTCTGCAAGACGTGTTGCCGATAGGCTGGGTTCCACATGGTGTTGCCTGCGATCATGTGGTTGGTTCGGCCAGCAGTAACCATCATGCCCGACTGCATATCGCGGCGAGTCGTCTTAGGATTCACCACGTTGCCAATACCCTGCGCCATGCTCCTGAATGTCACAGCGTCAAAGGCGATGCCGCCAGCCAGTCTCGCCCCTAAGCCACTCGTTTTTCTCAGCGCGAAGAAGATGGTCAAGGCAAGGACGATGATAACAATGGTGTCAGACTATATAACAATGGTGTCAGACTACAAATTCAGACGGTCAAATTTAAATCCAACATCCGTTCGCCACGATGGAACAATGGTGTCTGACTACAAAGTCAGACGGTCAGATTTAAATCCAACATCCGTTCGCCGCAGATAGGCAGTCATCCCCGCAGCGGCCTCAAGGAGCGCATGCTTACTTTCCATAGCGACGGAGATAATGACGCCAAAGAGCGAATGCCGGTAGGACCTACCCGAAATTGCGCATGGCGGGGGCGTCTGAAGGCGGGCACGGTGTCGTTGAAACTGGACGTCGCCTAACGATGACGGCATGTAAGGCGTCTCAAGCGTCCGTCACCTCATTGGAGTGTCGCTGGCATTCTCTGCGTCTATAGGCAACAGCGCATCAACTTTCGCCGCAACAGCGTGGCATGTCGCCACTAGGTCAGTGACGATACGCTCATCCACATTTAGATCGCCCTCGTACTCGCCTAGATTGCGAATGTCATGGCATTTCGACAGAACGCGCCACACCTCCGGCCCGAGTCCGAGTGTGTGCGGCAAAAGCTGAAACACAAGATAGCGATTGGTGCAGCGATAACCGCTTCTGCGCAGCGCTGCCAGGCATAGAGCATGGGCGGCGTTGTAAGCCAAGTCGAAGCGGCTCTCGATCGAAAGGGACACGTTGCAGGCGTCGCGCAGTCTTGCATGTCCAGAGCGTTTCAGGCCTTCAAATTCCTTGATATCGGGGAGCTCGGCCTTCAGCGATTTTCCCGGGCCACTCAGTTTTTCAAGTGGGGAGGTCATCGTCGCCTCCTAGGATCCAGATCTTGGGTTGCGCCAACACGCGAGTCAGGAAAGATTCGTGGGCCTCCAAGCGCTTTGCGAATTCCTTGCGTGTGAGGATGGTCGGGTTGACCGGACGGCTGAGCTTATTCCCCACGTCTTCTAGTGCTGCGAATACATCGCCGTAGCTGATGTCGTCACTAAGCAGCATCAGATCTATGTCGCTGCGGGCGGTGTCGGTATTTTTAGCAATCGAGCCATAGACGAATGCCGCCATGATTTTCGGAGCCAAGGGGGCAAGCGCGTCGCGTAGCGGTTCGGCCAAGCCGACCGTCTTTTGCACGATCGCGCATAGTTCCGCGAAGATGGGTGAGTCGGGATTGGCTTGGTAGTGCTTCTGATTGCCAACCGCCTTCACCGTTACCAAGCCGGTCTGTGCCAAGTTGGCCAACTCGCGTTGCACGGATCCGGATCCGCTGGCGACTAGGCCGATTATTTCTGTGGCGTAGAAGCTGCGATGCGGCTGGCCGAACAGCAACCCCAGCACTCGTTGTTTGGTGCCAGGAAAAAGCGCGTCCGCCAGACCGCTCCCCGTCAGGGGGGCTTCGATCGATATACCCATAATGGGTGTGATTATACCCAAATTGGGTTTTTGTGGGCGGCCGAGCACGAGTAGTCGAACGTTC
>Ga0256900_1000713_pt1 | contig 10299 bp, 7 predicted proteins | sample MC6MC0688MT_FD_190190 | JGI IMG/M metagenome (GOLD analysis project Ga0256900, IMG submission 190190) | Metatranscriptome of enriched soil aggregate microbial communities from Iowa State University, Ames, United States - MC6-MC0688-MT... | ecosystem: Environmental > Terrestrial > Soil >... | reverse complement strand
GAGAATTTGACTTATGAAGACTTTTCAGTTTAAATCGCACAATGTTAAAAAGGGCTTAATCTTTGGATTCAGTTATTTGGTTATAGTTTTTACTATTTTCTACCTTATCTATGGTGGCATCAATGGGATGGCCGATGCTTTCAATAAATTTGGATCAGCCAAAGCGCTGGGCTTCTTGGTCGCAATCATTGTTATTGGTCCATTTGCTGTGATCCTGCAGCTAATTAACCCCAAAATAGAGGTACTTATTGATCATCAACATATCCTGATCAAACAACAGAAGAAACCGGATCAGGACATCCTTCTAGACGATATTTATAGCATGAAGATAAACCATGCATTGGTCAATCAACTTCAGCTCTTTGATCAGCAAGGACAGTTAATGATAACGATCCACCCCCAACAGGATATGCAAATCATTTACGGGATTGCTGCTGAAATAGCACAGCATAAATCCTTCACCCAACAAAAAGGTAGCAAGAAGATCTTTGGTAATCCGGTTGAGACCATGTCTTACACAAGGAAGCTTTAAAACTGAAACAGGTTAACATTCTCGACTTGATTCAAAATAACACAAAGATTTTAAATAGAATAAAAAATAATAGGTGAAGATATACTATCCAAATAATCAATGGACATTTTATATGATATCCCCGCTCATCATCTGGGTAGGACTTTGCTATTTAATCTTTGTCGAGCGAAATTTTTCCTTGGTTCTTATGGGCTTTGTTTTCTTTTCTCTTTTTTTGCTATTGCCTTTACGAAAGATTTGGAACCCAGTTAGCCATCTATGCAGATCGGCTCGAACTCCGCCAAAACTTTCAGCAGCCCCAATCATTTTACTACACAGATCATGAGTTTGTCGTGGGTCCGACCTATGATACCTATACTCGACAGGTGTTTTCAAAAAAATACGCAGGTCGATCACGTTATTTTTTTATCTATCCATTGGATGAAGATGGCAATCGTGTGAAAATGCTTTCTACTGCGCTTGAACTAAGTATTACCAAGGGTCGATATCGAAAAATCCAAAAAGATTTGTCAGAAAGCTTGGAAAAGCTGGATCTTCTAGCACATTTGCGTTATATATAACAACAATGATACTGTTATTGTTAGAAATAGATAATCCTGTTTATAATAGCTGTACCGCATTCAAATTTATTTTAGCTCCAGCAATTCCTTGCCGAATTTTTTCTCAATAAAAGGATTCATCGGTGGGATGCCAAATTTAGTATTTTCTAACCAAAATTTGCTTGTATACCGGCTTTTCAATTCGAGCCCAAGACCCGAAGTAACCTCTTTCTTTACGCTCTTGAATTCTTCTTTCGTCATGAATCGACGTTCTTGCGTATAAAACTCACTCAAAAAATCAAAAGGCACAAATTCCGATTTACGACCTCTTTTTATAGCACCGACATTCATTACCACTCTGCTGACCAGCTTACCCTGTTCAGGTTGATCGAGATTTGTCGGCGAATAATTTTCCATGGTTACGCCGGTATATTGCTGCCCTTTGACCTTAAAGAAGCTTACTTCTTTTTGGCTATTGGGTGGGATAATATCAAAATATACCTGTACATCTCCACGGGCTGTTTTTTGGATATAGCCTGTATTCAGATTACCCGTCCGGATGATTTTCCGCTCTTTATCTTGGACCAGAACAAATTTTGAAGGAAGATCATTCGCAACAGACTGTGCCTTCATGCGCATTACATGTGGCTTCCATTGCCAAAAATTCCCCATCACTTCTATAAAATTCTGCGTAGCGATGGAGTCCTCGAAAATCCGATAATCCAAAACCCGATGATAGACTTTCCCATTTTTGTTTTTCAACGGAATATAATATTCAATAATTCCGTCGTAGAAATAACGCGTACGCTTATTGAAAAAAGTGGTATTTCTAAAATACCCTTTCAAAACCAGATAATCATACTGACTCTTATCTCCGATTGCGACCTCATCTATTTTAATACTACGTGGAATCAATTTGATCAACTTCTCCTTACGTAGCCCCGAGCTCAATTCCTCATAATTATTATAAGAAATATGCTGTAATATGATCTTTGCGCTTGCATTCTGCCTAAGCGAATCTATAGCGAACTCCCCTTTTGCATTTGCCACACCTAATAATGTTCCATCTTCAGCGTAGATATTCACTAGAGGTACAGGTTCACCACTCAAACTATCAACGATACGTATCTGAGCAAATAGAACGTTGCAACTAAAAAAAACACATAAGAGAAATAATATTTTTGCCATAAATCAAATTATTGATCTAAAATATAAAATAGTCATTAAAATAACTGTCAAAAATCGTTAAAGAACAGCCGCAACGAAAATCCACTAAAGTAAATATAGTCTACTAACTCCCCTTTTATTAAGAGCTTTTTTCCCCTGTATCGTCGTTCTCTATAAACTTCTTTTTATATTTAGCCATTAATCTAATGGTATAATATGGATAAACGCATTTCAATAAAGGAGCTTGAGAGAAACGTAATCTTTTGGTATTATTATTTATGCTGGTTCCGTGGTTATGATACTGAAAACGAATTAAATATTGATGAAGCACTGGATGTGCTAAAAATTGATGCGGAGGATTTAGCCAATTGGGAACAACTTTTCTTCCCTCCTAATACAGATGATGAAGTACTTCGATATATCGCTGAAGACCTGACAGAGGAATTGTCCATTTATATCCAATTCCGTTCAAATGCAATCGTTTTCTTTCTCAATGATAACTATATCGGTAATCTAGGCGGCCATTTTGAAGCCTGGTTTCTGACCTTAGAAGAATTGAAATCTTTTGTGAAGTATCCGTTTGTATTTTTGTTACTTCTACCGATGCTCGGCATTCCGGCAGCACAGGCACAAGAAACCAGATCATTGATAGCAAAACACTTGAAAATTATTCCAATTCTTGCAGATCATGCTTCATATATCGCAAGCTGTATCACAAACGGGTTAGTTATGACAAACGGTTTTGTACAGCAAAATGCACTAGGCCTAACCAATGATCAAAATCACAGTGTCAGAAATATAAATCAATATCCGAGCGATAAAGATGACATCATCGCACTGAATAAAATATTGGAACAGTTTGTCCACAAAGACTAACCTCTACCAACTTTATTTGATAAGCATAATCACGATGATAACATTAAAGAGAGTCCACTACCTGGTTTTAATGTGCGCAACAATAGTCTTCGGATTATTATCGCGGAAAATTACAGGAATCCCTTTATCTGTGGGCGATGGTTTATATGCTGTGATGATCTACTGGTTATGTAGGTTTATTTTTTTTCAGCGATCCCTCAACTTTTGCTTTGTAAGTTCACTGGTATTTTGCTTTGCAATTGAATTTTTACAGTTGGTACAACATTCACTATTAATCAGCCTCAGAAGCCATCCGCTATTACGACTGCTATTTGGCCAAGGCTTTCTCTGGTCTGACCTAATAGCCTACATCGCTGGATCTGCTATCGCTTTTCTCTTAGATCGATCTTTTCACCGATCCAAGACAAGATAGAAAAGATTCCAATCGCTTATTAGGGAGTATTTTTTACTTTGTCGTTTTCGCTCCCATACTTTTTCCAAGATTTTCATACACCACATCATTGGGTTGCCATAGTTCGATTTTATTCCCTTCAATATCCATGATATGAACGAATTTTCCATAATCAAATATTTCTATTTCATCCAGTACATTTACTCCTTCTTTTTTCAATTCAGCAACTAAATATTCGAGGTTTTCGACACGATAGTTGATCATGAAATCTTTTTCGGATGGTTGAAAATAGCTGGTTTTTTCGTTAAAAGGGCTCCATTGAGAAAAACCTTTCTTGGTACTGTCCGCTCCCTGGTACCATTCAAATACTGCACCATATTCATTTGTATTCAGCCCGAGATGAGTAGCATACCAAGCCCGCATTTTTTTAGGGTCTTTACACTTAAAAAAGATCCCACCAATCCCTGTCACCCTTTTCATTGGAGGTTCTATCGTATCATTCTTCACTGCGTTAAAAGCATAGCCCATGCAAAACGCCGATAATATACTGACAATAAAAAAGAATCTTTTCATATTTTGATCGTTTGTTGTCCTTAACGAATGTAGTGATTAAGCCTTATATAAGTAAGTTATCGGCGTTTTATTTTACAGGTATAATTTTCTCAAATCGTATTCAGATAATCATTTAATGACAGCTCCGTTTCGACCTGTAATTTTTTTCGTAATCTATAGCGGTGGATTTCAACTCCTCTGACGGTAATATTCTGTAATTGCGCAATTTGTTTGGATGTAAAATGAAGTTTCAAATAAGCACATACTTTAAGATCATTGCGGGATAATCCCGGATGTTTTTCCTTTAACTTATTCAAAAAACCATCGTTAAGCTCATCAAAATGGCTGGCAAATTGATTCCAGTTAGCGCTGTTTTTTTCAATATCTTTTAATAGGTTATTAATGCGCTTTAGATTGGAATCTTCATCGTCACCCGTATCCAGCTTAGCCAATTCATCCCTTACTTTGATCAATGCTCCCGAATTTTCCAGCAGCTGCATACTAGTACTCGCCAATTCTTTTGTTTTGGTGATGACCTCATCTGCCAACTTCTCATTGTTCAGCTTCACAATTTCTTTTTCATTTTTTTCAATTTCCAGCTGATGGATGTAACGCAATTGCTCCAATTGTTTTTCATGTTTTAGCTGCTGTTTGTGCTGTTCAATTTTTCGCAGACGAATCAGACCCAATACACCAAGTGTAGCGAGTAGAAAATAGCCAATTTTTGTCCATAAGGTTTTATACCAAGGTGGCAAAACGACAAAACTGTATTCCGCTACATTGGACTCTTGATTTAGGTTGTTCCGAACCTTAACTAAGAACGTATACTGGCCGTCCTGCAAGTTGGTATACGACTTTTCGGACTGCTGTGTCCAAGAAGACCAATTCTCATCATACCCCGACAATTTATAGCTAAACTCAAGATGTTGATGTATGCCATAACTTGGTGAAGAGAAGCTAAATCGGAAAGAATTGAAAACAGCAGGCAACTGCAAGATACTATCCTTTCCAGACGCTTCTTTTAGTTTTGAGATATTTGAAAAAAAACCAGCAAAAATAAGACTATCACCCTTCCCTGTAGCGATGACTTGCGAGAGCATAGCGACCGGTTTAAAGCTTTGTTTCAGGTATTTGTCATAATTGATATGAAGCACTCCTTTTTCTGCGCCTACATAGATATTATTTTTATCGAAACTATAGATATGCTCAAAACCGGAGGTGCTCATGCCTTCTATTTCTGGAAAATTAACCAAATGATAGGTTCCCTTTTTGGCCTCAAACTGTCCAAGGCCAACTGTTTTCTTTGTACAAAACCAGATATTTCCATCTTGGTCATCCTTTAGATAGCGGATGGTCAGATCCTTAAAAGCAGCAAACTGTTTGCTTGGCACAAATCGCTTGCTATTATAATCATAATTATAAAGCCCTTTTTCCGTTGCAAATACCACTTGATTTTTTATTCTAAACACATAATTTTGATAATCCGCGGGTAGTCCATTCTTTTGAGTATAGAGCTCAGCCTGATAAGACTTCTTATCTTTTGACAGTGTTATTCGATATATTCCTCTGTAGGGATGTGAGGCCCATATTGTTCCATTTTCATCCTGTTCAAGAAAGCGAAAAGAATCAGATGGTCCATTGAGCAGGCCTTTGGATGAGAAAACACCGTTATGAAAATGCAATAGCTCCAAGCCCTGATAGGTACCAACTAAACTCTCTTCAATAGGATATACCATATTTAATGGAAGCAATTTCCATGTCCCTATACCCTGTGTTAGTGGTTTGATGGAATGATCCGTGATCTGAAACAAACCCTTATTGTGCCCCAGTAACACGTGGCCATTGAGTTGTTCTAAGCGCCAGGCTTCTCCAGCATCACTCCCCTGAAGCAGTGAAAACACGGCCGGCGAACGGCTTTGATCTATTAGATCACTTTTTATATTGGCATAATATACTCCATTGGATGAAGAAAGATAAAGTGTATTATCAAAGATAACAGAGGAATATCCGGTAACATCATTGTCCATATTTGGTCTCAGGTAACGAATAGCGCTTCCATAACTGATGACCGAAATTACATTATCAGTACCGATCCATATATTCTTTTGCTTATCAACGAAAACGGTGGTGACGTTCTTATTTTGCAAACCTTCCTTGACGCCGATCCGTTGTATTGTATTTCCGGCCATATCACGTATGTGACAACCTTCTTTTGCATTACCCACAACAAATGTTAACTCGTCGATCTGTGCTAAGGATGGGGTATAGCTACCATCGTTATCCTGCTTATTCAATCGCGTCATTTTTCTGCCTTTCAAGGCATAATTTTCATTATTTAAAGTAGATAATAATATACGATCCTTGCCAAAAGGCATTATAGTAGCAATCTTAACATCTTTAAAGGGTAAGTCTGTGATATAAGGAGTCCATTTATTATCCCGGAATTCTAACAAACCATTCTTCCGGTCCTGTGCATATAATATTCCCCCCGATTGTCCAATAAAATACCATTCCACAGCAGCAGGGTGTACTTGGATTTTTTGCCCTTTTAATTCAAATATAACATCAGTTCCTCGAAAAAAAACTGATTGTCCTAACCCAACAGTATTCCAGATATCCGCAAAGTTTCGATATTTTGGAGGAATTAACTCTTTCAATGACCTGTAGGTCAATCCCGATTGTGAAGAGCGTTCAAAATAGCCAAAGTCCCCTTGACCACCCACATATATACGATCATTAGCATCAATCCATATGGAGCGGATATTGGTATGGTTGGGCAAGGAGAATGTTTTCCAATATCGTCCATCAAATGTCAATAACCCTTCACTATTGCCAAAATACATAATCCCATGGCTATCCTGTTTGATATCCCAAGTTCGGCTCCCACCCTGATATATCGATTTGCTATAATTGTACACCAGTGGTAAGCCAAGCAAATCCTGTCCTATCAGCCGATTTGAAAAAACAGAAAGTAGCATAAAAAATAGGATGACAAAACACTTCATAATAATTCCCTTCAATTGGCTGACGTAAACTTGACGTAGCCCAAATATATTAAATTTTAGCCGAAAAACACAACATGACGTAGTGTTGTAGTATCTCTAAAATTCATCAATCCCATTTGTAAGACTAATTTTGATACTTGATAATTATAAACAATTCCTAAATTTTAATTCATTACACATGAGAAATAATATCAGTATTATTGCCAGTGTTGCACTGTTCTCTTGCTTGACAAATACGGTCATGGCACAGAACAAAACCATCAGTGGAAGGATCACCAACCAAGCGGGAAATCCTATTGTCGCGAGCATCTTTTTGCAGGGCAATTCCAAGATCGGTACCAGCAGCAACGAGAACGGGGATTTTAGTCTTTCAATTCCGCAAAATTCGACCAATTTGGTGATCTCCTCTTTGGGGTATGAAACACAAACCGTTTCTATAAATGGGAACCTCTTAAATATTCAGCTCCAACCCAAAGGTGACTTCAATCTGGACGAAGTAGTTGTTGTCGGCTATGGTACACAACGAAAAGGAGACCTAACAGCTCCTATTGGAAAAGTAGATATGGGAGAAATGGTAAAACGGACTGTGGCCAATCCAATGGATGCCCTACAGGGTGCTGTCACCGGCGTTCAGATCGTCAGTTCCGGCGCACCGGGATCAACGCCATCCGTCCGTGTCCGTGGTGTAGGCTCTTTTAATAATGAAAGTCCCCTATATGTTGTGGATGGCATGTTTATGGACAATATTGATTTCCTGAATCCAAATGATATTGCCGACATCTCTATTTTGAAGGACGCTTCCGGCGCGGCAATTTATGGGGTACGTGCAGCAAATGGCGTTATTTTGGTTACGACAAAAAAAGGAAGCTTAAACATGAAGTCCAAAATTACATATAATGGTTTCGCTGGCTTCCAGACACCAACAAATGTTTTAAAAATGGCCAATGCGCAGCAATATGCGGCCTATGCAACGGCTATTGGTAATGACGCATTTGTAAAGAGTTCTGTACAGAAATTTGGTGGTACCGAAACCAATCCCGCGATGGATACAGATTGGTTCAAAGAACTGTTGCGTTCCAAGGCTCTGATCACAAACCATAACTTGGATATGATGGGTGGAGGTGAAAAAATAACCTATGCGATGGGACTTAATTACGTCAAACAGGATGGGATTATGGATGCCAGCAATATGAACCAAAAATACAATATCCGAATGCAGGTGGATGCTAAAGTAACAGACTGGTTAAAAGCAGGCTTTAGTGCACATTTCAATAATTTCAAAACCTATTCACCTAACAACGCCGCATTCAGACAGGCCTATTTTGCTTCGCCACTCTATCCAGTCTACGACCCTTCACTGGAACTTGCCAAACCTGAAAAATTTGGATCCAGTACTGCGATTGGCATGCAATCCGGATTTTGGTACAATAATCCGATTGCAACGGCATTCTACAATACCAATCAAACCAAAGGTTTTCAGATTTTACCAACAATCTATTTAGAGGCAGAGCTTTGGAAAGATAAGATCACTTTTCGCTCACAGCTTAGCCAGCGGTATCAATCCACCCACAACATAAACTATAATCCTGTTTATTATATTGATAATGACCAACGCAACGACCGCTCTTTTTTACGATCAGCGCAAGCACGTAACACCAATTATATCTTAGATAACCTCTTAACCTATAAAGATCAGGCCGACAAACATCACTGGTCTGTTCTACTAGGCCAGTCTTCGCGTGAAGAACGCTGGCGTGAGACCTGGGTTCAAGCCAATGATGTACCTGCGTCCGAAGAATTTTGGTATGTGGGGGTGGATGCCCAAGGTACTGGTTCAGCTACTGGTTACGGTGAGAGAGGGTCAAGAAATGCAGGTATATCCTATTTCACGAGAGGCACCTATGACTATGACAACAAGTATCTATTGACCGCAACATTCCGTGCTGATGGAAGTTCAAAATATCAGACAAAATGGGGTTATTTCCCCTCGATAGGTTTGGGTTGGGTATTGACCCGCGAAAAGTTTATGGAAAACCAAAAACTCTTCAATCAATTGAAGCTCCGTGGAAGCTGGGGTAAATTGGGGAACGACGGTATTCAACCCAATGCTGGATACGCGACAGTGTATTCGGGCAATAACTATTCGGGAATATTCGGCAGTGAAGGTGCAACAAATGGAACACGTGTACCCGGATATCGTGTCGGCCGATTTTTCACCCAGGTCCGTTGGGAAGTTGTTGAAGAATGGGATGGTGGTCTAGATTTCGCTTTGTTGAACAATCGCTTAACAGGTACAGTAGATTACTATCACCGTACAACAAACGATCTCGCTTTTAGCAGACCTATCCCCTTTTCTTGGGATCGTGTCTACGGCAATTGGGGCAGCGTAACGAACAGTGGCTGGGAGATTGGATTGCAATGGAAAGACAAGGTTGGTGACTTCGGCTATGCGATCGGCGGGAACCTGACCACATTAAAAAATCGAGTAAAGAACCTCGGTGGACTGGAGAATATCATGAATGGTTATCCCGAATGGTCAGCAGAATTTCCAGCGAGAATTGAGCTCAATCAACCCATCAACTTCTATTACGGTTATGAAGTTGCAGGTGTCTACCAAAATCAAGCGCAGATTGATGCAGATCCCATTGCGAAAAGATATAACCAACAAAATCCAAATACACCGATTTTACCGGGGTATCTTCAATACAAAGATCAGAACAACAATGGTGAGCTTGATGAAAAAGACCGCGTCAACCTTGGAAACTATCTTCCAACTATCGCCTACGGATTTAACCTAGCATTTGATTACAAAAAATTTGATTTAAGCATCGCCTTTCAAGGTGTAGCGGGCAACAAAATCCATAATCTTAATCGTGCAATGCGTCGAAAATACAATCAGATGAATGCAGATGCCGCTTTCATCGAAAATCTCTGGACCGGAGAAGGTAGCAGCAACACCCACCCTTCTGCAAAAGGATCTGTAGCCCCATGGAATCTGCAAGCAAGCTCGTTTTTTGTCGAGAGTGGTGCCTATCTACGGATACAGAATATTCAGCTGGGCTATAATTTTGATCTGAATAAAATACCTGTACGTGTTTTCGCGACAGCGGACCGCCCTTTTATATTCACTAAATACAATGGTTTTACGCCAGAAATAGCTGGAATGGGATTCGATGCCAACGTCTATCCAGTTGCTTCGTCTTATAGTCTAGGTGTCAAAGTATCGTTCTAACTGTT
>Ga0256900_1000712_pt1 | contig 10301 bp, 7 predicted proteins | sample MC6MC0688MT_FD_190190 | JGI IMG/M metagenome (GOLD analysis project Ga0256900, IMG submission 190190) | Metatranscriptome of enriched soil aggregate microbial communities from Iowa State University, Ames, United States - MC6-MC0688-MT... | ecosystem: Environmental > Terrestrial > Soil >... | reverse complement strand
TGGTACCACAGGTTTTACAGCAACACAAATTCTTTTTTGCCGGCGTTGCCGGGGCGGGCATGAGCGCTATCGCACAATATTTAAGCGGCTCCGGCAAACAGGTTTCCGGCAGCGACCGCCTGTTTAATACAGATGAAAACGAGTATACCCGGCAGCAACTGATCGCTGAAGGCATTACTTGTTATGATCAAAAGGAAGCGCACCTGAGTGAGACGGATGAAGTACTGGTGGTAAGTACTGCCATTGAATCCACGAATGTAGAGGTGGCGAAAGCACAGGCGCTCAATATTCCCATCATCACCCGCTCGCAGCTGCTGGCCCAGATCTGCGCCGAAAAGAAAACGATCGCGGTTGCCGGTACCAGTGGCAAGAGTACGACGGCAGCGATGCTTTTTCACCTGTTAAGTAATTGCGGCGTAGATGCCTCCCTCATTACGGGTGCCGGTATTGTCAGCCTGATCCGCCAGGGTAAGATCGGGAATTGCTACGTAGGCAAAAGCGACTGGCTGATCATCGAAGCGGATGAAAGCGATGGCTCACTCGTCAACTATAAACCGGCTATCGGTATCTTACTCAATATTGATAAGGATCATAAAGAGCTTTCTGAATTGGATGTGATCTTTAATACCTTCAAAAGTAATACCCAGGAACATTTTATCGTTAACCGCTCTCATCCGCTGGCGCAAGCCTTTGGCGTAGACCCGCAAAAGGACTTTGGCAATGGTAGTGCTCTTTATGGGACAGAATTCAGGCAGGAAGGCTTTAATATCTATTTTAAAGTAGCCGGTGTACCCTTCACGATGCCCACGATCGGCGCACACAATATGGAAAATGCTTTAGCCTGTATCGCCGTAGCTCAGCTATTGGATATTAAGTTGGAAGACTGCGCCAAAGCGCTGGCATCTTATCCCGGCATTTACCGCAGGCATCAATTATTAGGCCAGGTAAACGGCATTACGGTAATCGATGATTATGCGCATAATCCCGCTAAGATCGCCGCCAGTATCAATGCCTGTAAACCAGTAGCGGAGAAGCTCATTGCCTGGTTCCAGCCGCACGGTTATGCGCCTACCCGTTTTATCAGAGCTGAGCTGGTAGAAGAAATTGCGAAGAGCTTAAGACCCGGAGATGAGATCTGGATGAGCGAGATCTATTATGCCGGTGGTACGACCACTAAAGACATCTCGGCCAATGATATTATTGATGACCTGAAAGCTTTAGGCTGCAATGCTTATTTTGTAGCAGACCGCAGGCTTCTGCTCACTGAAATGAACAATCATTTCAGTGAGGATTGCGTATTGTTGCTAATGGGCGCGCGTGATCCGTCACTAGAACATTTCGGGCAGGATCTATTTCAACAATTAAAGCAAGCGAACCCGGCCTCTTAAAGCATTTTTTACTTGTATTTTATTAAAAAAGATTATGGATTTTACTTCAGTAAATGATGAACTGCTGGCGCTCAAAAAGAGGATTCGTGCGCTGGGCAAAGAAGTAGTAAAAATAGAAAAAGTAGGTAATGGTAATATGTCGGCCTTTGAATTATTTTATCGCGAGCCTGGGGAAACAGCCGTGAAGCAAACCTACTTCTGGCGACACGATATTGAAAACTTCATCAAGAAGCTGGAAGGATAAAGAGAAAAGCTGCGTCTAAAAAGGCAAGCAAATTTGTTCTATTGAGCTCCTTCGACCTGGCCCAGGATGGCAAATTTCAGGCCCTATTCTTGCCGCATTCCGACAAGCTCAATGTGACAAGAATTTTAGCTTTTCAGACATCTCTATAATTCATTGTTATTTTTCAAACGCATTCAGGGTAAATGAGAATGTGCTGCCTGCGCCTAATCCGCTCTCCACACTTATACTACCACCCTGTGCCTCAATAAATTCTTTACTGATGGATAAACCCAATCCTGTACCTTCTTTTTGTGTTCCCGGAACTCTGAAGTAGCGGTCAAAAACTTTGTGTTTGTATTTTTCGTCAATGCCGGTACCGGTATCGCTCACCAGGAATTTCACTTTATTATGCTCCCGGGCTATACGCAATGAAATAACTGAATTTTCATAAGAATAACGGATAGCGTTTGTCAAAAGATTGATCAGCACCCAGGTAGTCTTTTCACTGTCGGCCTGTACCATAGGTAGCTTATCTGCATAAGCGATGGCCACTTTTATATTTTTTTGCTCTGCCTGTGTTTTAGTAGCCTGCATAGCATACTGAACGATTGCTTCAGGAGTAACAGCCTTTATCGTCAATTGAATATTCCCACTCTCTACCTGTGCCAGGTTGAGCAATTCCCCCGTTATTTTCAACAGGCGCCCGGTATCCTCATTAATACTTTCCAATAACTCCTTCTGCTCCGGGTTTAAATGTCCTATATGTTCATTTCCCAGCAATTGCAAACTCATCCTGATTGCGGCAATCGGTGTTTTGAATTCATGTGAAATGGTACCTATAAAATTAGTTTTTGCCAGGTCCAGCTCTTTGAACAGGGTAATATTCCTGAGCATAATAACATGACCTATCAACTGAGCCTCCTGTTCCCCTGTAGGAAATATATTGATATCAATAATTTCTTTTTCGAAATAGCTTTCCTTACCATCAGCGAAAATCTTTACCGGTTCTCCTATTTCTTTTTTTAATTCCGGGTTGACCAGGTCTTTTATCAGGTCGCGCACCAGGTCATTACTTACCGCAATATCCTGGATTTGCTTTCCCACCACATTTTCCACTTTGAGCCCGGATATTTTTAGCGCTTCATCGTTAGCAAAAAGCACTTTTTTATCTTCATCAATGCCGATCACAGGGTCATGCATATTATTGATGAGCGTCTCAATACGCTTCTTCCCCTTAAGGATTTTATCCAGCTTACTTTCCGAATACTCTTCGAGCTTCTCGGCCATTGTATTGAATGAACGGGCCAGTGCTCCAAATTCGCTATGACTTTCGAAATGTACGCGCTCTTTATAGTTTTGCCCTGCGATCTGCCTGATACTCTCCGTCAGTTCTTTTATCGGATTGGCAATATTTCCCGGAAGGTTGACTAATAACACAAAAGCGATAATAAAGCAAAGTGCGCCCGCAACGGGGATCCAGAAAATAGCATTATTTGCGGTATCGGCCGCAATACTGCTTTTACGTTCAATAGCTTCCATATTAAGCCGCATCAACTCGGCAATATCCTTCCGGATAGCAGATGCTAACTGAGCATCCCCGGGATCCGCTTTAAGACGCTTAAAATGGTTGATGATCGCTGAGGTTGCTTCCTGCTCTCCTATTTCCGTAACGTTTACCTGTTGCCGCTCCAGGTTTTTTTCAAAATCATTGAATGCATTCAGATCAGCCGGGATTTTTTCTAAGGCCAAAAGCATATTCCGGGAGTATTCCAGGGTATTGTAATTAGCAACCAGAATATTGTTGGTGTCCCGCTTCAATGCATTTACATAAAAAATACTCATCGCTGCCAGCAGGATAATAAAGGCAAACAATAAACCGACACCGGAGATGAGCTTTGTTTTTATTTTCATTTTTGCTTTAATAATAGTGAGAGGTGATGGGTGATAAGTGATAAGTAAAAAGTGAGCTGTTATAAGTGAAAAGTTTGTGGGGTTTTAGTTGTCCTTAATCAAGATATTTTCATTTACGTTTCTAAATTTAATCATCAGCTTAGTATCACCAGGTCTACATGATCGCCCGACAGTTTTTTTAGCAATGTATTGAAAATACCGGTATTCATAATCACTTTCCATAAGGTCAGATGCGGCCGTCCGATACATATCGTTGTTATTCTCTTTTCCTCTACCTGATCTATTATGGTTTTCACTACTGACGGGCCAGGCATCTTGAGGACTTCTGCTCCTAATTCCGTAGCTAATTTATAATTATTTATCAGATGTCTTTGTTTATTTAACGCTATTTTATCTGCATTTTCGTTGGGTGTCTGTACATATAATACAAACCACTTACTCTGGTAATAGTTGGCAAGCCTTGCGGTTTTTTTGATCACAATTTTCGCCGATCTTTCATTGCTGCTGATACAAGCCAGGAAACGTTCGTGCTTTAAAGTATTGGGTTTTATAATCTCATTTTCAACTTTCCTGTTTACCTGGGCCGCAACTTCCTTTAAGGCCAGTTCACGGAGCTGCAGGATGTGATCACTTTGAAAGAAATTACTTAATGCTGCCGCTATTTTTTCGGCCTGGTATATTTTGCCTTCTTTCAATCTGGTGATCAGCTCATCAGCGGTAAGATCTATATTTACGACTTCATCGGCCTGTCCAATGATATGGTCCGGGATCCGCTCCGCGACTGTAATTCCGGTGATGTTCCTGATTTCATCATTCAGGCTTTCGATGTGCTGGATATTCACTGCTGATACGACATTAATACCTGCATCCAGGATATCCAGCACATCCTGCCAGCGCTTCTCCTGCTTACTCCCCTCAATATTGGTATGTGCCAGTTCATCTATAATCACCACTTCAGGACGCAGGTTGATCACTGCAGGTACATCCAGCTCTTCCAGTTCTTTTCCTTTGTAGAACAGCTTTCGCCTGGGAATAATCGGCAATCCATCCAGCAGCGCGGCGGTTTCTGCACGATTGTGTGTTTCCACATAACCGATCTTTACATCAATACCATTACGCAGCAAAGTATGCGCCTCCTGCAACATGCGATAGGTTTTGCCTACTCCGGCACTCATGCCGATGTATAGCTTGAATTTTCCACGCCTTGATTTTTTGATCAGTGAGAGGAAATGTTCTGCAGATCTTTTTTCTTCATCCATTGGTAAACTGGTTAATAAGATGGAATGTTATTGATAAGCATGCTGGCAATGTGTGCATTTAAAAACTAACTGCCATTGCGGTAACTATTGAAAAGTTATTCGAGGTAACACCCTCGTTACGTTTTACAAAAACAGCATCTTTACTATTCAGGTTTTTGATCTCTGTACGCCATACCAGGTTGGGCATAATGGCATAATCCGCATTTAGTGAATAGCCAAAAGTTTTAAAGCCGTTTTGTGTACCCGTTGCAATAATCACGCCTGCCTTGTCCTGGTAATATTCTCCTCTTGCTGTAAGGCTGAATTTACCGGTTGCATTATATTTTATTATCAAGACTGGTGTGTACCAGGTATTGTATTTATTACTGCTTTTTTCTTTTTGTTCGGCACCTATATCAAATCCTGCAGTGATGCCCATTTTTTTATTAACCTGGCAGATCGCATAGAGATTATGGAAGTAACGCATTTGCCTTACGCTATCGGCTTTATCATTGCCAATAAATGAGCCGCTGTTCAGGGTTAGCTTTGCATTAGGCCTATAGGTTAACTGATGCCCGAAAGCGGGTGTACTGTTCCCTGCTACGCGCTGTATGCGCTGCCAACCGTTCAATACCAGGCCGCTTACGAACCATTTGCCGTTGGTAGATGTGTAAGAGATTTTTGCACCCGTTTCAAAATAAGGTGAATTGTCGGCAAACAGGCTGCGCGTCAATGTCCAGTTATCTTTTCCCACTGCACTTTCAAAGCCGAGATGAGAAGGGAAAATACCCGCATCAATCCACAGGTCGGGCTTTTTAGCAATTTTTACGCCGATATTCCCCTCATAGATATTTTTCAATACTCCAGGCTCGGCCGCATAGTTGGCATTCATATATGAACCCACAGCAAGCACAAGGTTAGCTCTTATTTTAGTTGTGTTATAATTGGCTTTCAGGTAAGCCAGGTTTAAACTCACTTCGTTGTTCCTGTTATGGCTGTACACAAAACCGGGGCGTTGATTATTAAGCGGCCGGTTGGCTTCATATTGATAGTAGGCTTCCGCGTAACCGCTAATGGTTAATGGATTATTTTGGACTGCCGGTGTATCTTGCTGCGCCTGTAAAAATCCTGTGTTAGCTAGTAAAAAAGTAGTTATAATTATGGATCGTTTCATTTTTTGTTAGAAGTGAGAAGTTAAATGTTATAGGTGATAAGTGATGAGTGAAAAGTGATAAGTGATAAGTGATAAGTGAAAAGTGAAAAGTAATAAATGATAAGTGGTGAGTAATCAGTCAAAAGTTTATTGCTTTCTTCTTATTTTTTACTCATTTCGTCTAATGCAATATTCAGTTGCAATACATTTATTTTTTCCGGGCCAAACAAACCAGCCAGTGGCCTTTCGGTGTGACCGGCAATCAGTTGTTCTAATTTACCGGCATCTATGTTTCTTATTTTCGCGATCCGTTGCACCTGCACTTTCGCTGCCTGCACCGATATATGCGGATCAAGGCCACTACCGCTTGCGGTAACCATATCCACAGGGATGGCTGATTTCGGCACATCGGGATTATGGGCTAAAAAGGTATCAATACGGGCTTGTACTTCCGCCAGGTATTCCGCGTTTGAAGGTCCTTTATTGCTGCCCCCGGATCCTGCTGCATTATAAGCTACAGCGGAAGGGCGCGACCAGAAATATTTATCTGCAGTAAAAGACTGCCCGATATTACTGTAATATTTCCTGCCCATGTGCACGATAACGTCACCTTTTCCATTATTGGGCGCAAATTGTGCTATGCCCCAAACGGCAAGCGGGTATATAACTGCAAAAAATAAAATTGTAACCAGGGTTAGTTTGATCGCCGGTAAAATATGTTTTTTCATTTTTATGATTTATTTTTTTGTGAGTAGTAAACAGTAAAAGGTGAAATGTTATTAAGCCACTTGATTTTACTCCTTACTTTTATTAAATAAACAGGGATACGATTAAGTCAATTATTTTTATTCCTGCAAAGGGTACCAACACCCCACCAAGTCCATAGATAAAAAGATTCCTGCGCAATAAGGCCGAAGCCCCTATGGGTTTATAGGCAACCCCTTTTAATGCTAAAGGAATAAGGAACGGGATAATGATCGCATTAAAAATTACAGCAGATAGTATAGCACTTTGCGGGCTGGAGAGCTGCATAATATTCAGGCTTTGCAAAGCCGGGATAGCGGTTATAAATAGCGCCGGGATGATCGCAAAATATTTCGCTACATCATTGGCGATACTAAATGTGGTCAGCGTTCCGCGGGTCATTAATAATTGCTTCCCGATCTCCACTACTTCAATCAGTTTGGTAGGATCGTTGTCTAAATCCACCATATTTCCTGCTTCTTTAGCCGCCTGTGTGCCACTATTCATAGCCACCCCAACATCTGCCTGTGCCAGGGCCGGGGCATCGTTCGTACCATCACCCATCATCGCAACAAGCCTGCCTGCTGCCTGCTCTTTTTTGATGTAGTTCATCTTATCTTCCGGCTTAGCCTCGGCGATGAAATCGTCTACCCCGGCTTTCTCCGCAATGAATTTTGCGGTCAGAGGATTATCTCCGGTAACCATTACCGTTTTAATCCCCATTTTGCGCAAGCGTTCAAATCGTTCCCGGATACCAGGCTTGATGATATCCTGCAGCTCAATTACCCCTAATGCTTTTTCGTTTTCAGCAACCACTAATGGGGTGCCTCCATTACCGGAAATCTCTTTTACTTTTTCCTCGATTTCCTGAGGGAAAACTTGTCCTGCTTTCTCCACCATATTTTTCATGGCATCTGTCGCGCCCTTACGGATCCGGGTACAATCAAAGTCAATACCGGAGCTTCTCGTTTCTGCAGAGAATTGTATAAAGCGTGGCGCGCTCAACTGATAGCTTAAAGGATTGATGCCTGCCAGTTCGATTATAGATTTGCCTTCAGGTGTGTCATCACTCATAGAGCTTAATACGGCTGCTCTTATCAGTTGCGACTCCGCTATGCCATTGGCCGGGTAAAACTGAGTGGCTTTCCTGTTGCCTATCGTGATCGTACCGGTCTTGTCTAAAAGCAGCACATCAATATCGCCGGCAGTTTCTACGGCCTTACCACTTTTGGTGATAACATTGGCACGCAGGGCACGGTCCATGCCGGCAATACCAATAGCAGAAAGCAAGCCGCCGATAGTGGTTGGTATCAGGCATACAAACAAAGCTATGAAGGAAGCGATCGTAATAGGTGCATTGGCGTAGTCTGCAAATGGTTTCAGGGTTACCGTTACAATTATGAACACTAAAGTAAAGCCTGCAAGCAGGATCGTCAATGCGATCTCATTAGGTGTTTTTTGCCGGGAGGCCCCCTCTACCAGTGCGATCATTTTATCCAGGAAGCTTTCTCCGGGTTCTGTCGTAACTTTTACTTTTATTTTATCGGAAAGCACTTTAGTTCCCCCGGTAACAGAACTTTTATCGCCGCCGGATTCACGTATTACCGGTGCGGATTCTCCTGTAATCGCACTTTCATCAATCGTAGCCAGGCCTTCTATAATTTCACCATCGGTGGGGATTATATCACCGGCTTCACAAATGAATATATCGCCTTTTTTGAGCTGCGCGGAAGATATAGTATTACCGTTTGCTAACCTTGCCGGAGTTTCTTCTCTTGTCTTTCTTAAACTATCTGCCTGCGCTTTGCCTCTTGCTTCCGCAATCGCCTCTGCGAAATTGGCAAAAAGTAAAGTCAGCAAGAGTATAAAGAATACGGTAAAATTATAAGCGAAGCTTCCCTGGGCGTTTGATCCGCTCAGTGTCCACAAGGATACAATGAGCATTACAGCGGTTCCGATTTCTACGGTGAACATCACGGGGTTTCGAAACATTAATTTGGGATGGAGTTTCACAAAGGATTGCCTGAAAGCTTCGTTCAGCAAATCCTTTTGAAATAATGATTTATTATCTGGTTTCATTTTTTGTTGATTAGTTATATGTGATGGGTGACAGGTGATGAGTGAATAGTGAAAGGTGAGATGTTATTAGTGAGATGGGAGATGTGAAAAGTTTAAAGTGAGAGGCAGAAAGTAGAAGAAAATATTCATATATAAATTATTAAATTTTTATTTTTAGTAAAAACACCCCTTATGAAACCACACCAAAAACTAAATGCCTGGATGTACAGCTTCAAACTTGTCAAAACACTCTATGAGATTACCAACACTTATCCCCCTGAAGAAAAATTTGGCCTGATATCGCAAATGCGCAGGGCCGCAGTTTCTGTTCCTGCAAACATTGCGGAAGGTGCTGCCAGAAAAGGCAAAAAAGAGTTCATCCATTTTTTGCACATTGCATTAGGATCACTAACAGAGCTGGACACACTCATCTTATTAAGCCGTGACCTGGAATTTATATCCAATGAAAAAGCTGCTTTATTGATTAATGAAATGGACACCATTGGCAAATTGATTTATGGACTGATTAAAAAATTGGAAGTGGGATTTGATTAGTTAGTGAGAAGTGAGAAGTTATAAGTAAGAAGTGAAAGGCTAGTGGCGAGAAGTGCTCATTTGTAAACAAAAAATATAATAACAAATTATCACTATCCCCTTTTCACTATTCACATTTTACTTCTCACTCTTAAACACTTACATATCCCCGTTTCAATACCTCCTTCTCACTATTTCCCGCCCTACATTGAAAAATACTCTGCAATAGGCCCCAGTGTCAATGCGGGGAAGAAAGACAGCGCCGCTATAATGGCAATCACTGCAAAAACCATCAGACCAAATGTTGCAGTGTCGGTTTTCAAAGTCCCGTTACTTTCAGGAATATATTTTTTGTTTGCCAATAATCCTGCTATACCTATCGGACCGATAATGGGCAGGAATCTACCGAAGAGCAACACGATACCAGTGGTGATATTCCACCATAAATTATTATCACCCAAACCCTCAAAACCACTACCATTATTGGCTGCAGAAGAAGTGTACTCATACAAAATTTCACTAAATCCGTGAAACCCTGGATTATTTAAGGTTGCCGCGCCCTGTGCCGGGAATGCAGTGGCCAATGCAGTACCTACCAATATCAGGAAGGGATGTAGCAATGCTATGATCATCGCAATTTTCATTTCCCTCGCTTCAATCTTTTTGCCCATAAACTCAGGGGTGCGTCCTACCATCAGGCCGCTAATGAAAACAGCCAGGATAATAAAGATGAAAAAGTTAAGCAGGCCTACGCCACAACCACCATAAAAAGCATTGATCATCATAGCCAGCAATTCATTCATGCCGGATAAAGGCATGGTGCTATCGTGCATCGCATTAACCGAACCCGTAGAAATGACTGTAGTTACAATGCTCCAGAAGCCAGATGCCGCGGCTCCAAACCGGATCTCTTTCCCCTCCATGGCTCCTGATGAGTTATCAATACCCATTGCGGCAATAGCAGGATTGCCATTCATTTCCATATTTATATTCGGAATGGTAAGCAATAAAAAACCAACAGTCATTACACCAAAAATCATCATTGATAATTT
>Ga0256900_1000708_pt1 | contig 10332 bp, 8 predicted proteins | sample MC6MC0688MT_FD_190190 | JGI IMG/M metagenome (GOLD analysis project Ga0256900, IMG submission 190190) | Metatranscriptome of enriched soil aggregate microbial communities from Iowa State University, Ames, United States - MC6-MC0688-MT... | ecosystem: Environmental > Terrestrial > Soil >... | reverse complement strand
GTTTTTTATGTAAATGATCCTAAATATAATAGTTTTTATCCCAAAAGATCAACAAAGAAAATTTCAAGGACTAATTACAATTTGTGAAATTTTCCTTAGTGGGCAGGTAAGTACCGGGGGTATTCGGGTTAAGCTGATCGCCAAATTGCAATAAATTATTTTCTACCGGCGGGTTTTCCGGGGTACAATAATAGGCATAAATATAAGTACAGCTTTCCATTACCTGGCCCATAGTACTGGTTGCCCTGACGCAGGCCAGGTATTTGGTCATGCCTGCTTTAGTCCCGTTTAAAAACTCCCAGCCATCATGCAGTCCATTGCTGTGGAATAAAATAGTTCCGTTAGCATCTATAATTTTCATTTCCAGGTCCGTAATATTTTTAAACACAGGTCTCCAGATATCATTCTTGCCATCGCCATTAGGAGAAAATGCATTGGGAATCAGCACAACACCGGTATCAATTTCGGGGAATATTGCAGGAACAGAAGGACAAATGTTATTTGAAAAATCTTGCTTAGGTCTTTTTTCCCGGCAAGCAGCCAGTATTAATGCGCTGAATAAAAGCCCGCTATATAAAACTGGTTTGAGTTTCATCTTCATCATATCTAAAGGTTATACACCATTAGACGTATGTATAGTGAACAGGCTTAGTTAATCCAGCACCCGCGTAATAAAAAGCATACGAGAAAGGTGTATCCCGCTTAACTCGCTTTCCATTACTTTACCTGATTTCTTACCAGAAGCGGCATGCAGAAACAGGACTTTATCTTTATCCACACCTGATACGATACCGATATGCCCAATTTTGGATTTATCATCATATAAGGAAAAAAGAATCAGGTCGCCCATGCGTACTTTAGAGAGATTGACCCGCTTCCCGTAATTCACATAATCTCGGGTTATCCGGGGAACGTTTACATTAAACTTATTGTACACATATTTTACATAACCGGAGCAATCGAAACCTTCTTTAGGGGTATTTCCGCCATAGCGGTAAGGAACACCTATGAAAGTACGCGCATAGCTAACGATCGACTTACGCTCTTTATCACTGCCACCCGTGGCCCCGCCTTTGTTATTGTTTACCGATTTTGTATCAACGGTTTTGTTATGGGCTGCTTTTTTAGCACCGGAACAAGAGTAAAGCCCTGCACTCAATAATAAGCTGAATAGTATTATTCTGAAATTCATGTCTATATTTTTGGTATCGACCAGTTTTTCCATTTCGACCATATTCTCACCCCTACGGTAACCAATACGGCAATGATCATACTCACATTATCATTCAACACCATGTTTAAGGTCAGGTATACCAGGCCGCCTATAGCACAGACCGTAGCATACATTTCCCCGTTTTTCAGTAATTCGGGCTCGCGGTTACTGATAATATCGGCCAACAGCCCGCCAAAGGTGGCGGTCATCACCCCCAGCAATAAAGCAAAAGGTTTATTGGCCCCATACATCAGGCTACGCTCAATGCCCCCTATCGTAAACATCCCCAGGCCTATTGCATCGGTAATAAAAATCCCTTTGCGCACTTTTGCCAGGTTGCTTTTGGTCAAAAATATAATAAAGGTGGCGATTAAAACGAGTATAATAGATAAGTTATTGTTAATCCAGTTGACCGGCTTCACGCCCAAAAGCACGTCCCGCACGGTTCCGCCGCCATAAGCGGTTACAAATGCCAGCACCAGGCCACCGAGAATATCCATTTCATGCGCGCGGGCTTTCAGGGAACCTGTCATGGCGAATACAAAGATCCCGATATAAATAATAATGTCCGCAATTGTTGTATCCATTAGCTGAAAGTGCTTTGGGCAAAGCTAAAAACAAAATTGAACAATACAATTCCTTTGAGAATCTATTTGTAATTTCGCAACCAGAAAAGATACCATTATGACAAGAGCGCAAATCATTGATGCCATAAAAGAGAAAGAAAGCTTTTTATGTGTTGGCCTGGATACCGATATTACTAAAATCCCGGCTCATTTACTGGATACAAAAGATCCTGTTTTTGAATTCAACAAAGCCATTATTGATGCGACGAAAGATTATACTGTTTCTTACAAAATCAATACCGCTTTTTACGAGGCCATGGGTATCCCGGGCTGGCAAAGCTTAGCGAAAACTTTAGCTTATATTCCGGAAAACATCTTTACGATCGCAGATGCCAAACGGGGCGATATCGGCAATACCGCCGATCAGTATGCCAAAACCTTTTACGAAACCTATCCTTTTGATAGTGTTACGGTAGCGCCTTATATGGGGAAAGACAGTGTAGCACCGTTCATGCAACACAAAGATAAGTTTGCCATTGTACTGGGACTGACCTCTAACCCGGGCAGTTCAGATTTTCAACAGCAATCTTTTAAAGACGGCTTATTGTATGAATCGGTACTCAGCACGGTTGCCTCCTGGGGCACTATCGAGAACACCATGTTTGTTATCGGTGCGACCAGGATAGAATTTTTAGAAAATGTACGCCGGATCATCCCGGACCATTTCTTACTGGTACCGGGTGTAGGCACACAAGGTGGAGATCTGAAGACCGTAGCAACAACCGCGATGAATAAAGATTGCAGCCTGCTGGTCAATGTATCCCGTGCAGTCATCTATGCAAGTGCGGGTGAAGACTTTGCTGCAGCAGCGGGAGCAGCGGCAAGCAACTATCAAAAAGAAATGTCCGCATTGTTAAAAGCTCAAAGTATTATTTAATGCGTATAGATATCATATCGGTTGTTCCGGGTTTATTAGAAAGTCCTTTTGCACATTCTATCATGAAAAGAGCGCAGGATAAAGGTCTACTGGAGGTAGCCGTACATAATTTAAGGACCTACACCCCGTATAAACAAGGTCAGGTAGATGATTACCAATTTGGCGGTGGCGCCGGTATGGTCATCATGCCCGAACCGCTGGCCATCCTCATCGATAAATTAAAAAGTGAAAGGGAGTACGCCGAGATCATTTTCATGACACCGGATGGGGTTACATTTAACCAACCCATTGCCAACCGGCTTTCGCTGGGCGGTGACCTGATCATCATCTGCGGGCATTACAAAGGCATCGATCAGCGCATCCGGGATACTTATATCACAATGGAACTATCCATTGGCGATTATGTATTGAGTGGTGGCGAATTGGCCGCAGCGGTAGTTGTTGATGCCATCGGGCGACTGATACCGGGTGTGCTCAACGACGAGACCTCGGCTTTAACCGATTCTTTCCAGGACAATTTGCTGGCACCGCCGGTATATACCCGGCCGGCCGAATTCCGGGGACTCAAGGTACCGGCAGAACTAATGAGCGGCAACCATAAACTGATTGAAGAATGGCGCTACCAACAGTCCCTGGAAAGAACGAAAGCACGCAGGCCTGACCTTTTGGAAGACTAAATTGCTCCTTTTTTAATACAAATCAAATCAAAGGCATTGCATAAAAGCTTTATACAGAATATCGTTTTTTTAATTCTGATCAATCTCGTGGTAAAGCCCTTTTGGGTGCTGGGTATTGACCGTACGGTACAAAATACCGTGGGGCATGAAGCTTTTGGTATTTACCAGGCATTGCTGAACATGACGATTATCTTCCAGATCGTACTGGACTTTGGTTTGCAGGCTTACAATACAAGAGTACTGACCAAATCGCCCAAAGCAATGAGTAACCTGTTTCCCAACCTGGTAGTCATCAAATTATTGTTTGCCTTGCTCTATGCAGGCATTATACTTTCCTGTGGCGCCCTGCTGGGTTACAGCAGCCAATCATTTATTTTACTCGCTACCCTTTGCCTGATGCAGATCGCCTCCTCCTTACTTTTGTTTTTCAGAAGTAATATTTCGGCCCTGCAGCATTTTAAGACAGACAGTGTTTTTTCGGTTATAGACAGGATACTTGCAATAGCGATACTAGGCTTCCTCCTTTTTTCTGCTTTTAAAACGACTCATCCATTCCGTATTGAATGGTATGCCGGAGTACAGGCGATTGCCCTATTGGTCAGCGCTGCAGTAACCTTTTATATCTGTACCAGGCTGGCCAAGATCAATTGGGGTTATATTAACTTCAGGAAAATATGGATCATCATCAGGCAAAGCGTACCTTATGCCATCACTATATTTTTAATGGCCCTATACCTGCGGGTAGACGCGATCATGCTGGAAAAAATATCAGCTGACCCCAGCCTTACCGGTAAATTTGCTGCTGCTTTCCGGATCCTGGAAGTGAGTAACAATATGACCGGCGTACTGATTGCAGGCTTATTACTTCCTATGTATGCCAAAATGATTGCGGCCAAAGAAGATTACAAAAGCCTGATGCGGCTGGTGACCAAATTGCTGGTTCCCTTCAGCCTTGTGGTCATGGTCATTTGTTGTTTCTGGAGCCTGGATATATTAAACCTCTTCAAATACAAGGACATTAATCAAAACGACGGTATTATATTATTCTGGCTGATGGCGACTTTCCCGCTACACTGTCTTAATTATATTTACAGCACTGCCTTAACTGCAAATGGAAACATTAAAATAGTATTATATATCTCCCTGATTGCATTGCTCCTGAACATTACCTTAAACTACTTCATGTTACAGCCGGAAAACGCGCTGAACGCGGTCGTCGTGGCCCGGAACGCATTCATTACGCTGAGTGTGGTGACCGTTTTAACTTTATATTGTTGCAAAAGATATCTTGGGGCAAGCATCAGTAATAAGACCTTCCTGCAGCTATCCGTATTCCTGCTCCTGCTGATTGGTGGCGGATTACTGATCAACCAATATTTGCCCAACCTGCACTTATTATATAGATCATTAATTATAAGTCTTGTAGCGATTGTCCTGTTTTTCCTGCTAGGTATCCAGCCCATCAGGACATTAAAGGCACAATTGAAAAAATATTTTCGAACGGGTTAAACTATCTTAACCAATCGTTATCTAAAATAGTTGATCACTTAAAAACGAAACAATATTAAAATATCCGGTAATTTATGATAAAAAGAATAATTACGATTTTGCTGATTATCGTATCAGCACTTCCGGCTTCGGCCCAGGAAAAATTCAATCTCACAGGTATTCTTAAAGATGAATTTAATGAAGGAGCGATCGGCGCTACCGCCCAGGTAAAAGACGAGCAAGGCACTTACATAGGCGGTGCCGCCGCTGAAGACGATGGCAGTTTCATTGTACATGACCTCCTACCCGGGAAGTATTTGGTTACTTTTTCTTTTATAGGACTGGAAGATATAGTCAAAGACTTCCAGATCGTAGATAAAGATATCAATTTGGGAATGCTCAGATTCAAATCCTCCAGTACTGCGCTTAAGACAGTAGAAGTAAAAGGAAATCGCATTGCGGTACAACAAAGCGGGGATACCACCGACTACAATGCAGGAGCCTTTAAAGTAAACCCGGACGCGACCGCAGAAGACCTGGTAAGAAAAATGCCGGGTATAGACCTTAGTGGTGGCCAGGTAAAAGCCCAGGGCGAAAACGTAGGTAAAGTATTGGTGGATGGTAAACCTTTCTTTGGAGATGATGCTGCTAATACCTTGAAAAATTTACCGGCCGAAGTGATCAGCAAGATCCAGGTCTATGATGAAAAATCGGAACAATCCCGCATGACTGGTGTGGACGATGGAGAAACCATCAAAGCCATCAATATCGTTACGAAAACAGAAAAGCGAGAAGGCTTATTCGGAAAAGTATACGCCGGCGGCGGAACGGATGCCCAAACCGTATTTAATGGGGGCTCCGGTGACTTGTTGTACAACCTGGGAGGAAATATTAACTCCTTCAAAGGTAACCGCAGGATCAGTATCGTGGCCCAAAGCAATAATATTAACAACCAGAACTTCAGTAGCCAGGACCTGCTGGGCGTAGCCAGCTCCGGTGGTAGCCGTGGCGGATTTGGTGGTCGCGGCGGCGGTGGCGGCGGACGCGGTATGGGTGGTGACGCCTCTGGTAATTTCATGGTGAACAACAGAAGTGGTGTGGCGACAACTAATGCGATCGGGATCAATTATTCCGACAAGTTAAGTCCGAAAGTTGACCTGACCGCGAGTTACTTTTTTAATAAATCCAATATCAATACTATCCAGGAAACAGACCGTTTTTATGTGAATAATGCAAATGCCGGCCAGGAGTATACCGAAAACAGTAACTCGAATGCGATGAACTTTAACCACCGCTTTAATGCAAGACTTACCTATAATATAGACTCTTCCAATACGCTATTATGGATTCCGTCCTTCTCCTTACAGGCGAATAACAGTCGCTCCAGCCTGGACGGAAGCACCGCACAGGGAGCAGCTTTGCTTAACAGTACCCTTAATCAATTCAACTCAAACCTGGAAGGATACAACTTCACGAATATGCTGATGTATTTCCACCGGTTTAAAAAACAAGGCCGCTCTTTCAACATTCATTCCAATATTACCGGTAATGAAAATAAAGGCATGAGCAACTTCTTTGCCAATAACCAATTTTACACCAATACCAGCCTGAATGATACCTTGAACCAGGAGTCGGACATCAACCGTAACGGGCTCACGGTAAGAACGAGTGTACAATATAGCGAACCGCTTTCCAAAACATCCAACCTGCAAGTCAATTATACCAACAGTTTTCAAAGAACCAATTCAGAAAAGCTGACCAATAATTTTGACTTTTTGACGAGTGATTATACCAGCCCTGATAGCTTGTTAAGTAATAAATTCACCTCGATCTATAAAACCAATGCGGTTGGCTTGAATTATGGCTTCAACAACAAACTGATCCGTGCAAACATCGGTGCCAGCGCGCAGATGGCTACACTGGAGGGAGACCGTATTTTGCCCAGCGCTTCTGATATCAACAGGGAGTTTAAAAACATTCTTCCCCGTGCGATGATTCGCTTTAATTTCAGCAAAACCAATAACCTGGGTTTATTTTACCGGACCTCTACGGATGCCCCCAGCGTAACACAATTGCAGGACGTAATTGATAATAGTAATCCCTTACAACTTTCTTCGGGGAACCCGGACCTGAAACAATCTTATACGCATAGCTTGTTTTCAAGATATACCACCTCTAACCCGGATAATAACAGTACTTTCTTCTTTATGGTTCGCGGTACGGCAACAAAAGATTATGTAGGTAATAATACCATTATCGCTGAAAATGATATGGTGATCCGCGATGGCGTAACGCTTGCCCGGGGCGGCCAGTATACCACACAGACTAACCTGGACGGCTATTACAGCCTGAGCGCCTTTACCACTTATGGTACACCGATCAACCCCTTAAGGTCTAACATTAACCTGAACCTGAGTGCCGGTATTACCAGGATCCCGGGTATGATCAATGGCGACATGAACTATTCCAATAACAGGAATGTAGGTTTAGGTTTCGTATTCAGCAGTAACATCAGTGAGAAGATCGACTTTACGCTTTCTTCCAACACCAACATGAATTTTGTAAAAAATACGCTGAACAGCAATGCTGATAACAACTTCCTGAACCAGGCCACGCGCTTATCTGCCAACTATATCTTCTGGAAAGGAATGGTATTGAATACAGAGTTAAACCACCAGTTTTATAGTGGCCTTATCGCCAGCAGCAACCAAAACTTCCTGCTTTGGAACGCCGGTGTGGCCAAGAAAATATTCAAAAAACAACAGGGAGAGATTAAGTTATCTGTATTTGATATCTTAGGTCAGAATGCGAGCTTCGCGCAAACTTTTACGGATGCTTACAACCAGACCGTAAGAACCAATGTACTGCAACGTTACCTGATGCTTACGTTTACCTACAATATCAGGTCTTTCAAATCGGGCAGTTCAGAAAAGGATATGCAACAAAATGAAAACTTTGGTCGTCCTATGGGCGCACCTGGAGCTCCTGGTGGACCCGGTGGCCCACCTCCGGGACAGTAATAAAAAAAAGCGGCTTCTGTACAGAAGCCGCTTTTTTTTATAGCAACAGGTGGTTTATAAATTTATAATATTGATTTCTTTGATTCCCCGGACCGAAATATTATTATTGCGCAAAATTTATAACTTAACATGTTACGTATTAGTATCTTTAGCATAGCTATGCTTGCTATCGGCGCACAACAGGCCACTGCGCAATATTTCCCTTCTGCAGCCTCCCAGCGAAGAGCGGCAGAAAGATCCAGGGAGCATTATAACAGGGCATTGGAAACTGGTAAAGGACTTCGTATGCTGCATTCAGCCGATGTAACTTTTGGCATCACACTCCCCCACCAGGGCATTTTTAAAATTGAAGATGGTACATTAGCTACCCATCCGACCATGCCGGATTCTGTAATTAAGCAGGAGTTTACCTTTAAAACAAAGGTCGCCCTAAGCGCTTCGGCACTTACGCAATTCGACTTTATCAAAATAAACAGGAATAACGCGTTTGCATTTGTATGGGGCGGTAATGCACATATAAATATGGATGCTCCGATAAGCGAGGACATGAAAGTATTGAACGGGTCTTATTTAGCGAAATTTAAACACAGCAGATTAATGATCGCAATACCGCTTGGCTTTTCTTTCAAAACCGGAGGCTTTGCTTCTCATGACAAGGCTGATAGAGTGTCTTTCGCAATGGGAGCTACGCTGGTTCCAACCTTTCACAATGTAACGCTGACCAGGAACGGTTCCCAGTATTATGAGCAGACCAATATCTATGTGCAGCCTTACTACTTTGCCGAATTGGGCATCTTTGGCGGCATGAAATGGAAAATCAGGGCCGGTATCTATCCCAGAGGCTATGAGGCCATCAATAAAGATATAAATGGCGGCTTTCAGGACGTTAATTCCAATGAATACCGCCATATTGAATACAAAAGTAAAGGTCCTTTGGTACAATTAACTTTAGGTCTTATGAATGGGTCTAATGACTGGCAGAATAGCCGATGGTAAACGGCCTAAGTAACAACTGCATTTAATAAGCAACGCCCCGGTAAACCGGGGCGTTGCTTATATATTATTGTATTAAAGAACAATCTTCAAATTAGTATCTGTAGTGCTCTGGCTTGTAAGGTCCTTCTTTTGGAATACCTAAGTAAGCTGATTGTGCATCTGTAAGGATATCTAATTCAACACCGATCTTAGATAAGTGCAAACGTGCCACTTTCTCATCCAGGTGTTTTGGTAAAACGTAAACCTGGTTTTCGTAAGCAGCAGTATTCGTCCACAGTTCGATTTGTGCCAAAGTCTGGTTAGTGAAAGAGTTAGACATTACGAAAGAAGGGTGACCAGTAGCACAACCCAGGTTTACCAGGCGGCCTTCAGCCAATACGATTACTTCTTTACCGTCAATGTTGTATAAATCAACCTGTGGTTTGATGGTATCTTTAGTCTGACCGTAGTTTTTATTCAACCATTCCATATCGATCTCGATATCAAAGTGACCGATGTTACAGATGATCGCTTTATCTTTTACCGCACGGAATTCTTTCTCTGTAACGATATCACGACAACCGGTAGTAGTCACTACGATATCTGCTTCTTTGATCGCTTTTTCCATTCTTGCTACTTCAAAACCGTCCATAGCAGCCTGTAAAGCACAGATCGGATCGATTTCAGTAACAATCACACGGGCACCTGCACCTCTTAAAGATTCAGCAGAACCTTTACCTACATCACCATAACCGGCAACCAGGGCAATTTTACCTGCCATCATCACATCAGTAGCACGACGGATCGCATCTACCAGGGATTCTTTACAACCGTATTTGTTGTCAAATTTAGATTTAGTAACGGAATCGTTTACATTGATCGCCGGCATTGGCAAAGTACCATTAGCCATACGCTCATACAAACGGTGTACGCCGGTAGTCGTTTCTTCAGAAAGACCTTTGATTGCAGCAACCAGCTCAGGATATTTATCCAGAACGATATTAGTCAGGTCACCCCCATCATCCAGGATCATGTTCAATGGACGGTCTTCGCTACCGAAGAATAAAGTTTGTTCAATACACCAATCCGCTTCTTCCAGAGTTTCCCCTTTCCAGGCGAATACAGGAACGCCGGTAGCCGCGATAGCAGCAGCAGCGTGGTCTTGTGTAGAGAAGATATTACAAGAGCTCCAACGAACCTCAGCGCCTAATGCAGTCAAAGTTTCGATCAATACTGCAGTCTGGATGGTCATGTGCAGACATCCCGCGATACGCGCACCTTTCAGCGGCTGGCTTTCACCATATTCCGCTCTCAGGCTCATCAAACCCGGCATTTCAGCTTCCGCCAGTTTGATCTCTTTTCTACCCCACTCTGCCAAAGAAATATCAGCTACTTTATAAGGCAGGCTGAAATCAATATGTGTTTTGGATTGAACACTCATATAATTAAATTTAAT
>Ga0256900_1000706_pt1 | contig 10347 bp, 10 predicted proteins | sample MC6MC0688MT_FD_190190 | JGI IMG/M metagenome (GOLD analysis project Ga0256900, IMG submission 190190) | Metatranscriptome of enriched soil aggregate microbial communities from Iowa State University, Ames, United States - MC6-MC0688-MT... | ecosystem: Environmental > Terrestrial > Soil >... | reverse complement strand
GGTGGCGCTACACTAAATGGTAGTGAAGGAGCAACCAATGCGCTAAGCAGCGGCACTGATCCTGCGGCTTTACAGGCGGCTTATGAAAGCCTGCAGGCAGCAGAAACGGACAGTACCAGGCCTAAGTCTTATTTGAACTATTTGTTTTTTGATGAACAGATGCAATTGGTTCAGGAGCACAGCCGTTTATGGCAGGCCGATGGGGAGGCAGACTGGAAGACGATAGGTACGGAAGAGGAATTAGAGGTACCGGAGAACGGTTATATTGCAGTATATTTGTCGAACCAGGGTGCGGAGCCAGTTTATTTTGATAACCTTGCGGTGAATGTGACGCCTGGCGTGTTATTGGAAGAGAAGCATTATTATCCTTATGGTTTACCGATACAGGGCTGGGGTAATGTAGCTACGGGCTCACTGCCTAACCGGCAGCGGTACCAGGGTAATGAGTACAGAGAGGAAGCGGGATTGAACTGGATGGATTTTCATAACCGGCAGTATGATCCGCAGCTGGGCAGGTTTTTGAGCCTTGATCCGTTAGCTGATGCCGGAGGCCAACAGGTATTAAGTCCATACCATGCGATGGGCTGTAACCCGGCAATGATGGTGGATCCGTTTGGTTTAAGAAGTTCGGTTTTTGATAATGGAGCTAGTCATCCGAATCCACCGGTAGACCCCCTGGCTTATGCTAAGGCCATGTTCCCGACTATGCATAGGTATGTGCCGGGAGGGGATTTATTTAATGCAGGTAATATGGCGCGGAATTCGATGATGGATGATACTTACACAACGATAGTTTTAGGAAGGTTCTTAGCAGCCTGGGGAGAGAGTAGGGCACAAAGTGCTGCTAACAATACTGCATCAAGTGATGCCGGGAGTGGCAAACAGGCAAGTGAAGGAATGAGTTTTAGTGTTAGTGGCAAGAATTATGGTATTAGTTATTCGTCGGGCTCTCCGGTAGTTACTGAAATAATGGAAGCGGTTAGCGTTGTAGGTAAAAAAGCAGATTGGGCTGACTGGGGAAGGAGAATGCAGGCAAGGTATGGTAATAGTTTAGATTATAGTTTTGATGGATATGGACAAAGTCGCGGATTTTGGGATGATGTTAATGACGGGTTTAGTATAATTTGGAATAGCCCAATTGCTAGACGTTATATTCCTGATAAGATATCATTTGCAATAGGTGGGGATATAGCTTTAGGAGGAGGGGTTGGTGCACAGCCTATAAATTTTACAATTTTGACAAGGGGTAAAGACCCTGGTGTTTATTTAACTCCTACATTTAATACTTATGCAGGGATTGGTGCTTTTTTTTCTGGTGGTGTAGAGCTTACTATTTCAAATTATACAGGTGATCCAAGAAAAATTACAGCATCTATGCTTATAGGAGAAACCAATGGAGGTTATGCAACAGGAGGACTCTTAGGAGATTTTTCAGGAGGAGTAACATATTCTCCGGCCACAAATGTTCATGGTTTTTTTAATTTGAGCGTCGGTATAGGGATAGGAGGGGGAGCCTTTGGTGGATATAATTATCAATATACCCCTGGATACAAAAAATTTTGATGAATGTCTAAAAGAAATCGAGTGGTAGTTTATATGGTAGCTGGGATTGCTGTACTAGCTATAATCGTATGGATGGTATGGAATCAACAAAAAGGACGAAGCCAGCAAAGAGCTTTTTTTGAGAGCGATTTTAATTCAATAGTTGTAAAGTCGAACTCTTATTTCGGAAGAACTATAGAGTTTCATCTAGACAATGGTTTTACTTTATATTTTTCACCTCCTGTTGAAAATCGGATTATGATAGGAGATTCTGTAGTAAAGGAAAGTGAATCATATCAATATGAAGTTTATCGAAAAAACAGGAATAATAAATTCGAATATTTTTCAAGTTATTGGGGAGATGATGTCCAATAGATAAAATAGTTTTAATGAATACTTTTATGAATAAGATAATTATAGCTTTTACAGCTCTAATTTGCTTTAGTGCTATTAGCTGTCATTTTAATTCTACGTATGAGAATAGAGACATAGATAAAGAAGATGGAGAAAAGATAGTTGCACAATTTTATGAGTCACTACAGAGTAATGACTATAAAAAAACTTATATTTTTTTTGATAAGCAATTTTTTGAAGTTACAGATACCCAAAAATTAAATCATATTTATGATATATCTTTTGGGAAATTGGGAAAAATAGAAAGTTATAATATTGAGGAGTGGCAAACAACTGCCATTGTAGGTACAGACTCCAAAACAAACTATAGGTTTGTATGTAATGTCAAGCGGTCAAATTTTATGTCTAAAGAAACACTTATATTTTTAAAAGAAAGTAAAGGAATAAAGATTATAAGTTATCATGTAAACTCTGAGGGGTTTTTCGAAAAATGATGTTATTTTTTGCTTTTAGTCAAAGGCTTTAAAACATCGTAGAATAAGGAGTTTAAATTCAAAAGCAGGCAATCTTCGGGTTGCCTGCTTTATACCAGGAAGAGAAGCATTATTATCCTTATGGTTTACCGATACAGGGCTGGGGTAATGTAGCTACGGGCTCATTGCCTAACCGGCAGCGGTACCAGGGGAATGAGTATAGAGAGGAAGCGGGATTAAACTGGATGGATTTTCATAACCGTCAGTATGATCCGCAGCTGGGCAGGTTCTTAGGTGTGGATGCATTGGCTGGTTCTGGTGGCCAACAGGTATTAAGTCCATACCATGCTATGGCTTGTAACCCGGCAATGATGGTGGATCCATTGGGGTTACGAAGCGACGTGTTTGATAATGGTGCAAGGCCGATAGATAATACGCCAAGGGTGAGTCCTATTATACCAGTGAATAGTAATGCCAGGTACATTATATTAGATCAAATGATGTATGCCGACCATGCAGCTTTTCTTGAGCGAATCAGGCGAGAAAAAGAAGCAGAGGCGGAAGGAGAATCTGATGAAGAACCTAGTGATGCTGCAATTAGTTTTGTCGCACTATTGACAATGTATGGTAATGTAAATGGGGAAGATGCTTCAGGGCATAATTTCAGAACTGATGATGTGTCTTTTGACGGAAAGAATCGGATAAGTATATTCTCGGGAAATTTAACTTTAAATATTTCAACAAGAGATGACGGTAGGATTGGAATTTATGCATTTGGAGTATACAATGGTGATTTATCTAAATATTCAAAAACCGAATGGATACAGATAGCTTTTACGAATAAGCCATTAATTGGAAAACCATACGAAAAATGGTTTAAAGATTACGCCAAAGATGATCGAGCAAATGGCCGAATAACAAACAAGCCCTTTTATTTCGATAAAGGTGCTGCAACATCAGCTTGGCGAAAAGATATGGCATCTATACATGGAGGACCCATATTTCTGGATAGCCCCAATAGAGGTTCTGGAAATTATTATTGGCAAGGTCAGTTGAGCTTAGTGGGTTTTAGAAACGGATCATGGGAAACCATTCAGACTATTCGTTATGGGTTTAAAGCAGATGGAATAGACATCAATTATATGTCTCAATTTTTCCTCAATCTTCCGGATGCTAACAGAGATAATCTATATAATACAACCATTAATTCTTTAAACAATTTTATACGGTAATATTATGAAAAAATATGTAAATCATTTCGGTTCAATTTTTTGCTGCTTGGCATTTGTTATCAGTTGTGGTTCTAAGCCTGCGGTAAATGAGGACACTAATCAAAATGTGGTGAATACTACCTATATAAAAGATTCCCTAACGAAAGCAAAGAATGTCTTGGCCTGTGACACACCTTATCAATCAGTAGATATCGTTATTTTTATTGATGGAACCATTGAAGATGAGAATTTAAGGTCGTTCTATAGTCAAACGGATAAGAATGGGAATATTTTATCCGGGGGCAAACCTTTTGATTTTCTTCCTAAAGAACCTTATTACCCATTTACTATAGTTGAAACAAAAAAAGTAAGTCAAAAAGCCTTATCTCACTTAGCTGAATATATCGACGGGCAATGTGATTGTGAGTACCCATTTCCAAAAAATGATTCAATTAGATTCGAGGGAGGATATACTTTTAAATTAATTCAAAATGGGCAAACTAAAACTTGTTACGTTTTTCCAGACAACGCGGATTCGGTGATTCAATATTTAAAAGGAATAGGGGAATTGGTGAAAAAATCAAAATATAAGCAAGAATTTAAAAATTTTATTGAGTATATTGATAATGAAATTAAAAATAAATAACGATAATAAATGGTAATGTACCAGATATGTTGATAGGCTTTAGAATGCTTACCAGGTAAGGGTTTGTTTCATTTTAAAGATGAACTGGAGGTAAGGAAGGATAGGCTAAGCCTGTTCTTCCTTCTTTTTAGGCTTTAAAACGCTTACCGGTAAAATAAATGCTGATTAAGTGTACCAAATATGTTGATGGGCTTTGTTTTTTAAATTGGCTACCGGCAGCGGTACCAGGGTAATGAGTATAGAGAGGAAGCGGGATTGAACTGGATGGATTTTCATAACCGGCAGTATGACCCGCAGCTGGGTAGGTTCTTAGGGGTGGATGCTTTAGCTGATGCAGGTGGCCAACAGGTGCTAAATCCTTACCATGCTATGGCTTGTAACCCGGCAATGATGGTGGATCCCGTTGGGATTACAAAGTGGTAAAAGTGACCCTACTCCCGGAAGCCTTCTTACCAGCGGTAATAATCCCGGGACTTCCGGTTGGGGAGCAATAGCTGGTTATTACAAGGGTATGTTGGGCCCGGCAAATATGCGTCCAGCAGAATTAGAAGGCAACCTCTCTATATACGCCATGATGCGTATCTTGAGTGGTGATGCTGCAGGTGCTGCTTCCCGTATGAGCCCGGGTGGGGGTAGTGCAATGAGTAGTTATGAGCAAATGGTGCAGATCGATGGCTGGCAGCGACAATGGAGAAGGTATCAAAGAAATAGATCGGAAAATATATTGGATGCTTTTTACCAGTTTGTATATTCTATAGATAATGGTTATGATATTCGTGATGAGTATAACAATATCATAATGACAGTATTGGATGAACAAGTGGTATCTGGATATCAATACAAAGTGTCAAATCAACAAACAAACTGGTATGGGCCCGGAGGACAGGTTAACTGGTTCTTGGGTGCAGTTGGAACGGGGGTTGAAAATACCACAGGTTCATTCCGATTAACAAATGGCGCCTATAATGGTTCCGCTTGGAGTCCTAAATACTATGCAAGTGGATGGAGAGGTGGAAGTAAAGCAAGAATTACTACATACAGAATTACAAAAATTGGTTATAGTATAGGCTGGCTTTCTGTGGGTATTGGAATAGCAATGGATCTATACGGAATAAATGAATATTACAAAGATTCAAGTTCTCCTAATGCTGTGCACCCGAGTAAGGCAGTATTAAATACTGGAATGGGTGCCTACGGCATGTTTATTCATCCTGTACCGACAATGTTTTATTTTGGGATAGATAATTTTTATCCGGGAGGATGGTTAGGTAATGAAGATGGCCCAGGCGCATTACCTGTATTCGATCAGGTTCATAATTCTAATCAGGAGATTCTAGGGCCAAATTGGAGGGTGATACCTTATAATAAATTGTAAAAGATAAGATTTACTATGAAAAGAGCATATTATTATTTGTACTATAAATTTTTTAAAATGTCTGAAGCTGCACCTTCACGTTGGTTAAGTGATTGGAAAGCTGGAGTTATTATAATTTTTTTAGAATTATTATTAGTATTTAGTTTGATTAATTACTATAATATTTTCTTCGATAGATATTTCAATTTGACGAATGTTTATGTAGTTTCTATAGCCATTATTCTTTTCGGATTTAATTATTACATTTTTCTTCATAAAGATAAGTGGAAAAAATATGCTGAAGAATTTGAACAATTACCTAAATCAAAGAATCATATTGGTAGTATAATTGTTGGATGTATTGTAGTATTACTTATAGCCAACTTAGTTTTTTCTTATTATCTGATGAGCCAAGTTGACTGGACTCTATATAGATAATGTCAAACAAGCGGTAGTGTATCAAATATGTTGATGGGCTTTGTTTTTTAATTGGCTAACCGACAGCGGTACCAGCGTAACGAGTATAGAGAGGAAGCGTGCCTGAACTGGATGGATTTTCATAACCGGTAGCTTGGCCTGCCCTGAGCCTGCCGAAGGGACCCGCAGCTGGGCAGGTTCCTGGGTGTGGATGCTTTGGCAGATGTCGGTGGCCAGCAACTATTGAGTCCTTACCATGCCATGGCTTGTAACCCGGCAATGATGGTGGATCCGTTTGGATTACAAAGTGGTAAAAGTGATCCCAGGCCTCCCGGAAGTCTTCTTACCGGCGGTAGTGTATCCGGTTCTTCCGGATGGGGAGCTATAACTGGTTATTATAGAAGTATGCTTGGGTCGCAACCGCGTCCAGCTGAATTACAAGGATTTTTGGGCATTATGGCCATGATGCGTATCTTGAGTGGCGATGCTGCAGGTGCAGCTTCTCGTATGAGCCCAGGTGGTGGTAGTTCGATGAGCAGTTATGAGCAAATGGTTCAGATAGATGGCATTCAGCGACAATGGAGAAGGTATGCAAACAACAGATCGGAAAATCAAAAGAATATTTTGGATGCTTTTGCCCAGTTTGTATATAGTTTAAATGATGGATATGATATTTTTGATGAGCAAGGAAATGTTAAAATGACTGTATTGAATAGACAAATTGTTGTTGGAACTTCTTTCAAAGTCGAAACTAAAAATGTTTTGTGGGAAAAGGAAGGTTCATTGCATGATAAATTAACCGTATTTAAGTTTACAGAAACTAAAGAGAAGACTGGATCTTGGATTAATACTGGATCTGTTGTGGATGACAAAGGTTTGAAAGGATATGAATTAAGCATTGGGGCAAATACTTTCGGAGCTGACATCCGCAATATTGGGTTAAGTGCATCTGAAAGCTTCGGTAATGTTAAAATTGGATTATGTGTTTCGGTAATGGATGGTATAACACTAAAAGGAAGTATGACTGAAAAGCAACTTACAGCTGGATATGGCATTACATTCAAGCCCGGTCTGGGAACTGCAGCAGCAGTATTAATAATTGCAACAGATGGGGCAATCATTCCGTATATCGCTCCATTTATGAGACCGGCATTGGCTAGATAAATATTGCTAATGTACAAACATATATTTTAGGGCTGAGTGATTTTGAAGAATTGGATAGTTGATGGCAGCCCTATTCTATTACATCTAATATTGAATTCTAATACTTTTATTTTTTTAATGAAATTAAATTATGCGAAACAAGACTTGGTTATTTCATTTTTTTCTTTTTTTTATTTGTTTAATGGGATGCACAAGCAATTCTGCAAAATTTGATACAAAGGAGCTAATTGATTACTTTGGTACAAAAAATATAAAATATAAGCTGGTAAACAATGTTTTAAACATTTCGGTAACTAATTCTAAATTAATAGAAAGAGAATATATTGCAAATAAGGAAGTTGTTTCTGAAGGTTTTGAAGCTTATGCTTCAATAGGCGCTATTATTGCAACATCATCGTTAAAAGAAAGTCAACATAATTTTGATTCGATAATTTTTTGTATTAATAACCGTTGTTATAATTATAGTATTCCTCTTATAGAAAAAATGGATAACTATATAAATTTAAGCATTAAATTTTTAAGGTCTTGGGAAAAAAAAGAATACAATCTTGCTAAATCTTATCTATCGGATGAGTTATTAAAAGAATTTTCGAATGTTGAAATGTTACAGCAAGCTCTTAGTAATATAATTCCGAATAAAGGGATAAAAGATATAAAATTTAATTCCTTTAGAGTAAGGGGCAATGTTTTGGGTATTAGTATTAATACTTATTTTGAAGATGAGATAGCACAAACCTATATATTCAGCTTTTTGTTATCAAATGCGAAGTACCAGATTGCCGGAATTACTATTCCTTAGTGTAAAGTAGTTGAATAATGTTCTTAAAAATTGCAAAGTCGAAAAAAGTAAAGTTATTTATGAAAAGGAATATAGTTTCCGGATTATTGATTTTAATAGTGGTAATTGTCTTTTTTGTTTTTATTTGGCGATCAATACCGACCTTGCAAAGAAGACCTCCCGAAACGAGATTGGGTAATACTGTATTTCTTCCTGATACTTTACCCAAAGAATATGCAACGCTCTTTAATACGCAACAATTAAATCATATTACTGTTTCCAGCATTACCTACAATGAAGGAGATTTTCCAATATGTATAATTTCTTTAATGGATAAATATGATGTCATCATTTTAAAAAAAGAAATAGATACCGTTCATTTCCAATTAAAAAAAATCCTGAAATTAGAGCATTTTTCAAGAACCAGCTTTACAAATGATAGAAGATATAGAGCAGTCGACGGATATATTGATTTTCGATGGGCTACAGAAACAACCACAATACCATTAAAGTATCTTTTAATGATTATTTCGGAAAAGGGAAAAATGAAACAGGAAATATATAATGAAAAAGAGGTCGGTTATATAATTGATGATTGGCAGAAGCTAAATTTTTTCTATGAGGAAAATAAAAATGCAGACCTCATTTTTGAAATGAACGCCCCTCCATTTGAAAAAACAACTACAGCTATAGGCCTATTGTTGAAACAAGTTGAAAATGGGATTTGCTTGCTTTTTGTACTACCCAAGGACAGCTCAAGTCCAGTTATATCACAGGATCTATTGGAAGCATTGCTATGAAATAGGCAATATATAAAAATAGAATAGTGTATTAAATATGTTGATGGACTATAGAATGCTTACCAAGTAAGGAATTGCTTGATTTTAAATATGAATATTGCAGATAAGAAAGGATAGGTTAAGCCTGTCCTTTCTTATATTAGGGTTTAAAAACACCTATTAGAAAAGCAGATGCTGAATAAGTGTACCCTATAGTATGTCCTATCGTATAGCGCACAATTTTAACGGAGTCACAGAACATTACAGGCCTATTTGTAAAGCTAAAATTGGATGATTCTGGAGAGATGATTGATTGGTTTTGGGGATTTAATCCATCCTTAAACATGCAGTTTGGTAGTGGCGTTGTGGTTAATTTTAGAGTGGGATTTTCAAAAAAAGAATAGAAAAATGATTGTATGATAATGCCAATTTTTGTAATTAAGATTCTTGTTTTAGCGTTTTTTATAATGATTCTTATTAATATTTTGATTTATCAAATAATAGTATTTATTGTTATTAAAAAATTTATCAATCCCTATCTATTCTGTCGAAAGTTAATTTTACAGAATACGAAATTTGTTGGTCTATTTAATCAAGGTGATTTTGGAAAAGGGAGATTTTTAGTTAAACCGGTAGCAGAAATGGGTAAAATAATTAATACCACTTTCTTCTACTTAAATACAGTTGATGATAAAGGAAAAATGCATCAATACACCATAAAAGTTAGCACCGTATTTCTATTTATTAGGAAAGTTATTTTAAAATCAAAAGCAGAAAACATAGAAATAGAGTTAACTCGTTCCAGGTAGGGTAATGTCTCCGAATTGGAGTTTTTTTAATTAGCGCGTTAATACAATAAAATCAAACGTATCTATTTTTTAGAAAATGCAAAAGCAGGCAATCCAAAGATTGCCTGCTTTTGCATTAGTAACTGCAGCAATAAATTGCTGCAAATAAAAATTAAGCACTAGTTGCCCATTAATATTGAGGGAATGGAATTACCGGGCCGGAATTGAACTCGTATTTATTTTAATAATAAAATGTTTACGTTCACTTTTTGGTGACGCCAGATTTTAATTTTACCTTCGCCCGGATTTTTAGCCATAACGTATTGTTAAAGTCGGTCTATATGATTAGGCTGTATCTTTCTTTTATAGGGATACTGTGCAACTTCCTGCCTGCAAAGGCACAGGAGCAAATGCCTGATCCCCTGTTTGCTACCGATAGCCTGGCCATAGAGCAGGCCGCACAAACTGTTTTCCAAAAGAAGCTCTCCCAAAGTAAGCGCTATTACCACAAACTGGATGTGACGAATACATCCTTCCTTAAAAAGCTTAAAAAACAGGAAGAACGAATTCAATCCAAACTCCAACAGACTGATTCCATAAAATACCAACAATACCTTGCCTTGAAAAGCCCGGATATGGACAGCCTCATGCGACAGTACAAAGATTCCGCTTTTATTCACAAACTGAACACTACCGGTCGTAAAGGAAAGTCTGTGCTGGATACCTTACAGGGCCTGCAAAATTTTATGGGGAAGTATACCGATAATCCCTTAGGTAAAACTTTTGATTTATCAGATTTGCAACAAAAAGCCGCCTTGCAGCAATACCTCCAACAACAGGT
>Ga0256900_1000702_pt1 | contig 10375 bp, 4 predicted proteins | sample MC6MC0688MT_FD_190190 | JGI IMG/M metagenome (GOLD analysis project Ga0256900, IMG submission 190190) | Metatranscriptome of enriched soil aggregate microbial communities from Iowa State University, Ames, United States - MC6-MC0688-MT... | ecosystem: Environmental > Terrestrial > Soil >... | reverse complement strand
TGTATATTAACAGCATCCCGGACTGGATACAACGCTTACTGAAACGTTATACCTGGAAAGGTCCCAGTAGTGAAGCGCAACCAAAAGTATATTTAACTTTCGACGACGGCCCGCACCCGGAAATAACACCCTGGGTGCTGGAGCAGCTGGAGCAATATAAAGCGAAGGCTACTTTTTTCTGTATCGGCAAAAACGTGATCGAATACCCGGATGTGTATGCCCAAATGCTTCAAAATGGGCACAAGGCAGGTAATCACAGCCATACGCATCTTAAAGGCAAAAAAACAAAGGACAGTTTGTACCTAAAGGACGTAGAGCAGGCACAGCAGTTCATTAACAGCAATTTATTCCGCCCACCTTACGGCAGTATAAAAAGAGCTCAGGCAAAACTGTTAATTGCTAAAGGCTTTGATATCGTTTTATGGACGCTGATACCCGGAGATTGGGACAGTACTATTAGCCCGCAAAAGTGCCTGGAGAACATTGTGTTTCACCTGCAACCGGGCCATATTCTTGTTTTGCATGATAGTGAGAAGGCCCGGGCCAATATGGAATATGTGCTCCCGAGATTATTGCAACACTGTAAAAACAAGGGCTGGGAACTGGCCACCTTACCTTAATAATAAAAATGTCTTGCGCTACAGCGCAAGACATTTCTTCATACTGCTATCTGGCAAATGCTAGCGCATGATATAAAGTTTACCGTAATCATTTTTAAAGTAGCGATCTATACTTGCATTATTGCGCCGCTCAATACTTTCTCCTTCTTTATTGCTGGTGATTACGCGGTAAAGATATACCCCGTTACCCAGCATTTGCCCGAACTCATCGCGGCCATCCCATTTATAGTCTGTGCGGTTGCGACCGATATGAATATTGCCCAGTTCAGACTTTTTGATCTCGCGCACTACTTTACCGGTAATGGAAATGATCTGAATTTTAAACTGCGATGGTATCTCCGCCCCCGTGAGCGTGAATAGGAATTGGGTTGAGGTAGAGAATGGATTGGGATAATTCAGCACATTCGTAATCGTTGATTTATTGATCACCTCGAAGCTGATTTCATACTTAGTCGTTGTATTCCCTGAAATGTTTCCGGAGTTATCTCTTGAGCTAACTTTTAGGGTATAAATACCGTCGTCCAGGGTAGGACGAAATTCGACCCTGGCTTCATTTTTCTCTGAACCCGTAGCGGGTACAAAGCGGCAGATATTACCATCAAAATTGATCTTTTGCTCCAGACCTGTTTGCGTATTCATTAAAGCAACATTTACCCGCGCAGTATCAATAATAAGGCTGTTCCTGTTTTCATCCCGGATCAGTATATTAATAAATGGTTTTGCAGAAACGATATCTTTATTTAAGATGTGCACGCCATCAAAAGTTACGTCCATAACCGGTGCAAAGTGATCTCCCTTAACAAAGAAAGGCAGGTATCCCAGGTTATTCGGGTGGAAATGCTCGGGCTGGTTCTTATCGGGATTAGCTTCTACGAACAATACATTTTTACCCAGGTATTGGGCCGGGTTAAAGTCTGACAGGCCGGCAATTAAAGTATCATAGGCTCCGAGTGGCTTATATTTTTTCTCGCTGATGATCCTCGAGGTATTATTCGCATCTATTAACCTGAAACGGACCAGCATACTATCCATAGGCAGCTCTCTCAGGTTTTCGATAGCAAATTTCAGGTTCATGGCTTCTCCTTCATTCAGCGTGTCTTTAAACGCAAAATAGGCAGCAGGGTTGAGTGCAGCTTCCGGCAAAGGTTTATGTAATACACGCCAGTAGTCCAGTTGCGGCAGCGATGCAGAAACGCTGTCCTCTGTATACCATTTTAATTTCAGGTAGGGATATTGGCTTGCGTTTACATTAGTTAAAGCATAGTTAGTCAGGGTGGTGGTAAACAAGGAGTCTCCCTGCAGTTGTTCCGCAGTAGATAAGCCGAAAACAGTTACGTGTGTTTTATCTCCTTCAGTTTCCCCGCTGTTGATCACTGAAGTCTTCCACAATAAATCCTGCCATTCAGCTGCAGGGCCTATCACCGTACTTTCAATATAACCGGAAGGTAATGTAAAAGGGAGATTTTCATCCACTATCACTAATTCATCAACTGTTGTACCCATCCTGAAAACAGGAACGAAGGATGAGGTGCCTTTTTTCGCGATACCGACAAAAGGCCGCAACCCGGTATATTGTGCAATACCAGTCCAGCCCAGGTCCATAAATGCCTGGTAAAGGGAAATACCCGCCCCATTCAAGGCTTCATCTTCTGTTTTCCACTGATTGATGTCTGCCGGTGCTGTAGAAGTGTTAAATGTGCTGGTCTTCACCATAATATAGTGTTGATCTTTGACACTGTCTATAAAATCAATGATCAGTTTGCGTTCCGTTGCAGTACCTGTAGGGAATTCAAACTGTCGGGCGCGGGGTTCATCGCAGGCCCCCAGCCCTCCGGGATATTGCGCGGTATTTCTTACCGCCTCTCCGGTAACCGGGTCGATCAGCATAAATATCAAGCTGTTATTTCCCGATATGCCACAGTAAGAATAGCCTGTAGGCACACCGTTAAGATAAAAATTACTTTCCCCGTTACCGTATCCGTATACCCGGCACTGCACCTGCAGGTTCTTCTGGTAAGTACGCCCCCTGAATAGCCGTTCCGGCTCATTGATCCTTACTTCAAAAGAGTCATCTTTCTTGTATTGGAAATAGTGCGACTGGTTCCATCCGTCTGAACCATTTTTAAGGTATACAAATGAACTATTATTCCAGTAATAACGCCCGTTAACCAGGGAATCAATGGTCGTACGCCAATAATATACTGTGCTATCCGTCATTTGAAAAGGTAGCTGCCATTTGATGACCCCTCCTATACTGCTTATCTTTTTGGATTGTTTAAACGGACTATTAAAATATTCTGTCGTATCAATTTCGAGGATAAAATTACTGGTTGGTAAAAATGGGTTCAAGGTGGAGGCTTTCAGTTCAATATTCTGTTCATGAACGATAGAGAAGTCATAAGGATAAACCGGTTTTAAATTATCTTCTGAGATATACATCTGGATGCTTACCTTATTGTTGGCAAAAGTGATCTCATCAGGATTTTGTTCCTCATTCAGGGAAATAGTATAGTTAAACAGACCGATATCATTACTAGGATCAATAGGTACTTTAAAAACTACATTGGTGGTGGTTACCGTACTTACGATTACAGAATCTTTATAAAGCACCACTCCGGAACCGGCCTTGGTTTTAGTCAACCTGACGATATAGGGTTCTTTAGTTGCTTTTCCCAGGTTATACAGGGTGGCTTTAATTTCAAAAGAGTCGATGGTGGTATTAATTACTCCCGGGTTAGTAGATACCAGTGATTCTTCAATATAAAAATCAGGCAGCTCCGGCGAATAAACCTTCAGCCCCGGATCACCCTGTAAGATCATATTCTGTGAGTGAATCGCAGTAAAAGTGTTTGAGGGTCCTGTAGCCTGGAAGGTTTCTATATTCTTTATAAATTGCTTACCTAACGTTGCGCCATATTGCACCTGAGCTATTTGCTGGTAAAGGCCTTTCATATACGTATCCAGGTAGCCGGTCCAGCCATAATTGGAGCAGGCAATCATCGCTACAGCACCACCATTATTAGAGGTAAGGTATTTTTCACTTACCGCCCTGGCATTGGTAGCTTCATAGATAGCAGCTACATCACAACCGTAAGCCATAAAGATCGGAAACCTCGGGCTTGATTGGACATCATCCGGATTATTGAGGTTATAGTCAAAACCAACAGCAGAAGCATGCCCGTAAAAATTCACATATTGTACTCCTGTAGCAATCAGGGAATCTATCTGTGCGCTGGCATTTTCTGTAACATTTGTTGTAGTCTTACCTACTGTCGTCACAAATCCACCGATAAGTGTATCTTCAAGAATTGATTTACAGACATTTAATGAGCTGTAAAAAACGGCCTGACTATTCTCGTCACTAGCTCCTGCTATATGCAATGCCTTTTTTTTCCATAGAGAATTTTCCAGGGTAGGTACTGTAGGGGTACTTATTGCAACTTCATATTTCTTCACTTTTTCCAGGTAGTTCCCGATTTCCGCTTCTGTCATTGCAGAAAGCCGGCCAACGGCAACTGAAGGAATATTAGAATTGCCAATCTCCGCAAAAAGGTTATCTGAGCCGGGTTGCCCGTAAGTAGGTATTACCGGGTAGTTTAATGTACTGCTAGCTCTATACGGGGCAATATTATTATAAGTCAACCCTTTGCCAAGAATAAACATATACTCTGGCTTGTTTACCCAACCTGTGCTGGCCAGCGTATACTTTAAAAATCTCTTTATCGCTATAGGATGGTATTCATAACCATAACCAAACTGATCATATAAATCATTCACATCTACCACTACAACCTGGAAACCGCCACCAGCACCAGAGCGCCTGTAACCTGCGTATTGATTGACACTTCCGTTAGGGTGATTGATATATTGCCCATGCGATAAAATAATATAATTCCCCTGGTTAGTAGTATTCGTATAATCCCTGAAAACTACAGGAGTTAAACCGGAAATTGTTCTTATACTATTGGCAAAAAACATACTTCTCTGTTGTGTTACCGGGTTCAACATTACTTCATTTGTACCCGATAAGCGATAAAAACTGTTTGTATTAAAATCCACTAAAGTATTATTCGCTGCCGTATTTAAATTGGATAATATAAGTCTCTGGGCACTACCATTAGCAGGCACTAGGAAATTCAAGCGGGATACACCATTGAAATCAAAGGTCCTGTTATAAGTAATAGTCGATTTCAAAACACTAATTAAGGGACTATTATAGGTATTGTAAATAACCGGAGTATTATTTGCAGCTAAATAGGATTGGTTAAAAGGGATATTGTTCTGGATATATTCAAAAGCATTAACCGTATCTGCCAAAACTTCCCAGCCACCGACATAGAAGTTAATTCTCTGATTATTCAACTTATTATTAAATAAAAATGCCGTTCCCAATATCGGATTGGCGACACTATATGCTGCAACTGTCGGGAAGGTGAGATTAACGGAGTGGTACACTGAATAGGCCAGGCCTTCTCCTTTTTCCTGCTTGGCTGAATAATAATACAAAGAGATAGAAGGGTCTTTGTAATAACTCTCACCACTGGAGAACCAGCTATCCCGGATATTTTCATTCGGCCGGACAGTACTTATACAATAGGGTTCAGCCGCCGGCGGATTTGGTGGAATAACATTACTTTGCAAGGTTAACCTCAAGTTATTCGTCCCACCAAATGTCAGGAAATAATAAGCTGTATCGGAAAGTAAACTGATTTCAGGATCTGCCTGAAGATTGACATCAGGTTCATACATCTCTTTGTCCAGTGTTTTACCATCGGCCTTGGCACCGTAAAATTCTATATAATCATTTGCGCCCAAAGTTCCGTTAGTGCTCACGTAAACCGGCACCTGTACCCCATAACGGAAAATGGAAAACTGACTCCCCTGGATACTTCCTAAACCATTAGCCTGTAACAAACTTTGTGGAATCCGGTAAATCCCGTTTTCCCAGACTTTAAATTTAAAATAACTCTGATTGTAATTGATCCACTCATTCCCGAGCACCTGTGCAAAGGATGAGCTGGCACTCACCAACAATACTAATAATATAGAAAGGTTATTACTTAATCTTTTCATGCTAATGATATTTGACTTCAAATGCTTACGTCTTTATTATTGAAATCTTTTAGGGTTTAGGAGGGTCAGTAGTTAGCGGCTGCGGTGCGATTGAAGGGGAATTGATACCCGGATTGTCCTGTGGCTTCTCGCCATTACCGGGTACCGGATTATTTTGTTCGACTGCTTTTTTTGCTTTCTTATTAAAATTGAGCTTTAAAGAGACTACATGCGTATACAGCGGGTTGCTTTGCATATTCAGGCTGGTAAAAGCATAATCTATATGGAGCTGGCTGATCTTAAACCCAACCCCTACCGCAGGTTGATAGACCAGGTATTTCTTAGTATTAGTGGTATCTGTATTGTCCAGCGCCTGGTAAAGGTTACTGATACCGGCTCTTAAAAAGATTGTGTTCTTATACGATGCTTCCAGTCCAAGTCTCGGATCAACGCTGACCACATCTGTAGAGAGTAAAGTCAGACGCTTACCATCGGTAGTAATATCTGCGGCAAGTTCTGCCAGCAACTGGAATTTATTTTCCGGTTTAAAGAAATATCTTCCATAAGCGACGTTCAGGCGGGGGTACATTACCTCATAGGACTTGATGGGGATTTCATTATCCGTTTGCCTAAAAACTTCCTTTTCCCGCTCTGTAAAGTTAAAACTCCAGCTGGTGGTAGTCGTAGTAATATCTCTCGCAGAGATCCCCAGGCGCCATTTGTCTGAGTAAAACTGTATCCCTAAATCCATACCAGCTCCCCATGCCTGGGACATTGAACCCACATGCCGGTAAATAATTTTGGCATTTGCGCCTAAGCTCGCCTTTACTTTAGCATTATTTTTGAACCAGTTCAGCAATTGGCTGTAGCTGATGTTAAACGCGTAATCAGAAGCAGAAATATCTTTTAACTTAGACTCGTCAAAAGAGCCGTCCGGCTGCACGTAATCAATAGTATAAGGAATATTATTGGCACCAAAGCGGGTAAACGAAAGCCCTACTGCTCTTTTTTTATCTTTCAGTTTGAGCCCGAAACTTCCATGATCATATTGAAAAATTCCGGCAAAGTATTCTGCATGCATCAAGCCTAATTCGGCATCATTCTGCATCCGGACCAGGCCTGCCGGATTCCAGTAAACCGAGTAAGCATCAGCCGTACTTGCTGCCTGGGCTCCCCCCATAGCTAATGCGCGTGCGCCCACACCAATATTCAGGTACTCATTTACATAAATCCTGCTTTGGGCAGTAACAGCACCTACGGTACCAGTCAGCAACGCGCTGACCAATAAAAAAAGTCTTGTAGTATTCAAGTGATATTTGTTTAATTTAATCCATCCTAAGCATTTGTCTTCCCGATTTTCATCGCTTACATTAATAAAACCTGAAACAAAGGGACAACAATCAGCAAAGGTAATTCAAATTGGGCAATATAGATATGAAATAAATTAATTCATCAAGAAATCATACCCTTTAGGAAGCCGTAAAGCGGTACAAAAATAATAAGCGTAAATGCAAGCCTAATGCGTTTTTCTTGATATTTTTGCGCACTGACAAAATAGCAATACATAATGAACAACTTCATTCCCGAATTAAGACAACGCGGGCTGCTTCAAGATATAATTCCCGGTACAGAAGAAATCCTGGAGAAGGAAATCGTAAGTGCCTATATCGGCTTTGATCCTACTGCCGACAGCTTACATATCGGTAGTATGCTCCCGATCATTATTTTAATGCACCTGCAAAGAAACGGGCATCGCCCTATTGCCCTGGTAGGAGGCGCAACGGGAATGATTGGCGATCCTACCGGTAAATCTGCAGAACGTAATTTACTGGATGCAGACACTTTGGATAAAAATCTAAAAGGCATTCAGCAACAGCTTGAAAGATTTTTAAATTTTGATGCCACATTACCCAATGCCGCCAAAATCGTCAACAATTACGACTGGTTTAAGAATTATAGCTTTTTAGATTTCATCAGGGATGCGGGTAAGCATATTTCCGTGAACTATATGATGGCTAAAGATTCGGTACAAAAGCGTTTAGAATTTGGCTTAAGCTTTACTGAATTTTCCTATCAACTGATCCAGGGCTATGATTTCTACCACCTGAATAAGCATGAAGGGGTAAAATTACAGGCCGGCGGTGCCGATCAATGGGGTAATATAACAACCGGTACAGAACTTATACGCAGGATGGGCGGCAGCGATGTGTATGCCTTTACCTGCCCGCTGTTGAAGAAAGCCGATGGCGGCAAATTCGGCAAGACCGAAGGCGGTAATGTATGGCTGGACCGCAACAAAACATCCCCTTATGTATTCTACCAATTCTGGCTGAACGTATCGGATGAGGATGCAAAAAATTTCATTAAGATCTTCACCTTTATTCCTATCCCTGAAATTGATGCCCTGATTACGGAACATGAGGCTGCACCACATACCCGTATTTTACAAAAACGCCTGGCGGAAGAGATTACCACTATGGTACACTCTAAAGAGGATCTCGTATTTGCCCAACAGGCAACCGAAATATTATTCGGTAAAGCCACTAAAGAAGCCCTAATTTCCCTTAACGAACAGCAGTTACTGGAAATCATGGATGGGGTACCACAGGTTACGTATGATAAAGCTGCATTAACGGAAGGCCTGGACCCAATTACCTATTTTGCAGAATCAGGTATTTTCCCGTCTAAAGGAGAAGCCCGTAAAATGCTTACTGCCGGTGGAGTGAGTATGAATAAAGAAAAGATACAGGGTATTGAATCAAAAATTACAACTACCGACCTGCTCAACGATAAGTATATCTTGTTCCAGAAAGGTAAAAAGCAATATTATTTAGGCATTTTCGAGTAAGCAAACACGCTTAAACCAACGAAAACAGGCTGCCCTCTTAAGGACAGCCTGTTTTTTATTACGTAGATTTCATTACGTACAATTGCCAAAATTACAATTTTGTAAATGTACGTATCCCTTCAGCGTCCTGACTTTGTACTTTAAAATAATACGGACCTGCCGGTAATTGCTCCAGATCAACCTGTCCTTTAGTACCATCAAAACTTTGCCGGTAAACGACCTGGCCAAGAGTATTTAAAATACTAACAGTGCCTTTAACAGGGCTGCCTAATTCAAAATTCAACCGATTTGTAGCCGGAACAGGATAAAGCTGATAAGATAAAGCGGGTAATTTCCCGATAGCCGTAGGATTTCCCAAAGCATACTTAGCAATAAAATCGGTATTATTACCACTGGACGTAGTACTCAGCGTGCCGATATGTAACATTGAACCGTAAGAGCCAGAAATCACATAATAAGATTTATTAGCCGGCATATATATTCTCTGCGCATTCGCTTTTTCCCCGGTATTACCTATAACAGAAGCCATAGTGCAGTTCCCGGCATTTTTATCCAGGCGTAATACCATGCCCTTTCTGCTGGTAACATCCGGAGGTAAATTGAAGCTCCCCACAGCCATATTCCCGATATACTCTCCTACACAAATCAGGTTGGCATTGGAATCTATAACGATCCCGTTAACCGCGTTTTCAATATTAGGCGAATACTTCACGGTCCAAAGCTTACTCCCGTTACTTACTTCGTATTTAGACACAAAAGGCTGTTGCAGTTGATTACTTATAGAACCGGTCTGATCCTGGTAAGAACCGCCCATATATAAATTCCCATTTCCATCATAGACCAGCGCATTGGCATTATTACCGTCCTCTGCCGTAGTAACGTAGTTATAAACACCCCCTTCTTCTTTACCCCACTGCGCTACCCCGCTTTGATTAAATTTAAAGAGGAAGATGCGCTCTCCGCCATTGGGAGTAAAAATAGGATTAGTAACCGAAACGTTATTAAAGCCTATAGTATTTTGAAACTTACCACAAGCGTAGATATTAGTACCGTCATGAGCCAGGCCGGTTATAAAAGTCATTGCGGTAACCGTGGCCGCATTGATCCAGGCACCATTGCCATTATTGTCTACCTTGATTACAAAACTACTGTTCGCACTTTTGTTTGGCAGGGTCAATCCCAGGAAATTAGCGCCCCCATTATAATCGCCGCCAATGTAAATATCATTCCCGATATTAGTGATCGCCCTGGCGGTTGCATACATAGCAGCGCCTTCTCCTTTTTTAACCCAAAGGAAATTTCCGTTATTATCATATTTAGCCAGAAAAAATTTAGTTTGATCTGTATTGCTCAGGGTGGTACTGTAGTTGGCGACATCGGTAGGACTAAGATGAAGCGTATAACCATTACAGGTACCAAATATAAAGACATTACCAGCATCGTCCAGTTTCAATACCGCCGATTTAATACCCGCCTCAGCCCAGATCTTTTTCGCAAACAGGTAGTTGCCTGCCGCATCTTGCTTCGCCAGGTAAAGACTTAAATAATCTCCTGAATGCTGTATATTAAAAGTACCAAAATCAGCAGATTGCCACTGCTGGCCTATGGTAAATACATTGCCATCGGCAGCTACATCCATTCCTTTATGGTTCATATTACCGTAGGAATGCGGGGATTTCAGCCATTGCCAGGATTGTTGTGCTTTAGCCTGCAGGGAACAGGCCAATAAGAGTAAAAATAAAATTTGCTTCATGTGAAATGATTTAGGTGTTTATATCTATATAAGACCAATATATAAATAATTTGGTTGGTTATAAAGCAAATAAAAGTAAATTTAATACAGAACAGGATGAGC
>Ga0256900_1000701_pt1 | contig 10376 bp, 9 predicted proteins | sample MC6MC0688MT_FD_190190 | JGI IMG/M metagenome (GOLD analysis project Ga0256900, IMG submission 190190) | Metatranscriptome of enriched soil aggregate microbial communities from Iowa State University, Ames, United States - MC6-MC0688-MT... | ecosystem: Environmental > Terrestrial > Soil >... | reverse complement strand
TGCAGCTTACAAAAAATATTATAGATCTGGATTGTAGCATAATGATTTGTCAAAATAAACGAAATTTTAGCAATTTTTATTGTTATTGGCAGAATAGCTGCTAACAACGTTTCATTACTATTTTCCTTTTATAGTATTCCAGGTTTCAAACAGTACATCCTGGGAGGGTCTGTCCTGTGGCATTTCGCTTAATGGTTCACAAGCTTTCCAGTATTGGCGCATATCTCCGGGCAAGGACTGGTACAATTGAGTCCCTTTTGTCTTCCAGGCGATCATGTCATCACTTACTTCTTTAATAATTTTAGCGGGATTCCCCACAACCAGGCTTCTTTTAGGAATTATGGTATTGGCGTTTATAAATGATAATGCCCCTACGATACATTCATCGCCCAATTCCACATCATCCATCAAAACGGCATTCATGCCAACCAGGCAGTTCCTGCCGATGTGGGCACCGTGAATGATCGCACCATGACCGATATGCGCGCTTTCTTCCAGGCGAACGGTTACGCCGGGAAACATATGAATGGTACAATTCTCCTGTACATTACAGCCATCAGCGATCTCTATACCTCCCCAGTCACCGCGTAAAGCTGCCCCGGGACCGATGTAAACATCTTTACCGATGATCACATTACCGGTAACAATAGCTTGAGGGTGTATGAATGCAGTAGGATGTACTACGGGAATAAAGCCTTTAAATTCGTATATCATATCTATGTTTATTATCTTATTGTTCCCCTGTTCCAGGGAAATTCACAGCTCGAATAACGGGTTAATGACATTTAAAATGCTCAAAAGGTTCTTTACAATCCAGGCAGCGATACATCGACTTGCAGCTGGTAGCGCCGAAGCGGCTCACCAGCTCGGTATGCACACTCCCGCACTTGGGACAAGCAACTTCATCGTCTTCAAATAAAGCCAGGTCGCTTGAGGCTCTGCGCACGGGTGGCGCTATGCCATAGGCAAGCATGCGTTGTCTGCCTTCTTCGGTAATCCAGTCAGTAGTCCAGGCCGGACTTAACTGCATATCGATATCAATATGCTTCAACCCATGACCTAAAAGGGTCATGCGCACCTGCATTGAGATCATGTCCATTGCCGGGCAACCGCTATAGGTAGGGGTAATGATTATTTTTACTGAATTTTCATCGATCAATTCTACCGCGCGCAAAATACCCATATCCTTAATACTTACATTAGGAATCTCGGGGTCGGTTACGCTTTCCAGCCATTCATATATCTGTGCTACTGTCAACATTTTCTTAATTCACTTGAATGATCCAAAATTTCAGGTACTGGGTATTGGGCATATTCCAGGTAATGGCATGATCAGCCGATTGGGTTTGCAGGCTTACCGGTTTCAGGCTGCGCCTGGCATCCGCAGCGGCATCCTTCAGTACAGCCTGGAAGGCGGCTTCAGTAACCAGGTGTGTGGCACAGGTGCTTACTAAAAAGCCTCCGGGTTTCAGCAATTGCATCGCCCTGAGATTAATCTCTTTATAGGCGCCTAAAGCCTTTTCGATATTCGCTTTGCCCTGCATTAGAACCGGCGGGTCCAGTATTACTACGTCAAATTGTTTTTTTCCTTTTGCCTGTACTTTTAAAAAATCAAAAGCATTCTTTACTTCAAAGGTACAAATTTCTGCATAGCCGTTCCTTGCTGCATTTTCATTGGCCAGGCTTATCGCCGCTTCGGCATAATCTATACCCAACACACTTTTGGCGCCATAAGCAGCGGCAAGCAGGCTGAATGAGCCCGTATAGCAGAACATATCAAGTACGTCCGCGTTTTTTACAACATGTTTGATCAGCGTTTTGTTACGCTGGTTATCCAGGAAATAACCCGTTTTAAGGCCATTTTCAAGGTCTGCATAAAAATCAAGCCCTCCATCCTTAAGAGTTATCCGGGTATCAAAAGAGGCACTTAAAAAGCCTTTTGTCATTGCTAAACCTTCCAGGCTGCGTTGCGGTATATCGCTACGCTCATAGATTCCTTTTGGCTGGAACAAGTTGTTTAAGGCAGCTACAATAGCAGGTTTCTGTAAGTCGATACCCAAAGTCTGGCATTGCACAACAAAATAATCATTAAAGCGGTCAATGACCAGGCCCGGAAGATCGTCGGCCTCGCTATTAACCAGGCGGTAATTTTCGGTGAACCCCAGCTGTTGCCGGTAGGCCAGCGCCGCTTTTAGTTTCTTTACAAAGAAAACTTCGTCGATCGGCTCCTGTAGGGTACTCAGTAATCTTATAGCAATCTGGGAGAGCGGGTTGTAGTAACCTCTACCCACGAAGGATCCGTTTGAGGAAAAAACATCGACAATCACGCCCCCGTAAACATCCGTCCCTACGATATCGCCAATTTCATTCTGGTAAACCCAGAGATGGCCTTCTGCAATGCGGGTACTGATTTTCTTTTTCAGGAAGACTTTGATCATCGACGGCTGTTTATACTCCAATATTCTTCTTCAAGCGGATGCAAAAAGTCTATAAAGATCCGTCTTTCATTTGCTGTAAAGACGCTTCTGTTTTCTGAATTACTTCTGAATTATTAGCGGATTTAGCCAAGTTCAGCGCCTGCTCCTGTTCTTTTATAGCTTCCGCTTTCTGCCCTTGTCTATATAAGAGATGTGCATAAGTGTCCAGTAAAGAAACGCGGGTGATCGCATCGGTACCGCCAAAAAGGACTAAAGATTTTTCAGACCACTTAATAGCATCTTTGTACATTTGCTTGTTGTTGGTCTCATATACGTTCCAGGCCATTTCATTCAGGTCCATAGCAGCATTTATTGAAGCTATTTTTGTCATCTGCGGATTCTGAGCCCTCATACTTTCTATATACTCCTTTTGTTGTGCTGCAGGCATTTTATCCTGGTCCAGCTTCCGCTTGATACTCAAAACAAATGCTCCGAATTTTGCCGTATCTTCCTGCTTAAATTCAGTGATGGAGGTATTCATCATTTCATTAGTGCGCAATAATTTAAATACTTCCATTTTCGTTTCATCACCCAGGCGCTCGTAGAAGGCATTAGCATAAAACCAGCTATCCATCTTTGGCGTTTTGCTATTTTCCTGAACATAGCCTAATACAATTTTCTTAAAACCTGCTTCATTTTTTTCTTCTGCTAATTTCTCTATCGTTCCCGGCATCAGTGACTCTGTATAATACGTAAAGAAATCAGGCACTTCTGTTGCTTTCAACTTATCTACGGAAGCTTTGTTTTTATCCAGCAAAGCATAAGCTTTATTGTCCATGGTCTGGTTATGCTCCAGCAGGAAATTAAGATCTTCATCTTTTACCTTTTTTCCTATATGTTTCTCTACGTAGAGATCCAGGCCTTTGTCCGTATTCTTTCCTAATCTCTTTCCTTTTATGAGGTAATTCTTCAGGAATTCTTTATCTGGCTTACCATTGTTCAGCTTTGCTTCATAATCGGCCCATTGCAAAGGGTCCTTTGACTCGGCGATGGCCACGTTGGCGTTCTCCAGGAACCAGTTAAGATCGCCGGCCCCCATAACGGTATACACCACGGAACCATCGGGTTTCAAAAACAGGTTGGTAGGATATCCCTGAATTTTATATTTTGCAGCCACTTCAATCCCTTCACCTTTCTCCGCATCGATTTTATAATTGACAAAATGCTTATTATACAATTTACCGGCTTCAACAGTCGGGAATAAATTAGCAGCCATTTGCTTGCAGGGGCCACACCAGGTCGTGTAGACATCCAGAAACACGATTTTATTTTCTTGTTTTGCCTTATCCAGCGCTGCGGCAAAAGTGCCGGTTTCGAATAAGATACCCTGCGCCCAAAATACTAAGGGGCTCAAAATGGCAATAAGGAACAAAACAAGCTTTTTCATAATTCTGGATTAAAAGGGAAAAGAGAACTATCCTAAAATATTTTTCAATGTAGTAATCACGCTATCAATTTCTGCAGTGGTGTTGTGCTTGCAGAAGGAAAAGCGTACGGGAACAACGTCTTCATGCTGTGGTAAACACTTGATCACATGCGAACCGATGCTTGCCCCGCTGGAACAGGCACTACCGCCGGAAACGCAGATACCGGCCATATCCAGGCTCATCAGCAGCATTTCTGTTTTATCCGTTCTTGGGAAAGAAACGTTTAAAACGGTGTACAGGGATTCTCCCTGCCAGTCGCCGTTGAAGAGAATACCCGGGATTACAGCGCTTAACTGATCCGCCATATATTGTTTTAAGCCCCGCATATGGGCGGAATCCTGCTCATAGGTTTCTGTAGCCATTTCCAGGGCTTTGGCAAAACCTACAATGCCATACAGGTTTTCGGTGCCCGCTCGCATATTGCGCTCTTGCCCGCCACCATTGATCATAGGCTTGATCTGCACTTCATCGGAAACATATAAGATACCTACGCCTTTAGGACCATGGAATTTATGCCCTGCGCCGTTGGCAAAATGAACGTTGAGTTCAGAGAAATTTAAAGGATAGTGTCCTACGGTCTGTACCGTATCACAATGAAAATAAGCACCGGATGCTTTACAGATTTCACCCACTTCCTGGATCGGCAACAGATTACCGATTTCGTTATTGGCATGCATCAGCGAAACTAATACCGGCTGTGGACCTGCATTCAATAAGGTTTTCAGGCTTTCCAGGTCTACATGGCCGCTTGGCAGGATGTTGACCAAAGAAAGTTTAATCCCTTGTTTTTCGTAATACTCTGCAGTATGTAAAGTCGCGTGGTGCTCAATTGGTGAAGTAATGATATGCTTTACACCGAGGTCGCGTACGGCGGCAGCCATAGCCGTATTCGTACTTTCCGTACCACCAGAAGTAAAAAAGATATTTGCAGGTTTGGTACCCAGTATTTTTGCAACTGATTTACGCGCTGCTTCAATACCCATCTTGCTTTCCCTGCCGTAAGAATAAATAGAACTTGGATTACCGAATTTTTCAGTTAAAAAAGGCAGCATGGCTTCCAGTACCTGCGGATCTAAGGCTGTAGTAGCCGCATTATCAAAATATATACGTTGCATTTGTAAAAATAAAATATAATAGTCTAATTGTATGCAAAATTAGCAAAAAGAAAGCGAATTCGTGTATAAACGAATTCGCTGTTCCTATTTTTAAAAATTATAACTTAACTTTTTTGTGTTCTTTTGTCTTTGATGCTGCAACCTACTGCTACCGTTTTGGTTTCAGTCACTTGTTTGCCTGCTAAAAGTGCATCAACTGCTGTCGCTACATACTTCGCTTTAACTTCTGCCGGTTTTTCGTAATTGTCATCTATAGCGCCTATATATTTCACGATCAGCTTCCCGTTTTCTTTCTGCAACAAGTATACATGCGGTGTTTTTGTTGCGCCATAAACCGGGTATACTTCCTGCTTTTCATCAAACAGGTAAGGGAAAGTAAACCCTTTCTCTTTGGCATTCGTTTTCATAGCCGCATAACTATCTTCGGGTTGCAAAGTCGGGTCATTAGGGTTGATCGCAATTACCGGATAGCCCAATGCCTTATATTTTTTATCCAGGTCTTTGATGCGGCCTTCATAAGCTTTCGCATAAGGGCAATGGTTGCAGGTAAAAATAACGATATACCCTTTAGCCTCTGTAAACTGTGCCAGGGACACTTCTTTATCGTCAATATTCTTTAGTTTAAAGTCCATTGCTTCATCGCCTACCTTATAGCCTTCAGGCAGGGAAACCGGCGCACTGGCTTCTTTTTTATTTGCAGTAGTGTCAGTAGCGGTAGTTGTTCCCTCTTCCTGACCTTTCGAAGAATTAACATCATTACAGGCGGTAAAGGCTAAAGAAAGGAGACCGGCGCCTATTAACAGTTGCTTCATTTTATAATTATTTATGGGTTATAAATGAGATTGAATGTTTGCTTTTAATTCACTTTCGGACAATTGCCCCTGGTCAAAACGTAATTTCTGGCCATTTTTATATAAAGCGGTAGCCGGAATAGCACCATCCCAGTCTTTATCTATTTTGGGAATCCATTCATTCATCCTGCCATTATCATCCAGCAGGTAATGCTGTGCGACAAAATTTTTCTTTTTAAGAAACGGCACCACAGCACTATCTAAATTACTCCGTTTATCCAGGCTTACCAGGATCAGCTTCACCGGCTTATCCTTCATGGCCTGTAGGGTGGCTACAAAATGCGGCAACTCCTTAACACAAGGCATACACCAGGTGGCCCAGAAATTAACAACATTTAAAGTATCATTTTTTTGATCGAGTACCTGGAGCAGCTCTTCATATTTCAACACCCTTACCTCCGGCTCATAATTAGCCTCGGCCGGGGTTTGTGTAGCAACCGAATTATGCTCAGCCTGTTCTTTACTATTTTGCGCTTTATCTTGTCCGCAGGCGCTCATACTGAGTGCTGCAATGAGTAAGCCGATCGCCTGTTTCATCAATAATTGTCTTTATGAGTGTAAAACAACTACTAAACTAATAAAAAAAAGTATAGTACCAGCCCCCCAAAAGCTAGAAGAATGTTATAAAAGCCTACAATTTTTCCTGGCTTAAGATCCATTCTAAAGCCCTGTCTTTATCGGCAACTATGTCTTGTACCGATTGCCGGAATGCCTGGTCCGGGAAAATACCACGGCCTTTAACATCGGTCCGGTTCACCGGGCGGACATGCATCAGTCCTACTCGCCAGATAATATTGGAATGAGGCAGGTGCAGGATAGGCATAATGCCGGCAACGGTTCCATTAAAATCGCCCCCGGTTTCTTCGCCTACGATAGTTACATTAGGCAATACCGATAACCTGCTGGCCATCAGACAGGCAGCAGAAAAGCTGCCACCGTTAACCAATAAATATACTTTGCCTTTAAAGGCATTTTCATGAGGGGCTTTCCATTTATTTCCACTCATACCGGAATAGTAATAGCTGCCGTCCTTATGCTTTTTAGTATTTACAAATCTATGTACTGCATAAAAAGGATAGTAAATAGAAAAGAATGGCCAGATCGCTTTAGGCATCCGGCTGTAAAAACCCGCATTGAGCAGTGAAGCTTTTGAACTCACTTTACTGGGTGCGTAAATCCTGAAAGAGCTGTCGGCAAAATATTTATACAGTTCTGTAATTTCCATGGCCCTGCCTCCGGGATTATCTCTCAGGTCTAATACCAGGACTTCTGATTTTGCATTTTTAATGGAATCAAACAGTTTCGTATAGGCCTTTTTAAAGCGGCCTTCGCCAAACTGGCCGATTTTCAGGTAAGCAAGGGTGCTATCGTCCCCATAAAATTTAAGGCTGCGGATGTATTCTTTTTTCACTTTATCATAGCCGTAAAGCGTCTTATTACTCTGTTCTTCCTTTAGTTTTTCGGCCTTCAGCTTTTCCTGCTCTTTCCGGGCCAGGGCTGTTGTATCTGATTTAGCTGTATCGTTTTTCACGACTTCCTGCTTCACCGAATCTGTAGCAGCGCTTTTTGCAACAGGATTTTTTTCGGCTCTGCGGATCTCTTTTATGATAACATCTCCCTTATCCGTTTTGAAGGTATAGCTCATACTGTCCAGGGGACCGAGCTCTTCATTATAAAAGGTAGGGATACGGCGGGCAAAAAAGCCCGGCATCGCCGTTTTATTATAGCCATCGGAGGTAAAGGTATGGGCATACTTGGTGTAAATATCCCGGACCTTAAGCTCGTTGATGGCGACCAGTTCCCAGCCTTTCCTTATGGTACTGTCCTGTGATTTATTTTTAGTAATGTAAAGATGCTCCGCTTCCCACTGATAATCGAATTGCTGGAGTGGGCTGGCCCCCATAGTTTTCAGGTATTTCTTGCGTTCCCGGCTTACTTTACGGGGTGCCGGCAGTGTGGCCATATGCCCCTGGCGCACGCTGGCAATCACCGGACTGATGTGCACAAAGAATTCGTTGGTATTCATTGGCCGGTTAATGGCTTTTCTTAAACTGTCAAACCGGTTATCTAATACGCTTTTCGGGGTATAGTAATCATAATCAGGATGCCTGGCGTACAGGTTTTTCTGCACAAAATCAATATCCTTCTGTAGTTTCTTTACACTGATCGGCTGGGTTCGTTTTTCATTATACTTTTCTACACTTACACAGCTGGAAAACAGCCCTGAAAGGGTAAGTATGGCAGGAAATAGCTTCATCAATAACTTCATATACGTGTCGAGGTCAAAATTTCAAAAAGCTAATGTACAAAAGAAATTTCTGGCTAACAAAAAAGGGTATGCCTGATAGCATACCCTGTGTCCGTCAATTATTTGCACTATTTTAAAATATCATGTCCCAGTTTATCCCTTTTGGTCTCCAGGTACTTTTCATTGAATGGATTCGGCTTGATCTCGATAGGCACGATGTCTACGATCTCAATACCATAGCCGAGTAAGCCTGCACGTTTTCTCGGGTTATTACTCATCAGCTTGATCTTGGTGATATCCAGGTGACGCAGGATCTGCGCACCTACGCCGTAATCCCTTTCATCCATTTTAAAGCCCAGGGCCAGGTTCGCCTCAACGGTATCTTGTCCTTGCTCCTGGAGCTTGTAAGCTTTTAGTTTATTGATCAACCCGATGCCACGACCTTCCTGGTTCATATACAGAACACAGCCTTTACCCTCCTGCTCCACCATTTGCATAGCTGCCTGTAACTGCTCGCCACAGTCGCAACGTAATGAATGTAAAATATCACCGGTAAAGCAAGAACTGTGGACTCTTGTTAATACCGCATCGCCTTCTTTCCAGTCCCCTTTGATGAGTGCCAGATGTTGTTCCCCTGTATTTTTTTGCCTAAAGGCAACCAGTTCAAAGTGACCGTATTTTGTAGGCATATCTACGCGCACTTCCTCTTCGATCAGGCTCTCTTTTTCTAAACGATAAGCAATAAGGTCTTTTATGGAGATTATTTTAAGGTCATATTTTTTTGAAATTTCCATTAGCTCCGGTAAACGTGCCATGGTACCATCATCGTTCATGATCTCTACCAGCACACCTGCAGGCTCAAAGCCGGCCAGCCTGGCCAGGTCTACCGTTGCTTCTGTATGCCCGGTTCTTCTCAATACGCCTCCTGGTTTTGCTCTTAACGGGAATATATGTCCCGGGCGTCCCAGGTCTGAAGGTTTTGTTGCCGGATCAATAAGTGCCTGAACCGTTTTAGCACGGTCATGAGCAGAAATACCTGTGGTACAACCCTGCCCGATCAGGTCTACAGAAACAGTAAAAGGAGTCTGGTGCAAAACGGTATTATCTTCCACCATCAGGTTAAGCTGCAAAGCGTCGGCCCGGCTTTCTGTAATAGGCGCACAAATAAGGCCGCGGCCATATTTTGACATAAAGTTGATAATCTCCGGGGTTACATTGGCAGCAGCCGTTATAAAATCGCCTTCGTTCTCTCTATCTTCATCATCCACCACAATGATCAGTTTACCTTTTCTGAGATCATCCAGTGCTTCGTCAATAGTATGTAACATAAAAATATTTTGGAATTTAAAAGATGTACAAAAGTACAGCTATTTCTGTGATTAAAGCTCAGCCCCAAATTTAATATTGTCATAATTGTAACACAAAGGCTGCGCTAAAAGCCTCAAATATAGAGCGCGCTGATATCCCTATCAGCGCGCTCCATATAATGCCCTATAACTTATTTCAGTAAGGTTACATCTCCTTTAAAGAACTTCTCCGTTCCATCCAGGAATTTTATTTTGATTATATAATAATAAACTCCGGCATCCTGTAACCTGCCTTTGTAGGTACCATCCCAGCCACCACTCATATTACTGGTGCTGTGTACCAGCTCACCGTACCTGCTGTAGATTTTAAAGGAAACAATGGAATAACCGTGATCAATTCTCAGTACCGGGGCAAACACATCATTCAACCCATCTCCGTTCGGGCTAAAGGCACTTGGTACTTTAACCTCGTTAGAATAGCCGGGGAACTCGGTAATATCGATCAATGCAGTATCCTGGCAACCACCCTGTACGCCGGTTATCACAATCCGTACCGGGTTTTCCAGTTTCACTCTTTGCTCTGTTGCCGTTTGGTTCGGGAATAATATAGCCGGCTCCCAGGAAACAATAGAATAAGGAACATTATCTACAGAATAGGTCAATATCTGGACATTCTCCCCTTTGAATGGTGCCTCAGGGTTCATGTAGGCTTTCAGGTTAAAATCGTTGATTTCTACTACAACCGTGTTAACAAGACTATCGCATCCGTTCACCGTCTGGATCACTTCTTCAAAGACCGTAGACTGATCATAAGTAACTCCTTTATAAGTAGCTTCTTTACATCCTTTCACGTGAACGGTTTCTTTAAATGAGTAAACGGGGTTTACATTTATTAGTATATGTTTATAGATGCTGTCACAACCATTTACATTATGGATCGTATCCACAAGG
>Ga0256900_1000697_pt1 | contig 10422 bp, 8 predicted proteins | sample MC6MC0688MT_FD_190190 | JGI IMG/M metagenome (GOLD analysis project Ga0256900, IMG submission 190190) | Metatranscriptome of enriched soil aggregate microbial communities from Iowa State University, Ames, United States - MC6-MC0688-MT... | ecosystem: Environmental > Terrestrial > Soil >... | reverse complement strand
GCAAATTCTGTATTTTTTTTGTCTCGTTTCATGTCGACACCTCCTCAAGATATTATTTATCTTATCCAATAAAATATCCCTTGTTTATTTCTATTTCATCCTTAAAATTTCAGATCACCCCAAGACTATGTAAGGTAAATTTGGTAGGGAATTTCTGATGTTTGGTTTTTGCATAAAATAATTGATTTTTTAGAAAAAATGAATTTTTATGTTAAAATAAACCAAAGAAAACATTTTAGAAAAGTATCGGCGCTTTGATTGGAGGTTGAACAGGTGGATGAGAAGAAGAAGGGGAAATTACAAATCCTCGTAATAATTTTAATGATATTACTTTTGGTTGCAACGTTTGTTTTATTTTTCATAGGTAAATATATGTTGGCATTTATTTTATTTGGAATTTTTATGCTAATACTAAATTTTATTAGTAGCTGGAAAAACCTGGATAATGCAGATTACGTTTATAGGAAAATACATAAGAGTAACCAGAAGTGGTAATTACTAGACATTTAGCTTAGTTACTTGTAGTGCTTATTTGGATATCTGAAAAGAGCAAAGAAGGGATCCTCACTTTATATGAAGAAATAGTGAGTTATAATATTTTTTTCAACAACTACGGAGGTGCTTTTTTGCAAACATTTTTTAAATATAATTGGCTAGTTCGGGAAGATTGGTTTCGTTGGTGTGAAGAGTTGACTGAAGAAGAACTTTTGCAAAACCGAACTGGTGGAGTGGGCAGTATATTACACACACTTTTCCATATCATTGATGTTGAATGGAGTTGGATTCGTCTATTACAGGGGAAAACAGACTTTCAGGAGAGCTTTGATGAATATAATAGCTTGGAAAAGGTTCGTAAATTGGAAGCTGCATTTCATTTAGACGTCGAAAGCTTTGTAAATCAATGGGATGACAGTATGGAAGAGCGTATTCTTCATATTCCATTAGCAAATGGTAGTATGGAGACCCATACATGGGGTGAAGTCATTCGTCATACCATTGCACATGAAATTCACCATATAGGACAATTATCAATTTGGGCAAGGGAAATGGGGAGAGCGCCTGTTTCTGCAAATCTAATCAGAAGAGGTCTTTCTTCATCATTGAAAGATTCAGTAGGTGCTCAAATAAATAAAGAAACGTTTAAATAGAATGAGAGACACTGTAGAAATATATATATGCTAGAAAAATGTTGCAATAATATCCAATTGTTTATTAGCAAAAAGTGAATAGCGTACCAGAGTATCTTCCAATTCATTTGAATGGAAGATTTTTTGATGCCCAAATGAGAAAAATTGCGAGGCAGATTTCATAAAGGCATTTACTTACGGCTTATAATATCCAGTAAATTTTAGTTAAAAACTAATGTTTACTGGGTATTTTTTGGACAATATATAGGTTAATTAGAAATATTTATATGAAGAATAGCTAACAACTTGACAGAATTTTAAATGGGGAGTACTATACATTGGTCGCGAAAAAAGCTATTGTAACGTAACATTTTTTAAAGTGCCATACAGTACTTATCAGTTAAGTTCATATATATCTAGATTTTAATTTAATCAGTAAAAGGTAGGTGCAAAAATGAAAAATCTAGTAAATAAAAAAGATAACCTATTACAAAACTTTTTAGGAATTTATATAGTAGCAGTATTAATGTTATGGATTAAAACATACATCTCTCAACTATCACAATTTGACTTAGGTGTAGAAGGAATCATTCAACAATTCCTTTTACTAATAAATCCGCTGGGCTCAGCAATGCTATTTCTAGGATTTTCATTTTTATTTAAAGGAAAAAGAAAATACACATCACTCGTTGTTGTCTACACTTTGATGTCTATTGTTTTATATGCCAATATTGTCTATTACCGATTCTTTAGTGATTTCATTACATTACCTACACTTTCTCAAACGCAGAACTTTGGAGATTTAGGCGGCAGTGTTCTTTCTTTATTAAAGCCTTATGATATCTTGTTCTTTGTGGATGTAATGGTTATGTTTTATCTACGATTCTCTAAAAAAATCCAAAAAGATACCAAACGTTTTGGCTATAAAAAAGGAATGGCAATCATTGCCTTTGCATTAGCGGTATCAATCCTTAATTTAGGACTAGCTGAAACTAATCGTCCTCAACTATTAACACGAGGTTTTGATAGAAACTATATTGTGAAATATCTAGGGATGTATAACTATACGATTTATGACTCAGTTGAAACGATGAAAGCCTCTTCTCAGAGAGCTTTGGCAGATAGTAGTGATATTACTGAAGTAATTAACTATACAAAGTCAAACTATGCCAAACCAAATGCCCAATATTTCGGTGCAGCAAAGGGAATGAACGTTATCTATTTACATTTAGAATCATTCCAAAACTTTTTAATCGACTATAAATTAAACGGTGAAGAAGTAACACCATTTTTAAATTCATTAGCAAAAGATAAGAATACATTGTATTTTGATAATTTCTTCCATCAAACAGGTCAAGGGAAAACGTCTGATGCAGAATTTATGCTTGAAAATTCTTTATTTGGATTACCACAAGGATCTGCTTATATTACAAAAGCACAAAATACGTATCAGGCAGCTCCTAGTATTTTAAAAGATTATGGTTATACATCAGCTGTATTCCATGGTAATAACGGAAGCTTCTGGAATAGAAATGTAATTTATAAATCATTTGGCTTCGACAAATTCTTCGATGCTAGTTACTATAACACAGGTACTTCAGAGGACATGGCTGAATATGGTTTGTTAGATAAACCATTCTTTGAACAATCTCAAAATCTTTTAAGCTCCTTACCACAACCTTTTTATACAAAATTAATTACGGTAGGGAATCACTATCCATATAAAATGAATCAAGATTTAGTGACAATTGATAAAGCCAATACGGGAGATGCAAGCGTTGATAATTATTTCCAAACAGCTCGTTATGCAGACGAAGCAATTCAACAGGTCTTCCAGCAATTAAAGGAATCAGGATTATATGATCATTCAATGATTGTTCTTTATGGTGACCATTACGGTATTTCCGATAATCATAATAAAGCGATGGAACAAGTCATTGGAAAAGAGATTACACCATATGAAAGTGCTAATTTACAACGTGTACCATTATTTATACATGTTCCAGGCATACAAGGTGGGACCAACCATAGCTATGGTGGCCAAACAGACCTACTGCCAACGTTATTGCATTTACTAGGAATTGATTCACAACAATTTGTTCAATTTGGTTCAGACTTATTATCAGAAGAGCATGATGAAATTGTACCATTTAGAAATGGCGATTTTGTCAGTCCTACTATTTATTCAATTAATGAAAAATATTATGATAATAAAACAGGCTTACCATTAGACGACAGTCAATTAGAGGAAGCAAAGACGATTAAAAATGAAGTAGATCATAAATTGGCGTTATCTGATAGAGTCGTGAATGGTGACCTATTGAGATTCTATACGCCAACAGGTTATACGCCAGTTGATCCTTCTCAATATAATTACTCTCCTGATGAAAATGTAGAGTCTAAATAATTTAAGGCGGTTCAAGGAATTGTGTACGATATCAAAGTCTATAGGATATCATACCATTACCTTGAATTGCTTTTTTATTGGTCATTTTTGAATAAGTATGGCAATACCAAGATTTTATATTCTCCTTAAGGTTCAAATAGAAAATTGGACTAACGGAAAAAGCGATTCAAATCCTTTAATAGTAAGGGTTTGAATCGCTTTTATTAGTAAGGAGAGGTAAGAACAAACATGATGGCACTCATCATCCTTACTTATTTCTTTTTAAAGAATAATTTAGATGAAAAAAGGAAAGAAATAGGTGTAAATTTGAGGAGTTGATCGGGATGGAGTTTTATAAAGACATAGTCATTTACTGTTATAGTTGTCGTAAAAAGACTGTGTTTACATGTAAAGATACACATGAAAAAAAGGGTGTCGATAGTCACTGTAGTGAATGTACAGGTATTTGGTTTGAATGGCAAAACCGAGCTGTCGAGAGAGAAATGGAGAAGTGGATTGCATATAATAAAGACTTAGTAAATAATATAAACCACTGATCTAGTTAAGCTGAATACACCTAAAAAGTGTAATTATCAAGTAAGTACGATGAGGCGTTGAAGTGCCATTTTCTTTTAAGAGAGTGGTTCTTTTTCTTTTGTTTAGACAAAAGCTCTAGCTAGAATAAACAAAATTACTATTTCTTTATCTCATTTGATAAAGAGAGGTGAATAATAGAATCATTGAATCTAAACTATGATTTGTCCGTATACATATTATTATGATAATTAGGGGGGCATCATGGACGTTTATAAAAAGATAGCAATTATCGGTGGAACAGGTAAAGCGGGGCGTTACATTGCTTCTAAAGCATTAGAGAAAGGGTATCACGTACGGATGCTTGTTAGAAACCCAGAAAAGTTAGTTTTCAGAGACAGTAGGATTGAGGTAATAGAAGGAAATGTACAAAATATCGAGGATCTTCAAAAGCTATTAAAAGATTGTCAAATCGTTATCAATACTTTTGGTCAACCAATGAAAGAAAAACCGATTTATAGTAAAGTAACGGAAAATATATTGGGAGTCATGTCTGATTTACATATGGATCGTTATATTGGGGTAACGGGTGGATCGCTAACCATTGCTGGAGATACAAAGAGTATTATAAATAGAATGGGTGCAAAGATATTTGAAATTATTTATTCAAAAATGATGATGGATAAGAAAAAAGAATGGCATCTCCTTAGCCATAATCAAGTTATCAAATGGACACTAATTCGGCTTCCATTTATCGTAGAGGGAAATGAAGTAGGGTTCATAAAGGAAAATCTTAGAAATATGCCAGGTACAAAAATAACAAATCGGGATATAGCTACATTCATCATTAACCAAATAGAAAATCAAAAGTATGTACAAAAATCACCGTTTATCTCCAATTAATCTAATTTAAAGGAGAGGGATAGGGTCAGCGCCTCAACTAAATGACTTTATCCCTTTTGAATGCTCAACAAAATTTCCCTTTGCCTCAATCGTATTGGTACAAAAAATCAAATGATATCCTTTTGAGCAGTTTTTTAATTAAAACCTTCTCCAATAAACCTTCCAACGCCTCTCAACAACCAATAAATGATTCTAAATGGGAGGAAAAGTAATTCTGGTATCCAAATTAGTACGTCAAGAAATAAGTCAATTAATGAATATTGATCTTTACGTCTCTTATCTCTTCTCTTTTTGTTTTTCCTTCCTTGCAACCATTCCCTCACATTACTCGACCCCTTTTACAAAAAAAGTGCTGGCTTTTCTTAAGTAAGTATACGATTCATTGCTTTAGGTGGTTTCATTTTTAAAAAACTTTATGATGTAAAAGCGGATATGGGGCGTAAATGGGAGTAAAAATGTTGGCTTATTATATTTCTTTAGCGATGTGTATTACCGCAAATGTGGGAAATGGAGAATTTAAAATTAAATAAGGTGAAAGACAAGCAGGTTTAAAAAAGGGTCACTAGGCTGGAAGTGACCCTCTTTGCTGTGGATGTATCGACATTAATGTGAGCTGCTATTAATGAAGATCATCCCTTTTTCATGTTTATCAATAAATATTAATATTCTTTTTGCACGAATGTTGCTCCGACAATAATCAGAAGAATGAATAGCACAACGATTAAAACAAATGTTGAACTATTGTTTTTGCCGCCATAGTCCATGCCACAACAACCCATACTATAACCGCCGCTATAGTCATTACCATAGCCTCCATAACAACAATTGAAATTACCCATGTTTCCAAAGTATCCCATCAAGATCTCTCCTTTCTTCAGTTTATTGTATGAATGCCGTTGAAAGAGAAAAGGGTATTCGTCTAATGAATCGTATTTAGGTAATTTTAAAGAGAATCTTGGGTGAAGGATGAGTATCACTAAACACTTGATAGGATGAAACTCAAAGGTGCTTGTTACAGCCTGATGATTAGTTGTCAATCCAGTCCAGAAGATAAAAAATAATTTTTTGATGCATGATGATGGAGCGGTTTTGAAACAGTAAGTCTATGTTTTTCCGTTTCTATTTTTAGCTACAATGTGTTGCGGAAAGGAATCATTTGTTTTTTTATTTAAATAATGTGAGAGTTTTCTTTCATTTGCTCGTTATTACTTGTAGAGAAGAAAGGAAAGGAGGTTTTCTAACTTCGTGTATTCATTAATTAATCAGCTACAAAAAAAGGATGAACAAGCTTTAAGAGAAGTGATTAACAAATATGGAGGTTATGTTAAAGCCATTGTAGTGAAAGTGTTACAGCCCAATCAAACAGCTATTGAAGAATGTATCAACGATGTATTTCTAACCATTTGGCAAAAGAGTATTCAATTTACTGGCGATGAGATTGATTTTAAAAAATGGATTGGCGTTATTGCAAAATATAAAGCGATTGATACATATAGAAGCCTTCAAAATAAGCCTAAAACAGTCGAGTTACTTTCATCAATTTCAAATAGCAAGGATCTACCAGAAAGAATCGTCGAACAAAAAGTACAAAAAGAGCAACTATTTATCAGTATTTTAAATTTAAGTAAAAACGATCAGGAAATTTTTCTCTTGAAATACTACTTAGGATATTCCAACGGAGAAATCGCTGAGATATTTGGTCTATCTAAATCAGCTGTAGAAAATCGTTTATATCGAGGTAAGTTAAAGTTAACAGAAGAGCTGGGAGGTATCTAAATGAACGAAAAGGACTTCATCGAAATAGATATTGAAGAGATTGAACCAATTGAATTATCTGATTGGGAAAAGATTAATATTGAAAAAAGTGTTTTACGGTCATCTTCAACCAAGAAGTATGTATTTAAAAAATGGAAGTGGGTTAGTATTGTCGCCATGCTCACATTTATTTTTACTAGTAGCAGCATTTGGCTACCTGTAGTGGCTAATCGAGTACCAATTGTACAGCAACTATTAAATAGCAATGATAATCCCCAATTACAAGTATTTAGTGATAATGCATCAATCATCAATCAAATAGACGAAAGTAACGGAACCTCCATTGAATTAGCTGAGGCTTTTTTCGATGGAACGATTGTATCGGTTAGTTATGAAATGAAACACGAACAATCGATAGATGAACCCCCTCTATTTTGGAAGGGCGATTTAGAAGTCAACGGAAACAAGCTAGACGTACTTAGTCATCAAATCGTTAAAAAGAATGAGGCTACTTGGATTGGTATGTTTACAGCGAGAATTTCAGACAAAGTAATTGATGAAAAGGTAAATGTTCAATGGCGTCCTCAAGATTTTATAGGTATGGAAAATACGACTCTTGTAGAAGGAGCTTGGGATTTTCAGTTAGAACTTACACCAACCCGAGCCTATTCAAGAAAAGTAAATATACCATTTGGTAATGATCAATACCAGTTATTTTATAATCAAATAACAGAGGGAAAATATATAACCACTTTTTATTTTGAGGGAAATCTTGATTGGGAGACAGAATTTTTAATGGTAGACATAAAAGATAATCTTGGAAATGTATATGAAAATGTAGGAACAACAACTATTAAAAGCGGTTCTGGGCGAGTAAATGGTTATGTTGAGGTTTTTATACCTGATTCTACTATTCGAACGCTAATCATTACGCCAACTATAAGAATTGTTGATGAAAAAACATTAGAGCGGAAAGAGCTTGTTCCGCTCCCAAGTATTAATATTTCTCTAAAATGATATGGTCTGTTCCTACAACTTCTTTCCACAGGGCTGAAGGAATCAATTCTTACCTTCAAAGATGGATGTAGTTGCAATGAATGATACAGGTCAGTATCTTTACCTTTAGCTCATATTACGCAGTATTCAGTCAAAATAAAGCTATTAATTGTAGCTAAATATCTTTTAAACTATTAAATTTTTAATTATTCCTTTTAGTACCAATCATCAAAAAGCCTATTAATAAATATAGAAGACTGGCCGAAATGGAGCTATACAACAGGAATGTAATAGAAGTTGGTGCCCAAACTTTAATAAATGTCCAATTTAAGCCGCCAAGTACTATGTTAGGCGTGATAAATAGTGCTGTCAGCATTGTCGCCACAAGTATAGTATGGGCAGATAATAACAATATTCTTTTGTAATTTAGATTTGCCATACTACGTTGTTTTTTATAAAGGTTGCGTATATTTTGAACGAATAGATAACAGAAAATAATGCTGATTGCGATGATGATAGCACATATGATTGTTACAATTTTATCTAGCTTTTGATAGCTGCTGATATGTTGCATGTCAATCGTTTTGCCCTCCCATAAATCCATGACACCTTGTCCAATCGCTGTTGTAGAGCTTGTATTCATATTGGCTAAAATAGCCACGCCGATTTGTTCGTCAGGTTGCAAAATGAAATACGAGGAAAAGGTTGGATTCTCACCAGCATGGTATATATATGACTTTGTGTCCTTTTTCACAACGGCCCAACCGTTTGCATAGTAAGTATTCGTATCAAAAGGCTCCACTGTTAGATCTGGAGTATGCGATTCTTGAATTAAATTGTTACTGATTGAATAGATATCACTGTTTCCTACCTGTAATTTTAACCATCTGGCTATATCATTAGCGTTACTGATGATATAACCAGCAGGGATGTTGCCACGATAGATAGGTGGTATGTATCGCTGCTCTCTCATTAGACCTATTTTATAGCCAGAAGCCATATGTGTGGAATGTACTTGGTGAATTCCTACAAAAGATTGATGCATACCAACAGGTTGTAAAATTTTCTGTTGAATATACTGATCGAATGGCTGTTTTGCAACTTGTTCAATGACGAGGCCTAAGACATCATAGTTGATGGTTGCATATTCAAAAGAACTCCCTGGTTGACGATTTAGTGATTGATCCAGCAGTGTTTTAACTGTTAATTCAAGGGCATTATCTGCTGTGCTTTCTGGAATTCGAGTAATGGAATTTGAGGGAATTCCGCTAGTATGAGACAATAGCTGCTGTATTGTCACAGCTTGATCCTCGCCATTATAGGATAATGTTAACCAAGGGATATACTTTCGGACATCATCTGATCGTTTTAACAAACCTTGTTTTTCTAATTGTAAAATAGCGAGTCCTGTAAATGCCTTAGACGTGGAGCCCAACTCAAAAAGAGTATCAGAGGTAACAGGCGTTTTTGTTTTCGTATCTGCAAAGCCAAAGCCCCGTTGATAGACGGTTTTCCCTTTATCAACAATAATTACTGAAATTCCTGGGATTTTACTAATGGTTTGCTGCTCCTTAATAAACTGATCAATTTTACTAATTGTATCATTTGATGCTGCGTGTCCAAATCCGGGTGTGAACGTAAAAAATAGTAACATTACTGTCATCATCACCGATTTCTTCATGAATAATGTCATGTTGTTTTTCTCCTTAGAATGTAATGTGCTTGTGACAACATGGTTTACTGTAACAAGAAAAATAAGGGTAAACCATCGATTAACATGACTATTTCCGGGATAACATGACAAAATTGTCACTTCAAAAAGGGCCACTCCTAAAACCAATAGGAGGGCCCTTAAAATTTTATTTAATTTGTTTCTGGCTCTGGCGTAAAATCTTGACCGTTAAATGTTAATTTAGATGGTGAGATAAGAATTTCTCTGTTCGCTTCGTAGTAAGGGTCTAAAACTTTATAAAAGGCTTCCCATTGCTCGCCAGCTTTTTCATCTTCACCCTTTTGTTCAAGGGCAACTGCTTCTTCATAGTGTTGTTTTAATTTTGCGTAATCCGCATTACTAATGCTGAATTCGATATCTGCCATATATTCCTCGAAGGGAACTGGTTTAAAGTGTGGGCGAAGTATTTCATAGAATTCATCCCATTTCTTCATGGACAATTCTTCGTCTTTATCTTTTTCAGCTTTTTGTGCCTCTTCATAGAGCGTTTTAAGTTTTGCAAGTTCCTCTTTTGTTAAATCGACGTTCATATCCGCCATATACTCTTCAAAAGTTAAAGGTGGATATAATTCTTGGTAATAAGGTTCAAGAATAGTGAAAATTTTATCAATGTTTTCTGATGCCTCATCCGTTTTATTTTCTTTTACATACTTAATCCAGTTACTATAAAGTGTTTTTAGCTGTTCTTTATCTTGTGCTTTGATAACAATATTTTTTTCAGCGAATGCAGCTTCATTAATAAATTCTTCAAAAGGCTCAGGTTGCCAATTTGCTAATTCGTAAGGTCTTGTGATGTTATCCATCGCCACATAGATTCGTTCCATTTCCTCATAATTCTCTTCTTTTTCAGCCTTTTTCATGTCAGAAAAGAGTTTCTCTAGTTGGACTAATTCTTCTTTTGTTACTTCTTTAGGTAAGCTTTTTTTATAGACGGCAAAGGTAAAGAAATCTGAGTAATCTTTCACAATACTACCCTCAACTAAAATTTC
>Ga0256900_1000693_pt1 | contig 10436 bp, 8 predicted proteins | sample MC6MC0688MT_FD_190190 | JGI IMG/M metagenome (GOLD analysis project Ga0256900, IMG submission 190190) | Metatranscriptome of enriched soil aggregate microbial communities from Iowa State University, Ames, United States - MC6-MC0688-MT... | ecosystem: Environmental > Terrestrial > Soil >... | reverse complement strand
GAAAACGACAGCGATAAGTTTCAAGTACGAATTAGAGCAAAAAGCACCGCGTACCAATGACGGCGGTACAACAAGAGGGGCCTCTGTAACCGACTTTCCTGCCTCAATAGGTATTGCCGGTGTATCCATGCGTTTGCAACCGGGAAGTATGCGGGAGCTGCACTGGCATGCCAATGCAGCAGAATGGGCCTACGTTATTTCAGGAACTGTGCGTACGACCATTATTCACCCGGACGGGCATAGTTATATTGATAATTTCGAACCTGGAGATGTCTGGTATTTTCCAAAAGGATATGGCCACTCAATACAGGCAACAGGAACAGAAGAATGTCATTTCATATTGATCTTTGATAATGGTAATTTTTCGGAGGACCATACCTTCAGCGTTACAGATTTCGTATCCTGTATGCCACCGGAAATTGTCGCACAGAATCTGGGCTTAACATTGGAAGAAGTGGCGGCACTACCTCAAAAGGAAGTGTATTTCGCTTCCGGGATTATTCCTGATGAGCTATCCGTAAATGCCGCGGCCCGACCTGAAGCATCCGATATTGCACTGACCAGTATGCACCGGTACCCGCTGCACGCGCAACAACCCAGGATCATTCCCGGCGGGGGATTGCAAAGGTTAGTCAGCAGTAAGGAGTTTCCTATCAGTAAAACAATGGCGGGATCTATACTTGAATTACAACCGGGAGCTTTAAGAGAAATGCACTGGCATCCCAATGCAGATGAGTGGCAATATTATATTGATGGGCAGGCTGAAATGTCCGTTTTTCTTGCGGAGGGTACGGTAGTTACAGAGCAATTCAACACAGGTGATGTCGGTTATGTGCCGATGGGAGCCGGGCATTATATAAAAAATACAGGAACTACCGTTTGCCGGATTTTGATAGGATTTAACAGCGGTGTCTATGAATCTATTGATTTTAGTGAATGGCTCTCCGGGAATCCAAAAGATGTTGTTATCACCAATTTTGGGCTTAAGGAAGGTGAAGTTGAAAAACTTCCTTCTAAAAAGGTATTTATTCAATCAAAAAAATAAGCTTTTGAGTCGGGATATAAAAGGCCTTCAGGCAGTAAGGAAAACCAGGATGCAAGAGCAGTTAGCCTTATTGCTTGCTTTTATTGCGGGCTACACCGATGCCGTGGGACTGATCAAATGGCAAACCTATGTTTCATTTATGAGCGGCAATACCACGCAGTTGGGGACCGGAATTTATAACTGGGCTGGGGGAGTAGTCCAGGCAACGGTTACCGTAATCGGCAGTTTTTTAGTCGGGATCTATGCCGGTACCTGTTTATCACTGTTGAAAAATTATGGCAACAGAGCATTTGCCTGTTATATTGTTGCAGGAATTTTAATTGTCTACAGCATACTGGGCTATTGTTATGAAATTCCCCGGACCGGATCGCTGGGTATTATAGGCTTTTCTATGGGCTTAATGAATACTATTATTACTTCAGTAGGGAAGCTGCACGTGAATACTGACTTTGTGACCGGGACCTTAAACAGCCTGGCCAGGAATGCAGCGCTGTTTACGATGAGCCATGACCCTGATGCTAAAGAGGTGTATAAATCAAATGCAATTCATTTACTGCTGCTTTGGCTGGGCTTTTTGTCGGGAGCTGCGCTGGCTCCTTCTTTGCTGAGAATATTGGGAAGCTGGCTCCTGCTTTTTCCTGCTCTCTTATTAATGATTGCTGCATTTACCATACTTATTTCAAACTTTAAAAACTGATATTATGTTACTCGAAAATACAGTGGCACCAGACTTTACTTTATTTGCGACACCAGACCAGAAGATCACCTTGTCTGAATTCAAAGGAAAGAATGTGATCCTCGCTTTTTATCCTGCAGACTGGAGTCCCGTTTGTAGTGACCAGATGGCGCTATATAACGAAGTACGCCAATATTTCAAACAATATGACGCCGAACTTTTTGGTATTTCTGTGGATAGCAAATGGTGTCACCTGGCATTTTCGCAATCCCGGAGTCTACATTTTCCATTGCTGGCTGATTTCGAACCTAAAGGCGCGGTGGCGCAGCAGTTCGGCGTTTATGATGATCAGGAAGGAGAATGCAAACGGGCCCTTTTTGTTATCGATAAAGAAGGCATTATCCAATGGAGTTACCTGTCCCCAACGGCTATCAATCCCGGTGCTGACGGAATTTTAGCAGCATTATCAAATCTTAAAACAAAATAATTATGTCATTAAAAATAGCAGTAAGCCAATCGGACCACGTTCAGGGCAATTTAAATGCCGGTTTGACCATCGTAGAATATGGCGATTATCAATGTCCCTACTGTGGCGCCGCCTATCCCGTACTTAAAAAGCTGATGAAAGAATACGGGCAACAGCTTAAGTTTGTTTTCAGGAATTTCCCGCTTTCAGAAATGCACGAATATGCGCTGGCTGCGGCCATTGCTGCAGAGGCCGCCGGACTGCAAAATAAGTTCTGGCAAATGCATGATGCTATTTACGAAAACCAGGAACAGCTTAATGAGCAGTATTTATTCACCCTCGCGGAAAAAGTGGGTTTAGACATACAACAATTTAAAGCGGATATCCGGCGTGCTGAATTAACCGATAGGATTGAAGCCGATTTTCAGGGCGGCATAATGAGTGGCGTGAACGGAACACCTTCCTTCTATGTAAATGCTAAAAAGTTTGAAGGTGGCGCAGAGGACTTGTACCAGCTTCTTGGGGAATAATTAAGGCAGGCGATTTATGAAGATCAGTGGCCTACATTGCCTTTTTTCTGATTCAGGGACAGAGATAGACGCTAAATAGCAGCATGGCCAGGTCTTTAAAATGAGCTACTGTTACTTTACGTGTTGTATGATGATTAACCCATTTTTACCCTGGTTGCCGAAAAGTGCCCGGTTGACTGCTTGCGGGTAGAGCGTTACATCGATAATATTTGATTGCATGATGTCGTCGATAGATTGTTGGGAAGTAACAGGACTTTTGCCTGCTTTAAAGCGCTTAGCATAGCGTTGCTGTTTCCGGGAGCCGGTTTTTACATATACAATGGTAGCTTCAGCAAAATTACCTTGCTGCTTTTGATCTATTATTTCCAGGTAGTCAGCCAGTACCTGCTCTTTGAACTGGAAAGGTATGGTGACCAAATATGGATTTTCTTCTTTCTGGATAGGGAGGCCAGGAGGATACCACCTGTCATTCAGCTTGATCTCATTTTTTGTTTTAGGTAGGGTTTGGTCATCAAATCGTATTTTATCAACCAGTAAATGCCGCTTGGTCTCATAAGGGATTTGTGTTGATTTGAAAATGGAGGCGAGGTTAACGTAATTTTCCGGATGTAAGATTGTACTTTGTTTTTCTTTCAGGTAGGCCTCAAGGAGGTTTTTGGTGTGGGCTCTTAAAAATATACGATTCCATACCGAATCTATTGCTGTTTGCGTCAATTTGTATTCGTTTGTATACAGGTAAATGGTGTCTTTTGAAATAGCCTTATGCTTGTTGACGAGTAATCTGAAATTTTCAGCACCCGAGTTACCGCTGCCCGCCTGCTGCATCAGGCTTACCGTATCAGTGAACACAATGCTAAAGTCTCTTTGAATTTTGGTTACTGAAGTCATAGCGTCCGGGTTCAAACTCAATGTTGGCTGTAGCTCCAGCAGTTTTTTTAGCAAAAGTATGTCCTGGCTAAAAGCTGGTCCCGACAGAAGTATAAATAAAATAATAGATAGGTAATGATTCATTTAATTATAGATGCTGCTATCGGGGTGAAGGTTGGAAGGTACGCTCATTAGCAATAGTTAAATTGAAGCGATGTACTTGCCTGAAGACTAAAGTTGTCTTAAAGATTTGAATTCCTACATATATTGTGCTGTTATGTGTATATATTTAATCTGCAATTTAATTCACCTTCAAACTTCTACAGTATGGCAACAACCAAAAAAGCAGCTGCTACTACCCAAAAAGCAGCCACGAAAAGAGTAGCAGCAAAAAGTACAGCAGCCAAGACTCCGGCAAAAAAAGGAGCGGCAAAAGAATTAAAAGATCTCTTCGAAGATGCCTTAAAGGACATCTATTGGGCTGAGAAAGCATTGATTAAAGCATTACCCAAAATGGAAAAGAATGCGACTTCGCCTAAACTTAAAAACGCAATGGCGCAGCATTTGAAAGAAACCCAGACACAAGTTACCCGCCTGGAAGATTGTTTTGCAGCATTAGGCAAAAAGGCGGTGGCTAAAAAGTGCGATGCGATGCAGGGTTTATTGGACGAGGGTAAAAGTATAATGGAGGAGACCGTAGCCGGCCCGGTAAGAGATGCCGGTATTATTGCTGCCGCGCAAAAAGTGGAACACTATGAGATCGCCTCTTACGGTACATTAGCGGCCTTTGCCAAGGTACTCGGGGAAAAGAAATGTTTAAAGCCGCTTCTGGCTACCTTATCAGAGGAAAAAGCTTGTGATGAGCTGCTCACCAGTATTGCAGATACTGATTTAAATACCGAAGCAAAATAGTAGCCACTTAAAACCTGGTAAACACTCAATTCATTCAGAGCGGTCTAAAACAGGCCGCTCTTTTTTATTATAGAACATTTTTTGTCTCATTTTTTTAAGACATCTCCGCACTGCAATTCAGTGTAGATGAACTTAGTGCGGGCACTAAAGGATAATGTTAAATTAAACCCAATCATAAGGCAGGAAAAGTTATAGCCATTATTTTTGTCTTCACCTTAACTCATAATTGATACTCAGGAGCAAGTCTTGTTGTCAATGACCAATTATTTATTTTATCATACTTCTATTTATTGCAATTGATTTCTATCGGTTGCTGGTTTTTAATAGGAATTTTAATAAAATGGCATAATTCAGATCAATTCATTTAATCTTTAAGCTGTTTGATTTTTCCAGCTATAACTGTGCTATACTCTGGTATCGGCACTATGATGTTTTGATACCTGTAATAGATTTTTTTACTGATTTTAAGCTTTAGTTGGAGTGATCATGTATAGACATGAATACTCCTCCCGGCTATTCTTTTGCCTCAAAAAACTATTAAACCAAAATAAATAGTATGAACAAAATGTACCATTTCACAAGGAAATTATCCCATAGAATGGGAGTAGCAGTATTAGGTACTGCAACATTTTTAACGGCTAATGCCCAATGTGTGGCGCCTACTGTTGGATGCGCCGGAAGTGACCGTAACAATTCGTTTATCGGCGCTACGACACCCGGTACCATCGAGTATGATAACGTAGTGTCGCTGTTTCACAGCACTATGGCCCGGCAGGCAGATGGCCGTGTATTGGTTTGGGGTGAGAAAATCGCAAACTCGGGTGGTAATGTTACCGCTCCGCAAGAATTGAATGCCGCGAATTATACCGGGCTTTCCGGTGAAATCCTGAAATTTGCAGGTGGTTCTCAGACGAATGTAAGTTCTCAGCATTTTGTGCTTACAACCAATGGACTTTATTTCTGGGGCGTGGATAGCTGGGGTGTTGGCAATACAGGCCTTACCCTTCAAAAGCTTACCATAGGCGGACAAACGAATGGCTTACCTGCCGGCGTGACCCCGGCTGATGTTAAAATGTTGTTCGGATCAGCAAGGGTATTAGGCTTAGTGACCTGTAGCGGAGATGTGTACACCTTAGTTGCAGCGGTTGTTACAGCGGATGGTAGTGCCTATGGAGATGGGTCCACTATTTCGGCGGCGAACAATGCGATCTGGCATCGTGTTAAAATAAACGCTACGACCAACCTGACCAATGTGGTGGCGCTTAGGGGTAATGGCCGGTTTAACTTTGTGGCACTCACCAACACCGGACAGTTATACACCTGGGGAAAGAGTACTTTCCTGGGGGATAACACAACATTCGCAACCCGTAACTTTGCTACTTTAATGACTCAACCTTCCGGCATCACGCCAAAGATGATCGGGATGGCTACGGCTAACACGGACAATACATCAAGCTATTATTTGCTGGCTACCAATGGCAATCTCTATAGTCTTGGGATCAATGGTCAGAAGCAATTAGGGGATTTCACAACAAATACCAGGAACGAATGGGTGCGGGTTCAAAAATCAGCAACAGCGAATGATTTTCTTACAAACGTAAGATGGATCAGCCCTAATGAGCACGATCAGGGCTTAGCGAATACGGCTTCCATTAATGCGATCACTGCGGATACTGTTCTATACGCCTGGGGCGGAAATAGCCGCACCATGCTCGGTGGCGCTGCTGCTAATGTAACGATTGATCCGATGACGAATGTGGGCGGTTTAACTGCTGCCGATAAAATCATTGCTCGAAACGGGCGGTCATACGACAATGGCAATTCGTAAATGTTCCAGTAACTTCGGTTATGTTGGTCATAAAAGTGGTGGCAGCATGGCAGATGGAACCTCTGCAGACGCGGATATCCCTAATTATACCTTCTCTACCAGCCAGATAAATGTCTGTGGCGCGAGTACTTCTGCAGCAACTTTGTTCCCCGTTGCGAACGCTACAGTAGGCAACACTTATAACATGGTTGCTTCACCTGCCGGTGGTACATTTACGGTGCTGAGCGGCCCGGCAACCATCAATTCAAGTACCGGTGCAATTACGATTACAGGGGCCGGTACCATACAGGTAAGGTACCAGATTACTACCGGTATCTGTCCTTCTTCAACCCAGGTATCCTTTACTTCAACTACGCCTGTTCCGATAAGACTGGAAGCCTTCCATGTAAACAGAACTAAAAATGGCGTTGTTTTAGACTGGATCACTTCTAAAGAAACTAATAGCCGCGGATTCGAAATTGAAAGAAGTAAGGACGCCCAAGAGTGGAGCACATTGGCTTTTGTCGCTTCACAATCGGAAAATGGGAATAGTATAGGTAGATTGTACTACAACTATACAGATGAGCACCCGGTTGCCGGCAAAAACTACTACCGCCTGAAGCAGGTGGATTATGATGGCATCTTCGAATACAGCGGAACAAAAATGATTAATTATGGCGACAAAGATGAGATCAGTATTTATCCAAATCCGGCGAAAGATAACATCCATATCGATGGGCTACAGGTTAATGATATAGTAAAAATTTTTGACCCTAGCGGTAGGATAGTTTTTGAGAATACAGCGGTGCTTTTCTCGGCTGAGCTATCTATAAGCAACCTGCCTAAAGGAATCTATTATGTAGAAGTGATTGCTGATAATAAGATCAAAGCCAGGGAGAAACTGGTTAAAATGGGAACAGAGTAAACAATAAGCATTGTAGCAGGTGTCTAAAAGCCAAAATTCTTGTCACATTGAGCTCTGTCGAAATGCGTCAAGAGTTTTGGCTTAAATTGCTCTATATTTTGACTAAGCTCATAGGGCAAATTGGGTTACTTTTTAGACACCCTCTTTTTAGGAGTTCAATTGTTCTGACTCGTCTCTATATATTTATTATCTTTATATTAACAATGTTTTCTGCCATTTTAAAAGTAGATTTTATGAAAGCCTATAAACCTGAAGATTACAATTCATTGTCGCCTTACCTGATCGTGGACAACGCACAGCAATTGGTAGACTTGCTGACTGTTATTTTTGATGCTAAAACACTTAGAAGGTATGATCAGAAAAATGGTAAGATAATGCATATTGAATTACTGTTAGACGATACCGTGGTCATGATAAGTGACAGTACCGAAAATTATGGGGCCAATAAAACCATGCTGCATATCTACGTACCGGATGTTTTTGAAACTTATGCCAAAGCTTTGGAGCAGGGCTGTATGGCCATAGAGCCGCCAGCCAACCGGGGCGGAGACCCGGATACAAGAGGCTCTTTTTATGACTTTGCAGGTAACCATTGGTCGGTTAGTACACAGAATATAAGGGAGTAGCAATCAAGCCGTATTAAGGGGTATTATTCTGCAGGACTCACCTGCTGTTTAAATAAGGGTAAGCATATCACAGCTATGCTACCATCTTTGTCTGGAGCAGCGTTGATCGTAAAGCTGGCATTTGCCCCGGGCTGTTGGTTATTAATGCTGTTGATCCGGTCTTTGATAGAGGCCAGTCCCATGGACAGTTCTTTAATCGTGCCTGTATTTTTTTGATCCGTTTCTGCTTTGAACCCTACGCCGTTATCGGTCACCGTAATGCAGATACCGGCCTCCTTTTTTTGAAGGCTCACTGAAAGATGCGCATCCGTTTTTGGGTTGACGATCAGGCCGTGCAGGATAGCATTTTCAATAAGCGGCTGGATTAGCATCGGCGGGAGTAATAATGTCCTTAGCTCAATGTCCTCTGCTACCGTAAATCGGTAAGTAAAGGCATCATCATAACGCATGGCTTCCAATTCCGTGTAAAGCATTAACGCTTTCCATTCTTTGTCTGCAGTCACCAGGCTTTTGGTGGAGTTTTCCAGGATCAATCTACTCAGAGCGGCGAATTTTTGAATAAGCCGGGCAGCTTTCCTTTTCTCATTGTCCATTACATAAGCTTCTATGGAGTTGAGGACATTAAATATGAAGTGCGGGTTCATTTGAGCACGTACCGCTTTCAGTTCGCTTTCTGATAATTGATATTGATGTAATAATTCTTTAGTTCTTTCTTCCGCTTCTTGTTGCTGCAGCTTGTTTTTTAAGCGCAGTTGATGCATTCTTGACCTGTTTAAAAAATAAAGTAATACAGAACTGATTAACAGAATGGCTAATCCGGCATAAAGGTAAAATTGTTGGGTTTTGATTTTATTCAATGCCTGCTGCTGTTTATAAGTCGCTTCTTTCTTTTGAAAATTAAACTGTGCTTCAGCCGCCGCCATATCGTTTTTACTTTCCTGGGAGTAGATGGAATCATTAATCTGTTTAGCGATCTTAAAATTTTCGAGGGCTTCTTTATATTGTCCATTCTCCTCTTGTAATTGAGCCAGGTTGTCTGAATAATAACTAAGGCTATACTGGTCTCCGGTTTCTTTACTTGCATTAATGGCTTTAGTCAGGTAAAAGGTTGCTTTTTGCGCGATTGCCTTGTAGTCGTTCGGAATAAAGTCCCGGGTGGGGTATTGATCTTTTAGGCGGTCAATAAAAATTTCGGCATAGGTACCACCTATATTGCCCAGGTTGGTAATAGAACCGGAGGATAATGGATATAACTTATCGTTTATTTCCTGCGCCCTGAAAAGAAATGCCAGCTTTTTATCCTTGTTGTCTTCATGCAATAAAGCGATATGGCCCAGGACCGAGGCTTGTCCCATTTCATCACCCAATGCTTCAAAGGTTTTTAGACTTTTACTGAAATAGGGCTCCGCCTTTTTTAACTCGTTCAAAAAATAGTAAACCGTACCCAGTTGATTCGCAGAGGAGGCTATACCGTGAAGATCTTCCAGTTTTTCATATTGTTGATGGGCTTTAAGGCCGTAATCAAGCGATTTTTTATAATCCTTGTTAAAACTATATACATCAGCGATATTCTGGTAGATCAGGGCTATATAAGCTTCGTCTTTGGTTTCCTCTGCAATTTTCAGTGCACTGAAGGCGTATTCCAGTGCTTTGGTATAATTATCCTGGCTCCGGTAAACTACGCCTATATTAATTAAATTAGCTACTTCACCTTTCCTGTTTTTAATGCGCTTTTGAATTTCCAGTGATTGATTATAGTATTGTAAGGCCTTGGGATAATCGCTGTGGTTGCTACTTAAGGTACCCAGGTTCGCATAAGCACCTGCAATGCCCTTTTGCCATTGTGATTTTTTAGCGCGCTCCAGGCATAGTTCGCCATAATATAATGCGGAATCCGAATCTATTTTCATATAGGCTTCCGAAATCTTATAAAGCATACGTACCTGGTTGGAATCGACTTTTTGAAGGGTATTCAAAAGGCTTTTCATAGAATCGATGGCTTCCTGGCGCTGCTGTTGTGCAAGACCAAGCTTTGAAAAGCTGATATTGGCAAGGATCAATAGTAAAAATGTTGTTGTAAACTTCATAGTATGGATGTGTAAGGGTTTGAATTGGAAGGGAACATATAGTGCTCCCAATAATTATTTCAATTCCATGTAAACAGTACATTTCCTGGAAGCAAGCAGGCACGGGTTACCGGATCTGCTCCGGTACAAAGTAACAATTTATTTAGATATTATAGTTTGTTTTAAACTAACCGGAAGCGTCCTTTCGCTCATTCATACCGTTTATTCGCTCGATGCGGTACGATTCTTTTGTTAGCCGTACATTAATACCTTCGTTTTACGATTCCAATGACCCATTCCTGCTTAATCTGTTTTGTACCTGTGATCAATGAGGAATACCTTCTGATGGCAGCTGCTGTACTCATTGTAAATAGCTATTCACTCACTAAAATGCGACGGGCTAATCATTCCTGCTTAATTCCGCTTTCGTGTTTTATAGGTTTGTAGTTCAAAATCTGTAAAAATGAACAATTGGATATTGCTGGGCTTAGCAGCCAGCTTGCTTTCTTATCAAAG
>Ga0256900_1000680_pt1 | contig 10564 bp, 1 predicted proteins | sample MC6MC0688MT_FD_190190 | JGI IMG/M metagenome (GOLD analysis project Ga0256900, IMG submission 190190) | Metatranscriptome of enriched soil aggregate microbial communities from Iowa State University, Ames, United States - MC6-MC0688-MT... | ecosystem: Environmental > Terrestrial > Soil >... | reverse complement strand
CATTTCTATTTTTACAAATATAACCTTCAACTCACCCCCATTTCGCACTACACAAAATTAAATATAAATATAAATATTTCATAGACGCACATATACATTATACATTTACATACAATATAATACATATATTTATATAATATTCACTAAAGATGGTATCACAGATTGCTGCATCGGTACTTAGTAAATATCTTGGTGAATATGTCGATGATTTAAATGCAGATAATATTAAACTTAGTTTTCTGAGTGGTGATGCAGTATTACAAGATTTAAAGATTAAAAAGACTGTATTACAATCACTATTTCCAAATGTTGTTGTAAAACAAGCTATCATTAGAAAATTATCACTTCATATACCTTGGAAAGATTTAAAAGGTAAACCAGCAATTATAAAAATAGAGGGAGTATATGTTTTGGCAGAGTCTGGTAAAGATTTTGATGAACAATTTTATAGAAAAAAGTTTCAAGATGAAAAACAAGCTAAATTACATATACAAGAACTCATTAGAAATAAAGTAAAGGAAATAGGTAGTAAATCAACAACCAATAGTAATAAAGAAGATACAGATACAGGTAGTGGTGGATTTGGAAGTAAATTATTATCAACTGTAATTGATAATTTACAATTATATATTGATTCTGTACATATTAGATTTGAAGATAAAGCAGATAAAAATTGGTTTGCAGTTGGTGTAACATTGAATAAACTCACTACAGAATCAACAGATGAGAAATGGATACCAACATTCCTTAAAAATGAATCATCAATCATTCATAAAATCATTGATCTAGATCAATTATCAGTGTATTGGAATAGTGATACTAAACCATTAAAATACTCTTCACTTGATGATTTATCAAATAAATTAAAATTAATGATTAATAGTAATAGTAGTGGTATAATACAACAACAACAACAACAACAACAAGAACAACAATATATATTACCATCAGTATCAGCTCAATTAAAAGCAATATTAAATAAGAGTTTAGTACCAAGTGCAAAAGTACCTAAATATGATTTAGAATTTGAACTTGGATCAACAGAACTTTGTCTATCTGATAAACAATATCGGGATATAACTAGTATAATGGAAGGATTTCAATTATTTAAAAAGAGTATTGAATTTAGATCAAGTAGACCAAAAGAATCTGTATCCAGTTCACCAAAGAAATGGTGGAAATATTCAATTGGTTGTGTATTACAAAAAATACATGAGAAACGATATAAAAACTCATGGCCATACATTAAAGAATTTCTACGTGATAAAAAAGAATATATAAAGTTATTTAGAAAATTAAAAAAGAAAACTATATTTACAACTGAACAAACTCGTTTAGATTCATTAGAATGGAAATTACCTTATGAACATATATTATTATTTAGAAATTTAGCTTATAAAATGATTGAAAAAGAAGATAAATTAAAATTAACAAATAATAATAATAATAATAATAGTAGTAATAGTAATAATAGTAATAATATTAATACATCACCATCAATTACTAGTAGTAGTAATACAGCTACAACAGCAAATAATACTAATAAAGGATGGTTTTCATCATGGTGGGCACCTGTTGCTTCACCATCTGTAACATCACCTTTATCGACATCAGTTACAAGTAATATTAGTAATAGTAATAATAATAATAATAATAATATAACAAAAGAAATTGAATTAACAAAAGAAGATTGGAATGAAATTTATAGTAGTTTTGGATATACGACTGAAGAAACAACAGATAAAGATTCAACATCAACATCATCACCTTTAATAAATTCAGATAATCTTGAAAATATAGTAAAGACTAGAATCAATTTTCATCTTGTTCAAGGTGGTGTTAGATTAACTAGAAAGAATAGACCATTGGCATTATTAAAATTAAATCAATTATCTTTAAATTTAAATTCAAAATCATCATCATTTGTATTTGAAGGTAATTTAGGTGGTGTTGAATTAATTGATCATTCAAATAAGAAAACTCAATTTGAATATTTAATTAAACCATTAATATCAACAACAGTAGAACAAAGTAATAGTAATAATAATAATAATAATAATAGTAAATTATTTAATATTATATTATCAAGTTATTATTCAAAGAAATCACCAATTCAATATGATTTATCAATTAGATCTAAACCATTGACTATTGTATATTATCCACAATTCATTCAGATTATTAATAACTTTTTTCTTTTCAAGTACAAAGAGTGGTGATGGTAATGATAATTCAATTAATGTTTATGAAGATTTAGAAAAGATGGCACAGGATACTATTACATCAATTAAAACTCAAACAAAAGATAAATTATTATTAGCAATTTCAAATCAAACTAAAATATCAATGATGTTGGAATTGGATGCTCCAATTATTCTAATTCCAGAATCAATAACTGATCCAAATACAAATATGTTGGTATTGGATTTAGGTAAATTATCAATTAATCATTCACCATTATCAAATAAATTATTAATTGATAAAAATGATAATAATAATGATAATAATAGTAATAATAATAATAATAATAATGAACAACAAGATAGTAATAATAGTAATAATAATGATAATATAACATGGGAAGAATTTTATGATGAATATTCATTTAAATTAACAAATACTCAAGTATTATTATCAAAAAAAAAATGGGATTGGAGAAATCAAAATGATATAAACAAGTATCGTATGAATATAGCTAATCCTTTTAATGCAAACTTTTCATTAAAGATTAGTAAACTAAGTAATCAATTCCTTACATCATTGAAATTGGTTGCCAATATAGAGTGTTTAGAATTTTATTTATCATCAAATCAATATGTAGATTTTATGTCTATTATTCAAGCTGCTATAAATGTTCAATCATCAGTATCAACAGTATCACCAAATACTCCACCATTAGGTTCAAATAATAGTAATAATGATAGTAATAATAATAATAATAATAATAATAACAAAACAAATAATATGTATAGTAAAGATGTTATAGATAATTTTAAAATACTAGAAGCAGTATTTAATTTTGAAAGATTTAATCTTAATCTTAGTTTAGAGGATGATAATCATAGACATCATAGTATGGCATTGGTTTATTTACGTGGATTGAAGGGTAGTTTAGATCAAAAGTTGATGGAGAGTGTTTTACAAATCTCTGTCAATGGTCTATGGATTGAAGATTGTCTTCAAAAAGAAAAGGGTAATGGGAATTATTTGGCAACTTCTACTACTCATTATCAACCAACAGATAATAATTTAGATCAGTTGGCTATTAATAATAATACTATATTATTAAAACTAACACAAATCAGTTCAGAGTCACCTTACTACAACAACGTTGATAAACTAATTGATATAGAGTTTTCACAAATTAATTTCATTCTCAATCGAAAGACAGTAGCTGGTTTAATTGAATTTTTAAACTCTGTTTCAAATCTATCAATTGAAAAACAAAAGCAGAGTAATCAACATTACAACAGCAATAGTGGTACACCATTAAAGAGAAGTGTATCATTAGATCGATCAATTATGGATTCATCTGATCAGATTAGATCACCTCCTAATAGTAGTAGTAATAGTAATAGGAGTAACAATACAGTGTTAAGCAGGGTTTCTTTAAAGGTAGATTTGGTTAGGATATTGTTGACAAAAGAGAATAATACACCGTTGATTAAAGCATCGTTCACTGAGCATGTGATGGTTGCTGATGTCTATGCTACAAAGACTACATTGAATGGTAGATTGGGTTCCTGCAAGATCTATGATATGACACTGGAGGGTAGAAACTACCGTACCATTCTCACAACCAAGGAAAGAAATCTATCCGGACAACAAAGTGGTAATAGTGGCACAGGTGATAATATATTGGATAGCATTGAGGATGATGAGTTGGCATCATCTACATCGACATTTACATCATCGTCATCTAATAATAGCAGTAGCAGTAATGGTAGTTCATTGATTCACTTTCAATTTGAATCAGATGCTCAACAACAGACACTCAAGGTCAATCTACGTAGTATTCGATTTGTATTTCTTAAACGATTCGTTGAGGAACTCAGATTGTTTTTAAACAATGTTATGATCATGCGTGAGTATCTCAAGTCATCAATATACTCTGCAGCTAGTGCAATATCCAATAACAGAACTACATTCTATTATGAGATAGAGATTGATAATCCATATATTCTCATTCCCCTCTCTTCGTTGTCCAATAAGATATTCATTGTAGATCTTGGTAAGATTGCTATAAAGAATACCATAGATAAGAGTACTACTGCTGGACACCACAACAACCCTATTGTGACAGAGAACATTTATATCGATGCTAAGAATATCAAGGTACTCTCTGGTCTAAACATGCAGTTTGAAAAGAATAAACAGGGATCTTCTGTTAGAACCTATGGGTCTATGGTCAGGGATATCAATTTATCCATTCATTTAAAGACACCCATGTACTCTACAATCTTGCAAAAGGGTGAGAAACCCAGTCATCCATTACCACCTTGGGAACGATCTTTTAATATCTCTCAATTCGAGTTGAACATCAGTGAATATGAACTTGTGTGTCTTGTTGATCTCCTCGATGGCAATCTTTCGGAATTCTCTTCAGAGATTGTATATAACCAAGACTCTGATGATGGTGGTGGTGCTACCATACCAAGGTTATCAGATTCCATTATGCTGAGTAGCAGTACCGGTGGCTTGAACAAAAGAGAACAAGAACAACAGGAACAACAGGAAGAAGAAGAAGAGGAAGAGATAGAGTATGATAGATTGTTAGGCACGAGTTACTGGAAACTCGGTAAGTTTTCAATCATGTATATGAAGCGTGATGGATCCAAGATGGTTGACAGATTGGTGTTGTTTGAAATCAGTGAATCAAAGATGGATGTCACATTGATGCCTATGGAGACTAGCATCTATTTTGAGATCAAGAATATCCTCATGAAGGATTTCAACGACAGCACTCATCAACACCTCAAGTCAATCCTCTTGCCGCTTGAGGATAAGAAGGACGCGGATGGGGGCGAACCTCAAGTTATTATCAAGGCATCATTGAAACCACCTCCTATCCAACAATCTCTGTTTCAGGTGTATATTAAGGGCGTGTACATGATATTCGTCCCACACGCCTGGATTGAGCTTCAAGACTCCATTATGAAGATCATCAAATTCACCATGGACGCATGGAACAGGTACACCATCAAAGTGTTTGGCGAGCCCCCTGTATCAGAGGAGATCATCCAATCTGGTTTATCTCTCTTTACACTCAGTATTGCAGATATCAAGATCTCGATGCCCGGTAATTCTAAACTGAGCGGATTGGGTGATCGCGAGAACGCATTAATCGTGCGATCTTCACTAGACATCCAGTCCACATCCAAGGGTGCCATGGGTGTTGAGACCATCCTTTTAGTCGAGGCCAACAATATCCAGATCTACAGAAACCAAATCAACAATCCAGATATCTCCAACATTAAGATCATCGAGCCCTTCAAAGTCATCTACCAAGTCACTCAGACACTCAAAAACTCGGAATCCAATCTCTCGCTTGACAGTGTCCTCGTGCACTTTTCTTACAGAGATTTCAAACACCTCATGCGCGTAGTCAACGCCACCATCGAGTCCCTCCCCAACACCACACCCCAACAACAACAGCAACAACCTGATGACAACCAGCAGTTTTTGAAAAAGTACAGCGAAGACGACGACAACTCCGACTCACAGCATGCCCTCTACTACCCTTCCAACGAACCCATGATGATTCCTGCCTCTGAGACTACCCTCGTTCAAAAGTTCTTTACATTCCAATTAACCAAAGGTGGTTTTGTACTATTAGATGATCACAACAAATCTGTCAAACCAGTGCCTTTGTTATCCATTACTGTCAAAGGACTCAAATCCAATCTCTTTACCTTTCCTCAAAAGAATCAGTTTGCATCTAGTGTCGAATGTGGTTTAGAGTCCAACTACTACAACAGAAATATAGGTGTTTGGGAACCATTGATTGAATCATGGGGCCTTTCATTCACATCCAATCTTTCAGTCGAGGGTGGATGGATGGTTAATTTCCAATCTAAAATTCCACTTCAAGTAAACATAACTAAAGGATTTGTAGATACAAGTATATCAACTTATCAAATTTGGGCAGATGATTATTATAATAAGAATAATACTACTACAACAACATCTACTACTACTACTACTACTACAACAACTACAACTACAACTACATCTACTAGTCAACAACAAACACAACAACAATTGGAAAAAGAGTATCCATATTATCTAAGAAATGATACAGGTGTTGATTTATGGTATTGGGTTGATTCAAAAGATATTAAACAAATTGCATCTGGAAAAGAAGTACCTTTGGATATAAAAGAAGATGATAGTACTAGTACTAATACAGCAACTACAACAACAGGAACTACTACACCATCAAATACTACTACATCATCAACTACAACAACAAAGTTAGAGAAAAAGATATCTTTTCAATTATTTGGTGATTTTAAACCAATTAATAATATACCAATTGATTCAATTGGTACATATACAATTCATCCAATGCCTGAATTTAAACATATTAAATTACTTTATGATGTATCGTATAGAAATGGTAGTAAGGTGTTATCTCTTCATTCAAATTTCAATATAGAAAACAATACAGATATACCAGTGATTGCCAATATAACCGTAGTATTAAACAAAGAACCAAAACAATTGGAAATCATTTTAGGTCCTCATGTAAAGATACCCATTCCTGTTGAATTCACAACTGGTAGAATTAAATTGAAACCATATAATTTAGGATACGATTACTCTAATGAAAAAATTGATTGTTTAAATATAATTCAATTATTTAAACAAAAATCATCATTATTAAATCAAAATATTAATAATATTAATAATAGTAATAATAATAATAGTAATAATAACATCAATAGCAACATCAATAATAATAATGATGAACATGATAATATTTATTCTAAAATGGTTTGTAGACATAGTTCAAAATTACCATTTATATTTTCAACATCAATTGCAAAGAATAATTTAAAGAGTAAGAATTATGTTGAAATATCAATCAATGCACCAATAATGATTGAAAATGTTTTAGCATGTGATTTGAATTTTAGATTATATCATGCAAAGAATAAGAAGCTCATTGGTTCACCATTCATCTCTGGTACAATCCCTGTAGGTAAAAAGTTACCTGTATTAGTTTTTGATCCATTATTAGATATTTATATGGAAATTCAAATTTATGATTTCCCTTATTCAAATCCATTTTTAATTGAAACATTTGTTGGATTATCAATACCTGATAAAATCAAGATTGTTGATAGTAGAAATCAACCATTGTTGATATCGTTTGATAATAGGATTGAACCAAATCATGGATATAGATTCTTGAGTATTTATTGTGAATTTTGGATGATTAATCAAACTGGTTTACCATTGTATTTTAGACATCAGATAGGAGCAGAAAAGATTGATCCAGCTGGACAACAACCTACAAATGAAATTAAAGTTCCAGAGAAACCAGTTGATTCTAGATTATGGTATTCTAAAGATTGGGCACATCCTTCTAAACCATTTATGTTTTCATACAATGATTCTAATATTATTGGCGGACGATTCTGTTTGAAGATCTCTGACTCGAATTGGAGTTCACCATTCTCACTCAATTCATCGTCGTCTGCAAACTCTAATATACAGATCTCTGAAGAACGCTCAGAGGAAGAACGTGAGATAAAGAATCTTGTGCAGATAAACAAGTTACCACCAAAGACCAATTATCAACTCTCTGTCAATATCTTGCCGTCCAATAGTAAGTTTTGGAGAACACGTGTTGTTACATTTAGTCCTATGTATCTGATTGTCAATACTACGCAACACAGAGTCTACTATCAACAATTTGAATGTGAAAACAACACACAAACTATCCTTCAAGATGAATCCCTTCCATTCCAATTCCCATCCAGTAGAAAAGAAAAGCTCATCCGTATTGGTATATCATCAACAGAAGACAACAGCATCAAATGGAGTGGATACTTTAATCCCAAAGAATTATCTCATTTTGTTCTTCGTCTAAGATCAGATTCTGAAATAGTTGATAATGGATTAAAAAACAAAGATAAAAAAGATTCTGAAATTTCAACAAAGAAAAAGATATCAAATTTCATTACATCTCAATCTCAATCTAATATTAATAATAGTTCAACTATAACAACAACAACAAAGACAGAAGTTAATAATAATGAACCTAGATTATTTATATCTGTAACTATTAGAGTAAAGGCAACAAAGAATTTAACTACAACTATGATTGTATTAAATGAACAGAATACAGATTTACCACCATACAAGATTGATAATAAATCCAAATATCCAATTTGGATTAGACAGAAAAAGACAGAGATATGGGAAAAGGTACCACCACTTACATGTATTCCATATACTTGGGATCATCCAATCTTACCAAGAAAATTAATAGTAGAATTCCTAGGAAATGAAAAGAAGACCTATCGTTTAGATAATCTTGAAGAAAACTCTATCGTTACTCTTAAATCACCTGAAATACAACCTCTAGGTAAAACTGAACTTGAAGTAATGATATTGGCCAATGGTCCAACTCGTGTTTTATCAATTAAAGAAAAACAAAAAAGTAATCCACCATCACCAGAGTTGGAAAGAAATTCAACTTTAATTACACCTAAATCACCTCCTATTCAATCTACAGGTAATACTAATGGTGGTAAAGAAGAATATGATAAAGAAAAATATGAAATTAATATTCAATTATCAAGTGTTGGTATATCAATTATAAATTCAAATCCAATTGAAGAGATTATTTATATTTCTATCGATGGAATTACTTTGGATGTAAAACAATCAAAACTTGATCAATATATTCAATTTAAATTGGATGATATGCAAATTGATGATCAAAGATATCAAACAAATTTCCCAGTATTCCTTTGTCAAACAAAGAAAATTAATCATTTAAATAATAATAATAATAATAATAATCAAAATAATAGTAATAATAATATTAAACAACAACCATTTATTCAATTTAGTGCAACTAGATCATTTAAATATCCAAAGATTATATTTTTTAGATATTTTTCATTATTAATTCAAGAATGTGATGTTAATATAGATGAATCATCAATTTTAAATGCATTGTCATTTATCAATGTTAATCTTACAAGTTTAAATGAACATTTCACTCTTCATCCAACCATTACTCAAGAGGAAATCCTTCAGACAAAGAATGCATCCAATATTTCAAATCATTTGATTTATTTTGAAATGTTACATATTAATCCACTAAAAGTTAATTTATCATTCATTTCTTGTAAATCACCTAAAGAGGCACAAGCAGTTCTCGGTGCACGTTCGTTGGCAGAGTTGTTGATTGGTTTTAAATCAAATTCACCGTTCCTTAATATCGAGAGAGCACCAATCAAGTGCAATGGTTTCATATGGGAACATCCATTCCTCTCTACTAAACAGGTACTCGATGAGATTTCATTACACTTTTCTTATCAGTTGATGGGACAGGTACACAAAATATTTGGGTCATTTGATTTCATTGGTAATCCGATCCGTTTGGCAGAGTCCCTGGGTAGTGGTTTCAAAGATTTCTTCCATGAACCTGCCCTAGGTCTCGTTAAAAGCCCTCAAGACTTTGCTGTCGGCTTATCTAAGGGTACATCTAGTTTGATCAATAACTCTGTATTTGGGTTCTGTGACAGTACATCAAAGATCACTGGTACCATCAGTAAAGGTTTAGTGCAGCTGTCTCTTGATGACAACTACATAAAAGAGCGTCAAGAGAGTCACAAACAAAAGGCATCTGGTGTTAAGCAGGGCATTGAATTTGGTATACGTGATCTGGGTGAAGGTGTCATTAAAGGAATCACGGGCATCATTGAGGAACCCATTAAAGGTGCCACACAAGAGAAATCATGGGAAGGGTTCTTTAAGGGCGTAGGAAAAGGTGTTTTGGGCGTGGCTGTTAAACCAACCGTTGGTGTATTTGAATTTGTTTCAAGAACTTCCGAAGGCATCAAAAACTCTACCACAGTAGCCAAATCCATTCAATCGATCAAACGTAAAAGACCTCCTAGATTCTTCCCCAAAGAAGGCACACTTCAACCTTACAACGTATACAAATCAGTTGGTTCATCCATACTCTACAGCAACGTCGTTTCACCACCACCTGGTAACAGTGATTGGTATATCTTCCATTGCAACCTCAGCAAAGACCTCATACTGATAGTCTCCAACTGTCACATCATTCTAATAAGATCACCAAACCCCAACCAAACTGAAATTATATGGAAAATCAAGTTATCAGATATTACGTCAATCAAAGGTAGTTCATCAAATCCTAGTGTCTATGTAACCTATCAAGAAAACTCTAAAAATCCTCCTTCAACCATTAATATCCCTACACCAACTGATGAAACTAGAACTATGGTAATTAGAAAAATAAATGAACTTGCTTTACTAGTTCATAGATTTGGAAATATGGAATAAATAAATAAAT
>Ga0256900_1000674_pt1 | contig 10598 bp, 7 predicted proteins | sample MC6MC0688MT_FD_190190 | JGI IMG/M metagenome (GOLD analysis project Ga0256900, IMG submission 190190) | Metatranscriptome of enriched soil aggregate microbial communities from Iowa State University, Ames, United States - MC6-MC0688-MT... | ecosystem: Environmental > Terrestrial > Soil >... | reverse complement strand
TGTATTTGATTCAAGAAACTGATTTATCGCGTTCATCGATATTTGGGCAGCCAATTCCTTAGGGAACCTGTATATACCTGTGCTGATATTCGGAAAAGCAATTGTTGTACAGCTATTATCCACAGCCAGTCTAAGAGAGTTGAAGTAACAGTTTGCTAGGAGGTTCTCTTCATTCTTTTGGCCGCCATTCCAAACTGGGCCGACCGTGTGGATGACATATTTAGCGTGTAGATTGCCAGCTGCGGTGATAACTGCTTCCCCCGTTTTACAGCCCCCTTGTCTAGCTACTATCATTCGGCATTCTTCCAGAATAGCTGGACCACCAGCTCGGTGAATGGCACCATCTACACCGCCACCACCAAGTAAGGAGCTATTTGCAGCGTTTACGATTGCATCGACTTCGATCTTAGTGATATCTCCTTTAATAACGTTTACTATTTTGTTCATTGGGACTGATGCGGTTAAAATAATTAATGATATCCAACCTGTTATCGATACGGTTTACAAAATAGAAGATACTAAGAAAGCCTTTAAAAGGATAGAAAAAGGAGATATGGTTGGCAAAATCGTTATTTCGATCTAATCAGCATTCTTCCATTCAATAAGCTGGATGAAGCCTAAATATAGCTGTTTAGGCTTTTTTTATTAGTAACCGTAACATCAAGATTTTAAAAATAAGCGGATGGATAAGTTTAGAAAATCTGATTAGAAAAATGGATGAAAGATAAATCCCTATTGTTGCACAACAATCTTTTTGTGCTTCTTACCCCACTGGCTTAGTTTTGCCCATATAGGTATAAGTTCTTTGGCAATTATTGTCAATTCATAATCTACCCTTGGTGGTACTTCGGCATGAACAGTTCTTTTAACCAAACCGTCCTTTTCCAATTCACGAAGCTGGAGTGTAAGCATACGTTCCGTTATTCCATTGATCTGATTACGAAGTTCACTGAAACGTAACTTCCCGTTTTCGAGCTTGCAAAGAATAAGCAATTTCCACCGACCACCTACTTTACAAACTGCGTATGTCAAATCACAGCTTTCAACGATAAAGCTTTCGTTCAACATATTAGTTGAGTTTTCCTTCCTTTTTCCCATTACTTACAAATTTGTTAGTACCATACAAATAGCTGTATACTATGCAAATTTAGCTATTACCCGGTAATTTTGTGTGTTCAATTCAAATAAATTAATGATGTACAGACAGATTTTAACTTTCATCGTCAGCCTGGTAATATTGACCAGTTCGGCACAAATGCCTTTATTAGAAAAAAGAGTAGATGACTTATCCAATCGGTTAATTGCAAATAAGGAAGTTGCAGGAAGCTCTGTTTTGCTGATTAAGGACGGCAAAACAGTGTACAATAAAACCTTTGGTTATGCGAATGTGGCAACCAAACAACCCATGCAGACCAACCATATTTTCCGTATCGCATCACAGACCAAGGCCATCACGAGCATAGGGGTGATGATGCTTTGGGAAGAGGGGAAATTCCTCCTGGACGATCCTATTTCCAAATACATCCCGGCGTTCAAAACTCCGAAAGTGCTGGACAAATTCAATCCTACCGACAGTAGCTACACGACTGTTCCTGCACAAAGGGAGATCACCATCCGTGATTTGTTAAGGCATACTTCAGGTATCGGTTATCCATCAATTACAGACGACAATAGGATACAAGCCATATACAAAAAATCGGGAGTTTTATCAGGAATAGGCAGTAAGGCCCTGTTGAAAAATCAGATAGAAATGTTGGCGAAAATACCATTGCTGCACCAGCCCGGCTATCAGTTTACATACGGATTGAATACCGATTTATTAGGCTTCCTCATACAGGTGGTAAGTGGCTTGCCGTTGGATGAGTTTTTCCATAAAAGGATTTTCGAGCCTTTGGAAATGAGCGATACGCACTTTACCATTCCACTGTCAAAAACGAACAGGCTGGTTTCCATTTCAAAAAAAACAGCTAAAGGCTTTGAAAAAGTCAATCATCCTATCTACGAAAACAGTCCTGTCAATTATCCTTTGGAGAAAGGCATTGTGTTGTCTGGAGGAGCTGGATTGAGTTCCACTACAGAAGATTATGCCAAGTTTCTGCAAATGTTGTTAAACAAAGGTATTTATAAAGGGAAAAAGTTTTTAAGTTCAAAAACCATTGCGTTGATAACCACGAACCAACTTTCTGATAATGCTATTTCTAAAGGAGACCCCGATTTTCGTTTTGGCCTCGGTTTTTGGCTAGTAACGGATGAAAACAAATTTATCCATTCTGCCAATGTAGGAACATTTTTCTGGGGCGGTGCATTTAACACACATTATTGGGTAGACCCAAAGGAAAATATTATTGGATTGGTTTTTACGCAGGAATATTTGCCGGCTTCCTATTGGGATTTGGGAACATTGTACAAAAACGTGGTCTATTCTTCCTTTTAGAATCCGGCATCAATGAATTATACAGAGAATTTTTAAAAAAGACTTTTAACAAATGAAAAAATACGCATATATAGGAGCATTGGGTTTTTTAGCGGTCATTACAACCGAATTTGGCATCATCGGTATTTTGCCACAGGTAGCGGAACATTACCATATCAGCATTGATAAAGCAGGGTATTTGTTAAGTGCTTTTGCTTTGGTAATCGCTCTTACGGGACCTTTTATGACCTTGCTGGCATCAGGGTTTGACCGTAAGAAAGTGATGCTGACGGCTATCTTTATTTTTCTTGTTACCGGAGTTGTATCTTCATTTTCACCGCCCTTTTGGTTGTTGATGCTTGTGAGGATATTGCCCGCATTTTTACAGCCGGTTTATATCGCAACAGCTTTATCCGTAGCGGTTTCGCAGGGCAATAAACAGAACGAGAACGAATTGATGAGTATCGTATTCAGCGGTGTTGCCATTGCAATGGTAACGACCGTTCCGTTCGCCACTTATATAGCCAGCCTTTTTTCTTGGGAATATTCGTTTATGGTGCAGGCAATTATCAGTGTTGTGGCTTTGCTGGCCATCTACTTTGTATTGCCACCTATGCCTGTAAAAGAAAAAAAATCCTACGGAAGCCAGTTGAGAATATTGACCAAACCAACGTTCATCGTCAGCACTGCGATGAATTTCTTTATGATTTCGGCGTGGTTTTCCACCTATAGTTACTTTGCCGATTATCTGAATAAAGCAAAAGGCATGGACAGCACAATGGTCAGTTATATGTTGTTTATATTTGGCATTATCGGTGTGCTTGCCAACTGGATGGCAGGCAAAATGCTGAACAAAAACATAACCTATACAGCCGTATTTTTTCTTTCAGGGACTATCATAGTGCCTATACTATTGCATTTTTCGGGAGGAAATACCATTGCAACGATTGTTGTAATCGCCTTATGGGGTTTTCTGTATTCGCCAAGTTTTTTGAATGCCTCTACCTATATGATTTCCTCAGCACCTGAAGCAATGGAGTTTGCGAATAGCTTGGCCACTTCATTTGGAAACCTGGGCGTAACCGTGGGAACGACCGTGGGAGGTTGGATAATTGTTTCTAAAGGCGTGCAGTTCACGCCCTGGATAACCATTGTATTTGGTGTACTGGCTTTTACAATGATACTTTTACGCCAATACGTGGAAAGAAAGGAATTGCTGCCGGTAGATCCAACGAATGTTGGAACACAACCATAGAAATAACTACTGTGGGTATAATGTCCGAACCTTGCAATGGCCAATAATGAGACATTCATTAAATCTGGTATCTAACCAATAGCCCATCAATCCCGCACATCTAAACCATTAGTTAGATGTGCGGTACGACCTGAATATGCAGCAAATTAATTATCCGAATAATGGTCTGTTGTTTTCTACAGAAGCTAATGATGCGAGACTTTTTTAAGTCCCGCATTTTTTTATTTATGGATTAGTAAATCCTAAAATCCTTCAACTTTTCGGTATCTCCCACATACCGCTTACATACACCTTATTTTCCTCGCATAGCCTCCTTAGCAAACATACTTTTGCTATACACATAAAAACAAAAGAATATGGCAAATCAATTTTTAGTTAAGGAAACGATGGCAGCTATGCGAGGCTTATCAGCTGCTGAAATTACAGCTTTACAAAACGGAACTTATGAGGGAGTTCAGTTATTAGGTTATTATCAGAAAGGGGATACCCCGGCACCGATTGTTTATTATCGAGCCCCAACAACTCCAGATCCTGGACCGGATGATGGAGGTAGTATAATTGACTTAGGTACAGTCAAATTGGTTCATGAATTTAACAATGTGGTCGATTCCAGTTATTTTGGCGTTTCAGAAACATTGGCAGATAATTCAACTATGTTAGAAAAGAGTATATCGTATTGTAAGTTAAATAATCCATGTATTTTAAAGTTGCCTAAAGGGAATATCAAGTATACTAGCTTGCCGAATTTAGGAAAGGGAATGGATGGTAATACCATTAAAGGCTATGCACCCAACATGACTGTTTTACAGCACTTAGGTTCGGGTATTGCTTTTAATCTTAATGCTTTTGAGGGAGCAACAACCACTACTCCTTTTGCAAAAAATATTACGATACAAGATATTAATATCCTTGGGAATTCCAATACGACAACAGGGATCTATATAGAAGGATTAGCAAGGTGTATATTCAAAAATATTAGAATAAATGGGGGGAATACAACTGAAGGTATAAGCATAGTAAATGGTGCACAATTATCTCATTTTTATAACCTGAGGAGTTCTTATAATGATGGTGCGGTATCATATATCGGTATGCGTACAATAGCATCTGTACGAAAGAATGAAGACTCTACTAAAGATGATGAATCCTCAAATTGTTCTAATAATACGTATTATGATATCCAACTGGAAGGACATCATACCGGCATTCAGCTGACACGTACTGATCAGAATACCTTTATAGGAGGCACTGTTGAATCATGTAAAGCAAGAGGGATGTCCATCAGTGGAGGGTTAGCCGGAGGCGGTAGATATAATACCTTTATCGGTGTGGGTTTTGAGAGCTGTTTAGCAGACTATGATATTATTGATTCAGGTGAACATAATTCGTTCATCGGTTGTTATGCTTTACGGGTTGAACTTCAAAGCAAGATGTCCAAGATTTCATCAGGGTATTACGATTTAATCAAGATCAGTTCGGGCACAGACAATATTCTGGAAAATGTTACTTATTCCCATTGGAAGCAGACACCAAATGGGCTATTAGATCCAGATCCAAATAAAAGAACAATAAAGATCAATACATATGATGCCAAAGCGAGCAAAAAAGACGTTAACAATGGACGCTATGATGGTAGCGTCAGTGCTGATTCTTTTCGGACTAAAGCCATCGCCGATTACAAAGCCAATGTATCGACGGTCGACAGTTATGGTGGTTTTGTTCCATTTAACAACGGTGCGGCAATAGACCAGTATATATTTACAAATGGATCAGGTATAGCATTAAATCGGAGGGGTATTCATGATACAACACCCGATATAGGAGCCTGGCGCCTATGGACTTCTGCCACGACGGATAATGATATTTTGTTTCTGAAGATGACTGCGAATAACGTTTGGACAGCGTCCCAATTAGTATCTGACAAAACTCTGGCTACCCCTTCTAAGAAAGGTATTGTCAATCAGGCTGCGGTTTCTGCTGACACTGCTGTAGCATCTTCTGGTGCAACGCCGTCAAAAGCAGAGTATGACACTTTATTGGCAGAGCTAAGGGATTTAAAGACGAAATTGAGAGCCTCAGGTATCTTGGCCACTTAGATTTTCTTATCGTTATGGACTAACAAAAGCAGTATTCGAGAATACTGCTTTTTTTGTTCACCATCGAGTATTTCACATACAGAAAGTCATAGACTTTTCGGTATCTCCCATATACCGCTTACATACACCTTATTTTCCTCGCATACCCTCCGTAGCAACCATACTTTTGCTTTACACATAAAAACAAAAGAATATGGCAAATCAATTTTTAGTTAAGGAAACGATGGCAGCTATGCAAGGCTTATCTGCTGCAGAAATTACAGCATTACAGAACGGAACTTATGAGGGTGTTCAGTTATTGGGCTACTATGAAAAAGGGGATACCCCGACACCGATTATTTATTGCTATGTTAATCCATTAACAGATCCAGATCCGGGACCCGAAGATGGGGGAAGTATCATTGAAACAGGCGGAATTAAATTGCTGCATAAATTTGTAGGAGTTGTTAATGGAGAATATTTTGGAATGCAACCCTCCGGCGGATCGTCTAACATAGTTATAGCCCAAAAGATTATAAACTATGCTATAGATGCTAATGTTGAAAGGATTAATTTTCCTAAATACTTTAGGTTTCAGTATTCCCGGTATAGCATCCCGCATAATATTTCAATCCGGCATTACGGAAATTCCTACGAAGAAAAACTATTTTATAATAATATTCATGCTAATGGTACACCCGTCAATGAGTTGGAGGTTTCTAGCGGCTACCACACTGGATTGACACTCGATAACCATGACTATATTATCCCTGAAATTCCGGAGTCTGGCACAAAGCGGGATGCTTCTATTGTAATTCGTCAAAATGGATTCTCCACTTGGCAAGAGCATCATAATATCTTTGGTAAGCAGATTCACGATTTAAACTATAAGGGAATAGCTAATATATTAGTTATTTCAGGGGCGACAAGTGATGGTTCCTTGATCTTTAGGTTGAACGGTAAGGATTACACAGTAGATATTAAATCTACGGACACAGAGGCAATTATTAGAAATAAAATACTGGCTGCCCCTTATGATTCCTATTTTAATTATAAGGTTATCTCTGGACAAGCTGTTAGAATATTTCCGAGGGAGCATACCGCTATTATTGTTTCCACAAACCCCACATCGACACTATTTCCGGTAGTTATCGAAGGCGTTACCTATAACATCCCCGTTCTTACGACAGATTCTATGGTTGAAGTTGCAAGAAAAATAGCAGCTTCACCCTTGATCCCAGATAGTCAATACTATAAATATGCGTATGGAGTGAAGGTAGCGATCTATAATAAATTGGGAGGAGCAAATGTTGCAACCTCGATAAGTATCTTATCTAATAATACAGGGGCGGATATTTCGGCTAATGTAACTTCTTATTTAAATCAGTATAATGCGATGACGATAACGTCGAGTGGTACCGGACGGCCACGGATCGGTTTGGGGATGTGGGCTGCGCGAAATTACACCTTAGAAGTAGCCGACACATTTAAGGTTATAGCAGATAGTGATAACAATAGTACTACTGGAACGGAAGCCGTTATTGGCTGGGAGAATGAACGCGCGAATGTAAGAAAGCTGTTTAGACTGAAGACAAGTGGTGAATTAGAGGTCTATGCAAATAACAATTCAACCAAGATCTTTGGATTTAGCAATGCAGGATCTTTTTACGCAAATCGCTTTTACTTTTTAGGGACAAATAGATTTATTGGCCAAGCTACTTTAGGGGCTGAAAATGCACTCTATATATCAAATAATACAGGTAGTGCCTATAGTTTTAGAATGAGTGATACGAATGGTATAGAATTTAATCAAGGTGGAGTGTGGAAACCGTATCTGACATCAGTGCCCAGTGCGTCATCTACGATTAAGGGGTTGGTCAATCAAGCTACTGCTTCACTTAATACGGCACCGGAACCGTCTGCAATATATTCACAAGCCGAAATACAAGCGATTCTAACAGAGCTCCGTGATCTAAAAGACAAGATGCGAGCCGCAGGCATGCTAGCAAATTAATTATCTGGATAATGCTCTGTTGTTTTCTACAGAAGCTAATGATGCGAGACTTTTTTAAGTCCCGCATTTTTTTATTTATGGATTAGTAAATCCTAGAATCCTTCAACTTTTCGGTATCTCCCCGATACCGCTTACATACGTCTTGTTTTCCTCAGAAAACCGCCACCACAGCCATACTTTTGCTATAAACATAAAAACAAAAGAATATGGCAAATCAATTTTTAGTTAAAGAAACTATGGCAGCTATGCAAGGCTTATCTGCCGCTGAAATCACAGCATTAGAAAACGGAACTTATAACGGTGTCCAACTATTGGGCTATTACCAAAAGGGGATACCCCAGCACCGATTATTTATTACTTAGCAGCTACAGAGACAAGATCGGATGATGGTGGGAGCATAATCTCAGTTGGAACGAAAAAGTTGCTGCACACTTTTGAAACAGCCATAGATGTACGATATTTTGGCTTGCGGAGCGGCGGCGCCTACGTCAATAATCCGCAGCTTGTCAACAACATCTTTATCAATAATGCGGGCAAAGGCATTTTGTTCGATCATAATACGGACTTTACGATGGATATGGGAATTGGCTGGAACGACGGGACAATTAAAGTAGTAAGTAATACCAATGTTATTATCAATGGGGTGATACGTCATCGGCCGAGCACAAATGGCAATGCCAGTATGTTTCTGGTTCGAAACGCAACCAATGTATCTTTTGAAGGTACAGGAACGCTTATCGGATACAAACATAAAAGGCCCGCAGTAGGTCTTAATATCTATTACAAGCATTTTGACCGGTTTAATGGTAACTACCAATTGGGAGACTATGTTACGCTGAATTCGTATGGTTATAAAGTAATACAGCTCGGCCGCATGGAGAAGGATCCAAGCATCACCGAGGATTCAAAAATCGGAGATAAATTTTTACTAGGAACGCCTTCGGGATCATCCGAAGAGAACCAGTTTATGAAGCTAGAGCTTATTGAAGAAAAACTAGGAGAGTGGGGACATGGTATCTATATTTATTCATCAAGCAATGTACGTATCAGTGACCTGACTTTACGCGAGTTTTGGGGCGACGGATCGGCTGTGGGCGGTGATGAAGATCAGGGTAACAACAAACCGAGTGAAATGGTTAAATATCATAACGTTCAGTTTATCGATAATAGGAGACAGGGGCTATCCTTGATAAACTGTAGTACGATTGAAGTTGACCATTGCTTATTTTCTCAAACCTACGGAACACTTCCTATGGCAGGTATAGACCTTGAGCCCAATCCAAATAAAGATGGCAAAATTAAGGTAGGAAAGGTTATCGATGTGAAAATTACTAACTCGGTCTTTACCGATAATTATCAGGCATTGGCGATGTACAATCCATTTACGCTGGAAACATCTAGGATTGATCATATTTATCTCGCAAATAATGAAATGCGTGACAATATCATAGGCAATTTGGGGATAGTCAGGACAGGTAAGGTAACGGTTGAGGGCCTTAAGTGTTATCCTACCAAAGTAGGTAATTATTCAGGAGACATTTCAGTCTGTGCAACAGATTTTAATATGGATAATTCATATATTGAAGCTCATGCAAACTATGATGCAAAGCAACCAAATATACATGTAATTAATCTAAGCAATACATTTACCGATCTATCTTTAATGAAGAGATTTTCAGTTAGTAATACCGAGCTTAGAGGGCAGAATGATAGTGACCAAAACTTTTTGAATATTCCATTTGCTTGCCCGGATCTTGATATCAATCTTGATCATGTTTCTGTCTACGATGTTGGCAATTGTACAGTAGCAACGGGAAACACTGTAACTCAGTTGAAGTCTTTGGCTTTTGAAGACTGTTATTTTAGAGGCTATGCGGGATATCTGGGTTCAAAAAATATTGCAATGGAAAAGTTGGATTATATCAATAATACTTTCGACTTGCGATCGAGATCCAATGTTTTTAATGAGTCACTGATCAATGTGCCGGTAGGATGTCAGTTGGCTAATATCGTCGGAAATACGTTCAATGGATTGGAGCCTATAGCCGAACAATCCGATAACAGCCTTATTACTGTACGGAATACAGGAGCTGGGGTGCGGGCCAATATTTTGCGTAATATATTTAAGAATATTGGTAAAGTCAATTATCCGATTATTGAGACGCTCGGAGGAAATAGCACGCCTACTTTTGTGATCGAATCCAACTCTTTTATCGATTGTTATGTCAATAACTATTTTAGAGTGAATAGGAGCAATCATGGCTTTCATTTTATAGTCAATAATGTATTTACACGAGCATCCGTTGAGGATACGATCAATGCGTTGGGTACTACACTTGCTACTGGTTTTAGATTGTTTATCAATATGAATGTATTTCAGTTGGCTCTAAATAAAAATATTGTGGCTCCAGTACTCTATTCAGGCTATGCTATTGCACAGGCCAATACCATTAATCATCTATTCCGGTATAAAAATGAAGATGTATTGGGTAATGCCTCAGATCTTGCGAAAGGCCTGGTCAATCAGTCTGCTGTTGCTCCCGACAGTGCCATGTTGCCCGGAACAAGTTATACACAATCGGAAGTGCAGGGTATATTGACTGAATTGCGGGATTTGAAGACAAAGCTGCGAACAGCAGGTGTCTTGGCACCCTAGTCACTTAGCGAACATAGAAAATATAAATGCGGTACTCTAAAAAAGTAGCGCATTTTTTTATTAGAGCTACATTATAGGCGATCAAATATCTGACTTTTCGGTATCTCCCTGATACCGATTACATACATCTTCTTTTCCTCATATACCGCAGTCCACACCCATACTTTTGCTGTACACATAAAAAC
>Ga0256900_1000670_pt1 | contig 10628 bp, 8 predicted proteins | sample MC6MC0688MT_FD_190190 | JGI IMG/M metagenome (GOLD analysis project Ga0256900, IMG submission 190190) | Metatranscriptome of enriched soil aggregate microbial communities from Iowa State University, Ames, United States - MC6-MC0688-MT... | ecosystem: Environmental > Terrestrial > Soil >... | reverse complement strand
GTGAATCCATGGGCACAAGAAGTTTTTGGCTTCCAAGCTAAAGCCCAAATTGATCGTCGTGATTTTAATCTAGTCTACAATACCTTTTTAGAAACAGGTGGTGTATTGATTAGCGATGAAATAGACGTGATAGTAGATCTTGAATTAAATCCTCTTTAAGTATTGTTTCTACCTTAAAGAAAGGGAGGAATTTATGTTTTGGTTTGATAATGATTTTTTATTTGGCTCTGCTTTTATTACCATCATCTTCTTTATTGTTTTTGGGAGCATAGCCTTTATGATTGTAAACGGTATTATCACTTGGTCTAAAAACAACCGTTCACCAATATTAACGGTACCCGCTAAGGTTGTGACAAAGCGTACGAATATACGTGGGGGATCTAACAATTCTGGGGCATCTACGTCCTACTACGTTACGTTTGAAGAGCAAAACGGAGAACGGCATGAACTAAAGATGAATGGCTACGATTATGGTCAGCTTGTAGAAGGTGATCTTGGCATTTTAACCTATCAAGGTACACGGTATCATTCATTCAACAGACATAAAAAAGGAGAGTAGCGATGATCGTTACTCTCCTTTTCCTATTCTTTTATTTAATTAAATATTTAGCAAATCCAGCTTCTGTATCTTCTAAATATTCAATACCACTACCTGCTGGTATGAACTTTTGTGCATCTTTTGCAGATAGGTAGATAACCTTTGTATTGGCTGGGAACGGTACAAATGACCAGTTATTATCCGCAGCTGGGTTAATTGTTTTATTCGCCATAATATAATCTACAACAGCTTGTCGATTTTCATAAGCATAGTTAGTTATGTTAGAGCCTTCTGCATTTTTAAATGTCGCCCCATATGATCCACCAACACGATAATTGTTTGTAATGATGATGAATTCTTGTTTTAAATCGATTGGTTTACCATTATATTGTACATTCTTAATACGATTTGCCTTTTCATCAGTAAGATTACCGCGGCGGTCATATTTTGCTGGCGATGTGACATCAATTTGATATGTTAAGCCATCTAACACATCAAAGTTATAAGAACGTGCTTCTGCATCGATAATATTTTGCTCTTCTGTTTTAGTCGGATCAATTGTTGCGAAAATACCAGCAGCCATCTCTAACCACTCGATTGCTTGTGCGCCTGTCACTTTAATCGTAGCAACAGTATTGTCATAATGATAAATGTCGGCCATATTTTTAATAGCAAGCGGTCCTACAGGAATATTTGTATAATCTAATGGATTATTACGTGATCCTGCTTTGAAAGGTGCTCCTGCTGAAAGAATTGGTGTCTTTTCATCAGCCGTACCCTTTAGCTCTTGTTCGATAAACCATTTTTGAGCTTGTGTTACGATTTGAATGGATGGATCATCTTGCACCATTGAAAAATAACTATGGATTGGTGCAGTTGTTTCTCCAACAGGCTGACGGATATACGTTAATGTGCCATCATGTGCCTCTTTAATAGCCTCTAAAACCGTTGTGGATGGTTGTAAACCTTCTTGCTTGATCGATTGCAATGAACCTTTACCATCTACCACTACCCACTCAGATCCTTGTTGTTCTAGTTTTAAATCAATTACACCAAGATGACTACCATAGCTACCTGCCATAACAGTAGGAACACCATGAATTGTACCCTTTTCTTGGTCAACATCTTTCAAATCCTTATAGTCACCAGGGAATGTTAAATGAGAGTGTCCTGTAATTAAAGCATCAATACCATCAATTTCTGCTAATTGGTAACCAACATTTTCAGCACCCTTCACATAAGTATCTTCACCGATACCTGAATGTGACAGAACGACAATCACGTCTGCTCCAGCCTTTTGCATTTCTGGTACTACCTCTTTCACAGCTTCGACTGGCTCTTGCATTTCAACTTTACCTGCTAAATGAATGGCATCCCATTCAACAATTTTCGTTGGAACAATCCCTGTTACACCAACTTTAAGTGTATGTTTTTTGCCTGAACTATCTACCACTTCTTTATCAAGAATGACATAAGGTGTAAACATACGCTCTTTTGTTTTTGCATCATAGGTATTAGCATTTACGACTGGATACTTTGCATCGTTTAATACTTCATCTAAAAAGTCTAGACCATAGTTAAATTCATGATTCCCTAAAGTTCCACCATCGTATTTCAATGCATTAAGTGCAGCAATAGCTGGATGAACTTCACCTGGCTTTAAAACACTTTCTAATGCTTTATATGAGCCAAGTGGTGTGCCTTGAATTAAATCACCATTATCAAATAGTAATGTGTTTGGATTTTTAGCTCTTGCTTGCTCAATTAGTGTTGCTGTATTAGCTAACCCAAGCTCTGATGATGGAGCATCTAAATAGTAATTGTAATTAGCTAAATTGGTATGAATATCTGTTGTCCCTAAAATCTGAAGATCAACTGATACGCCAGTTGAAGGTGCTTTGTATTCTGCTACAAAGCGCTCCACAATACTCTCCATCTGTTCCTTTGTCACATAGTCACGAGGACGAATAGTATTATCCTCAAATGCTTGTAAAATGTTTGCTGCAACAGCATTCGCTAAATCTTGTTTATATGCCGTTGCAATTTGATCTGCATCCTTAAATTGCTCTAAAACTTTGAGGGAAGCGTTTTCACTAACAAGTCCACGAGCAGAGATAACAAATGCTTGCTGACGTGTTAATTTGTCATCTGGGCCAAATGTCGTTGCTGTTTTCCCTTTAATAAGTTTTAATTGAACAGCTTTTTCTACATAAGGTGCTAAATCCTTAGAGACATCGTTAAAGGCAAGCGAAGAGCCGTCACCCATCTCTACATCTAAATTTTCTACTAATTCTTTTACATAATCTGCGCGTGTTACATCATTGGAAGCAGCATCAGCAGAAATTCCAAATGGTATAAACGCGAAAAGGACTAGTAACGTCGCCAAGAAATTAGTTATTAATTTCTTATTCATACAACAACCTCCTTAATAATCTAGTATTTTCCTACAAATTCTATTATATTAAAACCATTCTAATTTTTACTGAATATATAGTCCTAATTATATGTATTTTTAAAAGAATGGTTAATTACTTTCCCTCCAAATCACAGATTTCTACCATTCTTTATTTTTCTATTAAATAGGATGTTAGTAAATGTAAATTCAAAATAATTAGTTACTGTCAATATGTCCGACCTCCATACCACACCATACATCTGTTGACAAAATAAAAAAAGTCCTCCCAAAATTGAGAGGACTTTTAATAAAAAATAATTTTTATGCATTCACAGTTTGTAGTGATTGAGCAACCTTTTTCACTTCTTCTAGGCCATTTGCAATAATTTCTTGCGCTTTATCTGGTGAAGCATTGTGACCTTCAATAATCACTTCTTCAATAACTTCCATCCCGAATACGCCACCTACTACGTTTTTAATGTAGTTTACTGACATTTCCATTGGTTGAGCTTCAGGTGATGAATAGTAGCCACCACGAGCATTTAAAATAATCGCTTTTTTGTCAGTCATTAAGCTAATTAATTGACCATTTTCGCCATATTTGAATGTGAATCCTGCTTGGTATACATAGTCAATAAATGTTTGTAAAGGTGCTGGAATTGTTAAGTTCCATAGTGGGAATGCAAATACAACTAAATCAGCAGCAGTTAATGCATCCATTGCTTTTTGTTTTGCAGCTAATAGACGTGATTCAATGTCTGTTAACTCTCCACCATTTTGTACTTTACCAAAAGCATTGAAAAGATCTTGGCCAAAATAAGGCATATCTTCTGCAAATACGTCAAAAGTTGTTACGTTGGCACCTTGTACATTTTCCATGAAAGTATCATACATTTTTGTTGAAATACCGTCTGGACGGTTGTTAGCTTTTACTACTAAAACGTTCATTATATAAAATCTCCCTTAAATTTCAAAATCTAATATCTCGAATTCAAGATATGTGTTTATCTTAAAAAATTTCATCTAAAATGTCAATGCTACTTGCCTCAGACTTTTGACTGAAATATTCTATCTTTCATCCATTCTAACAAGAGGAGTTGAAAGTCTTACTCCTCTCTCTAGTAAGCTAAAATTTACAGTTATCGTCTGTACAAATACCCGCATCACCTGTGCCAGCCATCTTTAGCGATGGTTGTAAGCCCTCTTCTTCAGCAACTTTACGCAATGTATCCTCAAATACCTCCTGCGGTTGTGCACCTGAAATACCATATTTACGGTTTAAGACAAAGAACGGTACCCCTCGTACACCAAGCTGGAGACCTTCTTGAATATCCGCTTCTACCTCATTTTTATAAACATCATCAGCAAGAACCTTTGCAACTTCTTCACGCTCTAGGCCCACTTTCTCAGCTATCTCTAATAAAACATCATCTTGACCGATACGCTTTCCTTCAATAAAATGACTGTGTAAAAGTGACTCCACTAGAGCTGTAACATCTCCCTGTTGTTCAGCCCATTTTACAAGCCGATGTGCTTTTAGCGTATTCTCTTCCATCAAATTGCTAAAATCGTAGTTTAGCCCTACTTCTTTCGCACGCTCTGTTACACCCACTGTCATTTCCTTTGCCTTCTCTAAGGACATTCCATATTTCTTTGCCAATGATTCATAGACAGTACTATGCGAATCTATTGGAGTAGTTGGATCTAGTTGGTAGCTTTTATAGACAAGCTCCACCTGCCCCGAATAGCCAGTATCCTCAATCGCTTTCTCTAATTGTTTTTTACCAATATAACAAAATGGGCATACATAGTCAGACCAAATTTCAATTTTCATTTCATACTCACTCCTTTTGCTACATTGTAGCGATAGTTGAAATCACAAGGCAATTTTAATGCCTCACTGCATAAATTTTCAAGTTCTTCTACATACTGAACACAAAAACAATGTGAGGTTTCTATATGACACAATCTCTTTGGCTTGCTACAACTGAGTCTGTCTCTTTATCTTCTCTTACTTCCTCAACAACATGCGATGTATGTATAATCGGTGGTGGCTTAACTGGTTTATATACTGCCTATACTTTAGCAAAAGCAGGTGTGGATGTAGTTCTTCTCGAAGCAAATACCCATTTTGGTCACGGTACGACAGGGCATTCAACAGGAAAATTAACAGCCCAGCATAGCATTGTCTATGCAAATCTTTTAGAAAAATTATCTTTAGAAGAGGCACAGCTTTATTATCAACTGAATCAACAAGCCATTGATAAAGCTAGACAGATACTCCCACCAGACAGGGTTCGTTCGGTGGATTCACTGTTATACTGTCAAACAAAAGAAGGCTATGCACAATTATTAAAAGAATGGAATGCCTATAAGGTTTTAAACATTAAGTCTAACCTTACCTCTGACACAGAGCTCCCATTCCCTATTACAAAAGCTTTATGTATGACACAACAAGCACAAATAAATCCTGTTGAAGTAAGTAATTTTCTTGCGAAAGAGGCGCAGAAGATGGGCGCAAAACTTTATGCAAATACCCGTGTTCAGCAATTAAACATACCACAGAATAACTTATATACCGAAAAAAATATGTCGGTTCAATATAATAAACTTATTTTATGTTCGCATTATCCCATTGAAGCATTTAAAGGACTTAAACTTTTTAAATTATCCAATAGTCGCTCCTATATGGTTGCAAGTAAAACCTCTGAGACTATGCAAGGTCAATATTTATCAGTTGATTTTCCTTCCCGTTCGATACGGACTGCCACGATCAATCAGGAAAATTATTTAGTCTTAGGAGGGGCGAATCATATCGCTGGCGAGACCGTTCATACTGAGCCATATTATGAGGCCATTTCCAATGAAATGAAGGAGCATTTTGAACAACAGCCACTTTATCGATGGTCAGCCCAGGATATAGAAACACCTGATATTGTCCCTTATGTTGGGAGAATTACAAACTCCTTACCTAACGTATTAATTGCCACTGGCTATCGAAAATGGGGAATCTCCAATTCCTTTGTCGCAGGTGATATCTTATCGTCTCTTTTAACAGGCTCAAAGATTGAAGAAGGTGCTATCGCTCTTTATTCACCATCACGTACTAAATTCGGTGCCCAATTCATGCAAATGCTGAAAGTAGGAGGCTTTGTTGCCAAGGAATATATAGCTGGGTATATGAGGAATGCCACTGCTCCAACCTGTACTCATTTAGGCTGCAAAACAAAATGGAATGAAGCTGATGAAACATGGGATTGTCCTTGCCATGGTTCTCGTTTTAACGCTAAGGGTGAGGTGCTTGAAGGCCCTGCTGTACAGCCATTAAAACTTGATTAAAAAAAAGAGGCTGTCTAAATAGACAACCTCTTTTGTATTTTTTATTTTAGAGCTTCTGTTAATACTGGTACAATTTGTTTCTTACGAGAAACAACACCTGGTAATACAACACGGTTATTGATAAGATCAGCACCGAATCCTTTTGCTGCTGCTTCTGCTACTTGCCCTATTGCAACAGCTGTTGAATCATTATTTAAAATGTCAGTCACAACGAAGAAGAATAGATCTAAGCCATTTTCTGCAACATTTTTATTGAGTAGGATTTCTAACTCCTCTTGACGATTAAGAACATCATTAACATCAACTGCATTAACTTGAGCTACAACAGATTTGTACTCACCAAATTGGAACTCTTTTGCATCTAATGATAATAAATCTTCTAATGATTTATCAGATAAATCAGCACCTGCTTTTAGCATTGCTAAGCCATACTCTGCAATTTCCACACCAGCAATTTTTGCTAGCTCTTCACCAGCTTTTACATCTTGCTCTGTGCAAGTCGGTGATTTGAATAATAATGTATCTGAAACAATTGCAGATAACATTAAACCAGCAATGTTCGCAGGAATGTCTAAACCGTTTTCGCTAAAAATTTTCTTAAGAATAGTAGCCGTACAGCCTACTGGTTCTGCACGATAATATAGTGGATCAGCTGTTTGGAAGTTGGCGATGCGGTGGTGATCAATTACCTCTGCAATTTGCACTTCCTCAATACCGTCAGCCGATTGTTGGAATTCATTGTGGTCTACTAGAATAACTTTGTCCGCTTCACCAACTACAGAAGAGATTAAACGAGGCGCTTCAAAGCCAAATTTATCTAATGCAAATTGAGTTTCATTATTAACATCTCCAAGACGTACAGCCTCAGCTTCTTCACCAATTTGTTGTTTTAAATAGGCATATACAATTGCAGACGTGATTGTGTCTGTATCTGGGTTTTTATGTCCAAAAACTAATACTTTACTCATTGAATTAATTCCTCCTAAAATGGCACTTACATTTATATTTTATTTTATCATACCTTATAGCCTGACAAGTGATAAAGTGAAACTTTGGAACAATTTCGCCTCAGCGTATTTGCCATTGACCTTCACTCTCGAAATAACATACAGGCTTAATTGCGGTTAACCTGTATTATGCAAATATAATGATAGCGCTCTAAATACATACTTTTCAAATAAGATATCTATATTATAACTAGCTTAAGTTGCTATGTATACTTTTAATAGGTCTAATTACTTCTATAAAATTCTCTATTTTTACCAACCTATTTTTAACATTCAATAGTAAAAATGCCTCTTTTTTATATAATAATTAGTTTATATAGATATTTAGTTGGGTTTTCATATTTAAGTCATCATAATTTTATGCTATCATCAGGTAGTCTATATTTTTGGATATTCAGGAAATGGGGATTACGATGACGAAGAAGATAGAAAAAAAGTACATTCCTTTAGCTAACTATTTTGATGTAGCTTTACAACAAGAAATTACTTTATCCTTTGGTGAATTAGAAAACATTATGGGACAAGCATTACCGAACGCTGCCTACTTAAATAAAAGCTGGTGGAAAAAAACTAAGCCCCCTCTCTCACATTATTTATCATGGACAAATGCAGGCTATTATGTCATTGATGTTAAACTAGGTTCTAGTGTATCTTTCTCACGTACGCAAATGAAGTCTACCGAAAACAACACTTCTAATAGTGAGGAGAATTCATCTGCATACATAATACGAGGAATTGAAGCATCTGATGCTAGATCATTCATTCATTTACAAGAGGAGATTTTTCAAGAAACTGACTTCATGTATAATGTTCAAAACGAGCTAGATCTCACTGTCCAACAACTTCGTAAAAATTTAACCTATTGGAAGCAATTAAAAAACCGTACTATACTACTTTGTGTACTAAACGGAATTTTTGCGGGTTATGCGGTTATTCATGGATATAAACAATCTAAAGCTAGACATGTTGCCTCTATTCGTTTAGCTGTGAAAGAAGAGTATCAGCAAAAAGGTATTGGCTCAGCACTGATGAAAGCTGTTGAAAGTTGGTCTAAACAACATGATATTTCCCGTTTAGAGTTATCTGTTATGGAGCATAACAATGTAGCTTTACACCTCTTTACAAAGCTAGGATTTCATCAGGAGGGCATTCGAAAAAATGCCATTAAATTAAATGATACTTATATTAATGAATATAGTTTGAGTAAAATTCTATAATTCACTTTTCCTAGATGTCTAAATACTATTTGGACATCTTTTTATATAGAAAATTTCAAAAAAATACGCATAGATAGTGTGTTTCAACAACTATCTATGCGTATTTACATTAAAATACCTGCTTTTCTCTAATAGCATCTAAGAATAATACATTACTTTCTACTTGCTCATACAATTGCTGATATTTATCATAGTGGTCTTTATCCTGGCTTATCATTTCCTCTATCAACGCATGCAAAAATGAAATCAAGACTGGGGCAATGTCTAGAGAAGAATGATTCTTGGTACCGAGGGTAAATAATGCACTGGCATATTCTCGAATAGGCGAAAATGCAGAACCTGTAATGGCAATAATTTTCACTTTCTTTACCTTTGCAATTTCAACTATCGTTTTAATATCCACAATCTGTTTATCAAAAGATAGTACAATTAAAGTCGTATGTTCGCCCATACTGTTTATTTGATTCACTAAATCATCTGAGTCTAAACGAAGCTGCTTAATATTAGCACGAAGTGTTTTCAATGTATTAGATAGCCAATTTGCAACAGATGCATTGTGACGAGTACCTAGAATATAGATATTGTCTGCTTCATGCATCCATTTTGAGCATTTTTGGATCTGTTGATCGTTAATCAAATGAATTGTTTCTTGAATATTTTGGCTATCTCGTTGCATCACCTTACCAAAGCTAGAATTAGTCAGCTTCTTAGCAGTATATGTAGGCTGTAGATTTGCACCTACATCTTGAGACATTATAAAGCCTCTAACTTCCTCTTGTAGTTCTACATACCCTGACAAATCCATAGCATAACAAAATCGAATCACGGTTGATTCACTTACATTAGCCAATCTGCCAACCTCTGCTGCTCCATTAGCAATCACTGTTGTGGGATTATCCATTACAAATTGTGCTACTTTACGCTGGCCCTTTGACAGCCTTACAAACCTTTTCTTTATATCTTCATGAATACTCATTCCTAACAACCTTTCTTTCAATGACCTTATCACGAACGGGAGATTGTTTCCTACTGACTCAAAATTCGATTAAAAATACAGTATCACGATTACAATTTGAATACAATGACTTTTCTGAAAAATCTTCATCGCATTAACCTGCTAATAAAACAATTTGATTTACTCTTTAACCATTTTATATTGATTTGTCATTTTAACAAATAAGTCAGTAAAATCGAATAAAAATTAATAAAAGCTCATTTTTATGTATTATTTAAGCGAAATCAGACAAAAATGTCCTAGATCAATTCTTTGATCCAGGACATTCTATTTCATACTATTCTAATTCAATCTGCTTCGTTTCCTTACCAAGGAAGATAACCCCTACAACACCGATAATAATCGCTCCACAGAAAATGGCAAAGATAAAACCTATATCATAGCCTGCCGTTAATAAAAACCCAACGAGCAACGGCCCAAAAATACCACCAATCCGTCCAACCGCTGCTGCCATACCAGCACCTGTTCCACGTATAACCGATGGGTATTGTTCGGGTGTATAAGCATATAATGCTCCCCAAGCCCCCAAGTTAAAGAAAGATAAAAGCATCCCTGAAGTTAGCAATACGGCTAAAGTATCTGCATTTCCAAAAATATAAGCACTCGCTGCAGTACCAATTAGATAGGAAACAAGGACAAACTTACGCCCAAACTTTTCTATAAACCAAGCGGCTGTAAAGTAACCTGGTAATTGAGCTAAAGTCATGATCAAAACATATTTAAAGCTTGTAATCATGTCAAAGCCCTTCCCTACCATCACACTTGGCAACCATAAAAACATGCCATAATACGAAAATACAACCGTAAACCATAATAGCCACAGCATAAATGTAGAACGAGCATACTTTTTTGACCAAACCTCTTTCATATTTTGACCAATGCTCCGTTTTTTCGCTTCTTCCTTCACCGTAAATTGAGGTGAATCTGGCAAATGCCAACGAAGATAAATAGCATAAAACGCTGGAAGTGCTGTTAGTATAAGGGCTACTCGCCATCCCCATGTGGGAATAACAAAATACGAAATAAGTGCCGCTATTAACCAACCTGCTGCCCAAAAGCTTTCAAGTAATACAACCACACGACCTCTTTCTTTGGCAGCCACACTTTCAGATACAAG
>Ga0256900_1000659_pt1 | contig 10740 bp, 1 predicted proteins | sample MC6MC0688MT_FD_190190 | JGI IMG/M metagenome (GOLD analysis project Ga0256900, IMG submission 190190) | Metatranscriptome of enriched soil aggregate microbial communities from Iowa State University, Ames, United States - MC6-MC0688-MT... | ecosystem: Environmental > Terrestrial > Soil >... | reverse complement strand
ATTTATTTAATTATTTATTTATTACCACCTAATGTCCAACCTCTTTGTTTAACTGGAGTTGGTTCTTCAGACCACATAACTACTCTACCTTCAATATCACCAGAATATAATTTAGATTGATCATTTGTTAAATAAATTGAAGTAATGGCAGAATTATGAGCTGATTGATTATAGAAAGTTGAACGAAGGGCAAGGATATTTTTATATACCATTTGATCTTTGTTTGATTCAGATGGAACGACTCTACTTTCAATTCCCCAAACTTTAATTTTACCATCTCTATGACCAGTGAGTAAAACATTTTCACCCAACCATTCTGGACCCTTAGACCAAATACAACAGGTGATTTGATCGTGTGATGTAATTTGTGAGGTTTTGTGAGATATTAAACAAACACCATTAATTGAATAAATACTGATAGTTGTTCCGGAACATGTTACAATTTCACCAGTGGTGTCATGAATACATACACAAGAGATAGGACCTTCATGTCCGACCAATGATCTGACATAACATAAACGATTGAGATCCCAGATGATACAGGTGTTATCGTCAGAACCACTGACAATCACTGAATAGGGACGTGAGGCAACTACACATGTAATGGGAGCTGTGTGACCAACCAATCTTTTAGCCAATGAGAATCTATTAATATTATATACACAAATCAAACTATCGGTACCACCACTAACACATATTCTGCCGTCTTCAGTGCTGGTCATACAAGTGAGTGGACCATCATGATGATCTTCGAGAACCTTGATCTTGTCACCGTTTTGGTAACGAATACTGCCATCAGGGAGACCCCATAATATATATTTACTCCATGAGGGTGGAAGTAAGACCTTGTTGAAACCAACACAGGTGGCACGATCATTGACAATACGAATTTGACCCACTGGTTCATTGATATCTTTGATAAAGTTTCCAACCAAAGGTTTAGCATAGAAAGGGAATGGATTGAGTGTTTGGTTACGTTTTGGATGAGGTTTATCAAAGAGTTGTTTAGGAGTTTGACCAAAATTGTTGATTTGGGCAATGGTAGCAGCCTTTTCAACGGGATCTGTGATGGCATCGATGTTGACGGCACCTTCATAGGTGAGATAATAGAATACATTCAATGCATCTTCAGCAGCTTTGCCTTGTTGTTTGGAACCGAAAATGAGATCAATCCATTCATGAAGATGTTCAGAGACATAGTCACTCTCCAATGCTTTTCTATGGAGTCTGATAAACTCTTCTGGAGAGCCTTTGGCCCATTTGGGTAACACTACATCATTGATGACTTCACCACCTTGTTTAGTACCATAGTTGAATTTATTAGAGTTGCAGAGGAACTCTGGGAGGTAATAAAACTCTGGGATGAGTTCCATGACAACACCGGTACTGCCTCCTGATGAATTACCCCATGCCTCCTCGATGGTGCTGAAAAGACGATCGGGTTGATCCCATCTACCGCCTTGGAGTTTAAGGAAATGTTGAGTGAATGGTTCTAAACGAATGAGATAATATAATACAATGGCAGCCGATGAATAATGAGTACCGTAATGGAATTTGGGTACCTTGTGGCCGTGTTCATTTGGTTCTTCATCATCCCAATTTTCAAATCTTTCTCTAAACTTTTGAGCTCTGGGTTCTTTGAGAGCACCCATTGGCTTTGAGAGATCACGATAGACCTTTGGATCATCTAAATCTAGATAGTCACTCTCATAATCAACCAACACCCAAGGGAACACAGGGTACTGTGTGAGATCATTATATGATCTGCCAGCCAATGTATTCAAATGCATAAGATATTGGAAATTTGAGATTTGACCTTGTTGCCATTTAGTTGTAAGAGGTGATTTACGCCAGATAGATGTAAGACGATCTCTAACACCGAGATCTTGGTCATCAACACCTGTTTGAGAACCTGATATACCACTGGCATCACCACCAATAGTGTAATTGTTATCGGCTAAATGACGAAGTAAATGATTGTGTACTTCATCACGAGTTGGTTCATCCTTGAATACAATTAAATTATTTCTACCATCAGTTGAGAATATCTCTAGAGCCACTTGACGTAACAAGTATCTTCTCTTCAAAACATCTCTAATATCGTCATAAGACCATTTGATAAAATGATGAATAATCTTTTTCTTTTGAGGTAATACAGTACCCTCTGGTAACCATTCAGAATTGATCTTTTCCTCAACTTCACTAATATCACCAGTGGCAGGATCTTTGGAATATCCATCAAATATGTACATATAGTTATTACAAAATATAAGAATACCTTCAATCTTATCCATACCTTCAACACTACCAACATTAAACATTGTATAAGGTAAACGAGGATCTCTTCTCATTTCTTCACGTAGTTGTTTTTGATCAGATGGATCTAAAAGTCTAATAAAAGCTTGAGTTTCATCTTCATTTGTATTTGAATTATTTGGTTCTTCATCAACTTCATTTGAATTTGTTGTTGTAGTATTAGAATTATTATTTGGAATAATTGATGGAGTTTGAGATGATGGAGTACCACTATTACTAGTAGTATTTTGAATAATTGATGGAGTTTGAGGAGTTTGTGTACCTGTACCACTACTACTTGACATTAATGGTTGAGCAGATGATTCATCTTGAACAGATCCAAATAATTCAGATTCTTTCATTGAGGCAGTAGCAGCTTCTTCTGCTTCTAATAATGAATCTTTAGAATAATTCTTGATCAATGATAATTGTTGAATACCATCTTCACATGATTGAATTGGTGATTGAGGTGGAGTAATATCATTTGATGATTTACTCAATGGTGATGAATCATTATTATTTGAATTTGATTTCAATGGAGTTGATACAACTGGTGTTGTAATTGTAATTACTGTATTATTATTACTATTATTATTATTGTTATTATTATTATTATTAATTGAAGAATTAACATTTGTACTTGAAGTAATAACTTGATTTGTTGAAATTAAATCATATTTCCAATAAGATGGATCAAGAGTATATTCTAATTCAGTTCCAACTAAATTCATAAATGCTTCACTATCACCACTACATGGAATTGGTAATGAATTATTATTTTCATCAAATGAGGGAGGAATGTATGGATAATCTTTGTAGAATGAGTAGTTCTTTTCCATCTTCTTTCTCATACGATATGGACCTTCAGTTGAATCCATTTTCCATTTATCCAATGGACTTGGTTCAGATGGACCCCATACAGCACGTTCACGTGTCAATTGAGCACGCATATTCTCCCATTGAATTGCATTGAATTTCTGTTTATCATTCTCCAGCTGTCTAATCTTTTTCTTTCTCTCTTGATCAATGGTGACAAAGAATTGAGCTTTCTTTGTAATATGATTGAACTTCTCCTCCTCGTGAAGGAATTCCTTTCTCTCGGATCTGTCCATTCTAACCAACCGTTCCTTTCTACGTGATTTCATATTAACAAAAGTATGTTCATTGGCATTCTTTTTCTCACCACCAATTTGATTGAAATAAGCACGTTTAGGACTCTCTTCAAAGACTTGAGTGATGGTTGATACATTCTCATTCATCCAAACTTTAAATTCCTTGATATTGTTGGATGCCAATATTTCAAATCCAGGTTTAAGATCAACTACCTCTGATCCACGTGGATTTGTTGTACTTGGTACTTTAAGTTGAAGAGTAGCTGCCATCATTTCAATATAATTGGATGACTTTAATGATAATAATAATTTAAATAACTTTAATCCATTATCAATTGACTCTGATTGATCAACTTTACCAGTATCACTACTTGCTAAAACAATAATTGATTTATAACAAAGATAACAAAGTGCTTGATAATATTCAACATCAATGTTATTGTCACTAAAGATAATACGTTGATGATTGATAATGTGATTGATAATATGACCGAGTTCAGTTGGTGCCAATTCACTGAGATTGTTGACAAGATATAGAATAACACGATTGAGTGAAGAGTAGAGTGGTTGAGCAGTCTTACTACTGATACGATCTGCTTCAAATTTCTCGAGGATTTTAACAATGAAAAAGAATAGTCTACGAGAGATGAGAGTCTTGTGACTACGTACCAAGAGATCCAATTGAATACGATCAACCAACATCGAACACAATTTGTTGATATTGGAATGTACACGTTCATTATCATAAAACTCTGATTTTGTTATATTGGTTTCAATGACTACCATCAACTCTATAATGATTCTAGTGTGATAGAGTACAAAGTCATCGTCAGATATAGTGTGTGGAGTACCCTCGATAATCATTTCAACAATGCCAATGGCTTTTGATGTCTTCCTCAATGCAGACAACATAATTTGACAAAGGAACTTTAATACTAAATCCAATACACGATCTTTAATCAATGGACTATTTCCACCCAATGCACCAATATTACCACTAGTGGATGTTGTACCAAGTGCAACACTAGATATAGGTGGTAAATGAATCTTACCCTTTGGGAATAAAATGGAGATCAAGTATTCAACAATGGTAAAACTAAAACACTCTTGTTGGAAATATTGATTCTCATGGAATAAATATATAAAGTATGTTAAAATTGTATGTTGAAGTGATGTTGCAACTTCAGGTGTTGCAAAGTTTGATAAGAATAAGAATGAATTACTATTATTACTATTACTATTGTTGTTATTACTATTATTATTAACTTCATCATTAGTGTTATCAATATTATTATTATTACCATTTGCCAAGAATAAATTCATTAAATTTGAATTTGAACCTTGAGTTGGCAAATTACCAACGTTTGAAGTATTGGATGGATTAATTGATACACTAGCTCTCTTTTTCTTTGTTGAAATTTGAACTTGACCATCAGATACTTCTTCTAAAGTACTTGCAACAAATCCAGTTGTCTTTTCTTCAACTTTACTCAAGAAACTACCAACACGTGAAAATACTGATGATGGTGTATTTGGATTTGAACTAGTGGTTGTAGTAGTTGTAGTAGTATTATTATTATTATTTGAAACTGATGTATTTGAATTTGATAATGAAGAAATTGATGAATGAGATGGTGATGGTGAAATACCTTGAGATGCTGATAATGGTGATGTTGAATTACTAGATTGATTTAAACTTGATGCTGATATTAAATTTGATAATAATTCATCATTGTCAACTACACCACTATTGATATCCTTTTCTCTTTCTTGTTGTTGTTGTTGTTTTTGATAGAGTTTGTAATTGTCTTCATAGGATTTCTTTACCATTGCCAACATTAATTGAGCAGCTTCAATGCAGAATAGGTTCTTCTCTACTGGTTTAAACATACTGAGGAGTTCATGGAATTCCAGTGTGGGTGATTGAATACTGATGTCCAACAATGTCTTTGGATCACTACCTAGTAGTAGATGTAAAAAGATAATGTAAAACTCTTGATAGCCAGCAAGATTAGGTATGATCTTTTCCAATAACTTGAAACCTGATTTCTTGATGAATGAGACACAGTACTCGTATTTCAATAAAAAGAATACACTGGTGACTCTGAGTGCAAGGGATACTGTGAGAGGTGGATGAATGTCATCGATGAAATAGAAACACCAGAATGAGGAAACACGTCTAAAGATGATAGATGGATCTTGACAATTGGCACATACTTGAAGGAATGTATAGAATACACGATTGACCAAACGATTGGTTCTGGTACTGTTGTCTGCTATTGCATTGACACTAGTACTACTCTTGTTCTTACCAGTGGCAGCAGTACTCTTTCGTTTGGATTGTTGTTGTTGTTGTTGTACACTACCTTGATGTAAACCTGCAATGAGGAATGCTGATACTTGACGAATATCGTCTTCGATTAAACCACCCTCAGATAACACGTTATAGAGCACAGTGATGACAGTCTCTGAGGCAACCTCTTCTGGAACACTCTCGTCAGAGAGAATGTCAAACAACTCTTGAATCAAATGTATCTTTCTCAAAGACTCGTTGTTGAATCGTTTTTGGACATTGCCTATGATGAGACTATTGTATCCGTCGAGGATATACTTTTGGAGATCAACCGATGTGTTCTTCCAGATCTCGTAGTTCATCATGATGTATTTACATGCATTCCAGTTGGCCACAGTACCCTCTGAACGATTACGAGTGAGATGGGTGTTTCCGTTGATGCCAATGAAATCAAAGAGCAGGTCAATGATGTCTTTGTTGAAGAGATCTACCTTCTTTTTGAGTACCCAAGCCAAGAGTTCGTACCCGTTGATGAGGGACATCTCGTGAGTGTTGGTTGGATGGTATTGGATCAAGCCAACCAACAAGCCTAACGAGTCGTACAGTGTTGCATAGTTGTTTGATTTCTCCAACAATAGTAAGGCAATAGGCATGCCACCAATCTTTTTAATAGAGTCAGCCACCTTATTTCTTCTGAATGCTTCAACGCTGCCAGATAGCACACCACGTTGTTTGGTTGTGAGATCTGATTGATTGATGATCTCAATACGGAAATCCTTTTCTTTCTTTTTCAAACTGCCGCCGCTGTTTGATGACACCGATGAGGATGAAGGACTGCTCAGTGGCGTTGATCCGTTGGCCTGTGAGATGTCGTTGAGGATGTGATTAAAGATCTCATTGTACACAATCTTTGGACTGTTGTTGGTACGTATGATCTTGTTGCTGGCACACAAACCAACAACAATACGATTCTCGTCAATGCTCATCGACACCTTGGCCAAGTTGAGTGGGCCGAGAGGATCACCGTAATCGAGGTCCTTGATGGCCAATAGATTTTGCGAGTTGACAATCTCGTAGGTCTGGTAGGGCGAGAAACGACCTTTGAAATTACCCACATAGTTGGGACCCAAGAAATAGATGGTATTGATGTGTTTGGCACTCAGGGACTCTTCCAAGAGATAGAAAGGACCGATTCTCCAAATCTGCTCGACGGGGAATCTGTTGAGTGACGATGTGCCAATATCACAATACAACCCAGTGCCCGAAGAGATTTGGGCAGGGTATTGGGCCTTGTTGGCAGTGTACTTAAGGAAACCATCGACAAATAACTTAAAGTCTGTGCCACTGAGTAGACGACGGGCATGGACGATGCCAATATGGTACCACTTGGACTCGGTGAACGTGAATGTCGGTATCTCGATCACATATTTTGAGTTATTGATAATATGTACATTGAGTAACCCGTTCTTGATGAATATATACAATGATGACTTTTTGTCATCAGAGTAAATATGAACAAGATCAACGACATTGGTTGTACTGGCCTTCTCAATGTACAACCAAAACATAATAGTGTAGCCATTGGTAGGTGGCCATGTTCTATCTTGAATTGGTATACGTATATAACCAAATGGATTCTTTGTAATGTTGAATTCAAAGTAAGGTGGTGAGGGTGGTGATTTAGCCATCGATGACAAGATCTTTAGTAGTACTTGAGGTGAATTTTCAGGTTGTAGTAATTTTACAAACTGTCTCAATTCCGAACCCGATAAACAATTGGCACCTACAGTTTGAATTAAATTCAAGAGTAAAGGTTGAAGTGGATCCTTGGCATTTGATAAATTTGATGGAAACTTTTGTAGTACCCAATCTGGTATTGATAGCTTACTCAATGCCTCTTGATTAAATCTACCAAACTCTGCCATTCTATTGATTCTTCTAATAATAGCTAAAACAAAATCATGTTCTGTTACATGAGGTATAATATCCAATATAATATTAAATGCTTCAACATTATTAATAATTGAATTTTGTTGATGTTGTTGTTGTTGTTGTTGACTATTTGATGTATTTGATGTATTTGATATTGACTTATCATTATTATTATTATTATTAGTTATATTACTTAAATTTTCAGTTACCATATCAAATATATAACCAACTACAGAATTTGCATATTCAGTTGATAATACACCAGTCATAATTAAACATGAAGCAAATGTTGAATAACCAATTTGTTGTTCAAATGATTCACGATTAAGTGTATTATTTAGTAAGGCAGCAGTAGTAGTTCTACAAATTGATTCAATCAATTCCAATTGTTCAAATATTTGATTCTTTGATTTCATTGCTGTTATTTTCTCTTTAGTAAAACTTGATTCCAATGCAATTAAAATTGAAATAATTGATACAAATCCACCATGTTCTCTAAATGAATCTGTTGAATGTTTTGACATTGTAAATAACTTTCTAATTGCATTTAAAATATCAGTTTTCATTGAATAGTTATCCTTATTTAAACTTGTCAATACTTTAATAAGTCCATCAAATTCTCTTTGACTTGGATCATTATCATATTTAATCAATTGTTGTAATATTCTTAATGATTTACCTCTTACACTATTATATGGTAAAAAGTGTAATAATATATTAAATAATGAAAAACTTCTAACTAATGCAATATTATCTGGATGTTCAGATATTAATAAATATAAACTATCTAATAATATTTCTAATGATTTAACTTTAATATTTGATTCAAATAATTCTTCTTCTTCTTCTTGAGTTAAAGTTTGACTATTTCCAATTGTTTTACTATTATTTACACTTTGTTGATATTTAACATTTAATCTAATTACATCTTGAGAAAAAGTATCAATTACTTTAACTAAAATATCAAGTAAACCAGATTCTCTAAAAATATGTTTATAACGAAATTCAAAATTAACCAATGTTGTTATTAATTGGTATACCATTTCCAATGTAAATTGTGATGGTGATTCACTAACTAATAAACTAAATGTACTTAATTCTTGAAATGGTACACAACTTAATACTGTTACTACAAAACAAACAATTTTCATTACATGATATTTTAAATTATTATTTAATGATTCATATTCTTGAATAAATTTAGTTATAGTATTACAATGTTGTAATAAAATAAAATTTGCAAGATTTGAAGAGAATACACCTAGAATTCTATCCAATATTTTAATACGATTCTCTTCATAGGTTGATTTAAGGAAATAACGTTCCAATATAACAAATGCATGATCATTTTTACTAATATTACTTTGATTTGAGAGATCTTTGATGTTTTGAATGGCAGATTGATAGGGAACAGGTGATTGATCTGGTACTGATATATGACCGTAACCTACATAGATCAATGAACATATGGCATCGAGAAGGAGATCAAAAAGATGTGGTTTATCTTTAGAGGATTCAAGACGAAACAACGATTCCACAAAGAATTGGTATCCGTTGATCTTGAGGAAATCGTCCAAGAGGATAGCACTCTTTTTACTAGATTCACTGAGAATCTTGATGATGATCTTGCATAGTGAGATATAGGTCTCTGGTGTGTAGTTGTAGTAGTTATTTAGATCGGCGATCATCAATGGCACAACTTTCTTACTGTTGATGTAGGTAATGGTTGGTGGATGAAGATCAGTGAGCTCATGACCAAATGACCCAATTTGTGCACGTAGTGATCGATGTGTTGGTGCACAATTGTGTGACATCAATGAGAATATAGCACTGAGTGTATCGGTCTTTTGTAACTCTTCGATTGCTGATTTCTGACGTGAGAGATAACAAAGTGATCTAATAAGTTTATCTTGAATAATACCTTTATGTGATTCAAGTATACCAATGGGTACATTAAACATAGCCTGTAATGATCGCACCAATCCAGATGGCACTGATGCCTCTGACATTGCTTCACAACTCTGTGGTGATTCACAAAGTATTTCAATTGAATATAATAATTCAAATCCACATATTAATCCACCTGTTGTAGAAAGGAATGTATAAATTTCTTTTGCTGCTGCTTCTTTTGGATTAGCACTACTAGTACTTGTTGTAGTTGTTGTTGTTGGAGTAGTAGTTGAATGTTTCTTCCAAATTTCATTTAAATCTTTAATTAATCTTCTAGATACTGCAAAAGAGAATGCTTTGGAATTGTTACCAAAGATATCTGTCATATTCTTTACATCTATTTTATGATCCTCATATAAACTAATAAAGTGAGGTAATAGTTTATTAAGTTTGAGGATTTTATCTTTATCTGATTTACTTGATTGAAAATCTGCCCATAATGCTTTAAGTTTTTGTGTATTGGATGATGATCTAACTGTATCAACTTCACTACCGATCATAACACTCCAAATATCTTTAATCTCTTCAGATTTAATTAATGAATAAATATTATTACTATTACTATTATTATTACTATTGTTATTGTTATTGTTATTGTTATTATTATTATTATTTGATAATCCCTCAACACTTGTATTTCGTGATGGTGGTGAACTGATTGATGATGGACTAGTTGTTGAATATTTAGGTGAACTACTATTTGGTGTATTATGAGTAGGTGATAACATTGTTTGTTGTTGTTGTTGTTGTTGTTGATATGGTTGTTGCTGTTGTTGCTGCTGTTGATCTTCTCCTCCAACACCTAAAGGAAGATCCTTTACCCAATCTTTCATCTTTCTAAACATCTTTTTATCTATGAATATTCTAAATTTACAATAATACGTAAATTCTAACAAACAAAAACAAAGTAAAAATGGTTGTTATGCTCAAAGTATGATATTTAGACACAAAAGATTGTGTGTATGTGTGTGTGTGTATTTGTATATATATGTGTGTGGTGTGTGTTTGATTCGTTTATTTTAAATTAATAAATAAAATAGGATATGATAGTATGATATTATATTATTACACAACAAGACACTATATAAAAAATCTAATATATGAATATGAAATTGTTATCTTTCGAATGAACAAGGTGTAGTCGGTGGTGTGTGTGGT
>Ga0256900_1000658_pt1 | contig 10744 bp, 1 predicted proteins | sample MC6MC0688MT_FD_190190 | JGI IMG/M metagenome (GOLD analysis project Ga0256900, IMG submission 190190) | Metatranscriptome of enriched soil aggregate microbial communities from Iowa State University, Ames, United States - MC6-MC0688-MT... | ecosystem: Environmental > Terrestrial > Soil >... | reverse complement strand
CTTTTTTTTTATTTTTGTTTTTTTTAGGTGTACACTGTTCTTCTGATAAACCAATTAGTTCTGGGTTTAAATAAAAATATATTTTGTAAGATTTAAATTTATTATTATTATTGACAAATTTTAATATAACCATCTTCAGTACCGGCTAATAATAAATGGTGTAGTGGGAAAAAAGATAAACTTTGAATATTTGTTTGTTTTTGAACATTTAGACGAATACCTTCATTCACACGGAATGTATTGTAATTAGAGCTATTAGAGTATGGATCATCTAGAAGTGAGATACAGGTAATTTTGGTACCGGTGGATACCATTAGATCATTTTGACATAATGACATTGAGGTAATAGAGTCTTTGAATCCTTTCCACATCTTTCTAATGGTGGGTGGGGAGTAGGTCAAGTCCCATTGAATTACGGATTTCTCGGAACAGGAGATAAGGTAACGTGTACCCTGACCAATGAGTTTGATGGTTGGTCCATCATGGGTTTTCCATTGTTCGAGAATGGTGCCTGTACGTGTATCGAGGATGCTAATGATACCTGATGATGAGCCAGCTGCTACCCATGTAGGGATAGTGGTAGAGTTGCTGTATGCCGCATTAGAGTTGGATACGGCACTGTTATAGTGGTGGTCATTGGAAGTTGTCAAACATCTGATAGATGAACCAGTTTGATATGCAAGTGCCCATTCGTGAGTTTGTATACCCAATGATAGATCGTAAAAGTTGAGAGTAGACTCACTTGATGAGGCAACAATGTATTTGTTTGTAAGGGGTTCAAAACAAGTGTAACTGCCGTTAGGTTCATAGAATAGATTTACCTTGACTTTACTTTCGGGGTCCCATACTTGGATACTGGTGATATCGCAACTGGCAACAAGGGATGATATAAATTTAACAGAGTGAACAGTATGCATATGTTGATTGTACGTGGCCAGAGACCTGGTGCTCTCCAACGACCAAATTTTGACAAGGTTGTCTTTGGACCCACTGGCAAAAATAGATTCTGATGGTGACATGGCGATGGATTTGATGGATGCATTGTGTTCTTTGTAGAAAGCCACAATGTTACCTTGGAAAGAGAATGATTGGTCATTGATCAAGTCATCATAGTCTTGGTAGTCGTCCAATTTATAGGTTGAGCTGATCTTTTGATCTAGGGTGTCTTCGAAATCGTCGTAAAGACCCTCATCAGACACATAGGGAGGGATGGTTGAGGGTGGTGTTTCGGATTTAAGGTGGTTCTCTTTGATGTAGATCATCATGATATGTTCAATCAGTGAGTTGTCACTGATCTCTGAACGCATGATTTCAAAGCCAATGATTCTAGCCAGCTTGAAATAAAGGAAATAGGTCATCTCTGGTGAATAGATGGTACGTAGTTGTTTGGCAGATTCTGAATCACCAATGGTAGAGTAACTGTTGTGGCCACTGTACCCATAGAGATCACTATAGTTTGAAAAGAATTGTTGGAGGTATTTCAAGATATAGTCTTTGGTATTGTTAACACCAATTCTACCAGAGATACGTAACAATGTTTCAGCCAGTGGTAACAATAATGCCGGATTCGATGGATTGAGTAAAAGTGATGCCAACTGAGTGGACTCTTTCAAGAGATATCTCAACACCAGGCCAGGCTTGACCAAGAGAATGAGTTCTTGGAGTAATGATAACAATGTACATGGAATTGATTCAGATCGAGAGGCTTTCGATGAATGCTTTTGGATCAGTATAAAGATAGCTGGGAAATAAAACTTGATGATCACAGATTCACCCAAACTACTGGCTATGGCCACCAACGGCTCGTTGAGATGTTGGAGATGGGGTTTGGTGAGGGCAACTAATAAGGGATACATGATATGTCTGATTGTCAACGGAATGCCCAATATCTTTGATATCTTTATCAGGCCAGTGGTGAGCATCTCGTGATTAGGGTTCTCCCTAGGATTAGTTTTGACAGAGTCTAAAAAGAATGGTAGAATATGATGAATATAGATATCCCTACCAAACCTTGAAACTATCATATCAATCATTGGTATCTGAATCAAATGGCACTGGAGTAAATGATCTTCATGACGTTGATAGAGGTTGATAAGACACGGTAATAAATAAGTTTGCGATAACAGTGGTCCCAATCGTTGAGACAATGGATCCAGTAGATCAATCAATGCAGATACCATAGTGTTTGGATGATTGAATAGTTCCAATATATAAGGCAATATCAAATCCATAGCTTCATTAGGTAACGAAGTAACAGCACCAATGTTGGCCAATGTAAACACCAACTTTTCTTCAGCGGTATGAAGTGAATGATAATGACAAAGGAAATGGTACATCTGTTTAAAGTAATTTGGAAATATAGGTGAAGATAATAACTCTTTTGGTGTTATTCTATTCTCGGGATTTGGTTCTATTAATCTACATACCACCTCTCTAATAGGATTTGGTAAATTATATGTTATTGGATATAATTGAATTGGTTTATTCTTTACATAATCTGGTGCTGAATAACTATTACTATTACTACTGCTGCTATTACTATTACTAAAATGTTGATCTAAAGATTGTGAAGTGAATAAAGGATAGCCTTGATAAAGTTCAGATATAATACAACCAAGAGCAAACATATCACCTGCTTTCATGATATCTAGTTTTTGATATTGTTTGTTTGAAAGAAAAGACAAGATATCAGGATACTCGATACTGGTGTACTTATATTCAAGGGGTTGGTATACTGCATATAGTTTCTCAAAGTTTTGATTAAACGATGAATTGTTTTCATGATTGAGTAGTTTATCAATAAAGATACTACTATTCTGTGCCATCACATAGGAATAATCCCATTGGGAATCTGATGTTGCTGTATGTTGATATGAAGATGCAGATGATCTAGGTTGATGATTTTGATTACCACTAATTAAATCATATTCCAACATACCAAATTCTAAATCTGTTGGCAATGGTTCCATTATTTGTGTTATTGGTAAATCTGATGACGGTGAATTATTATATTCTGCACCACGAAATGCTGCTGGTGAAACTGCAACTGATGGTTTAATTGTTGAATCTGATTGACTAATTGGTGATGGTGGTGAAATTGGTGATGTTGGTTCATTATAATTACTATTACTATTATTACTACTATTGGTAGGTACATTTGGTGATGATGATGATGGTTTTGTAATTCCAATTGATGAAAATAATCCATTACCATATTTCTTAATCATTGATTCTTCACTCTTTGAATGTATTAATGGTTGTTTAGTATTATTACTATTACTGTTATTGCTGTTATTATGATTATAATTTACACTATAATTATTTGGTGATAAAGGTGTAGTTTGTTGTTGACTACTATTACTATTACTCATAGATTCCATTGGAACTGATGAAGGGGATGTTGAAAAACTATCATCTTTAAGTAAATTTAAATTATGATCTGATGCAGTTGTTGTTGTTGTACCTGATGATGTTGATGATGATCTAGTAGGTTGAAATATACTTGGTAAAAACTTTGAAAATGGTTTGTTATCATCTTTTTTCGATGATGATGATCTTTGTTTATTTGCTGTACCTGTTGTACCTGTTGTTGTTGCTGTTGATGATGATGAAGAATTATTTGGACTTGTTCTAGGTTGATATGGTGTACCATTATTATTAATATTATTATCTTTATTAAATGAACTATTACTATTATTATTTAATGGTGATGAAGATATTGTACTAGAATGTGATAATGGATTATTACTATTATTCATTGTATAAAAACTAGATAGTATTGGTACTGATGAATTATTATTATTGTTTGTAAATGATGAATTTGAACCAAATGAATCTGATCTACCTGTAGTTACATTAATAGGTATAGTACTACTCTGATGATTATTACTATAGTAATCAACACCAAAATCATTAAACTTAATAATGAAATCATGGTCACTACTATTACTTAATATTGGTTGATGGTGATGATGATCATTACCTGTATTGTTTAATGATGATGCTGTACCTGTAGTTAATGATGATGTTGCTGTAGTACTATTACTACTACTAGTAGTACTAGGAATAGATGAATGTAATGTACTACTATTACTCTTTACTAATTTCCTAGGATGTGGTTTTGTAAACAATTGAATGATACCAGAGTTTCTAGGTACACTTGTATCCATTAATGCCATATTCTTTGCTTTGATTGCATCTTCACCGCTGAGGAGATACCCAAAAGTTAGATCAATCCAACAGTGTAGTTGTTTAGATACTTGATCACTCTCTAATGCTTTCATATGTATTTGAATAAACTCTTCTTTAGATGATGCCCATTCAGGAATCAAAAGATCAGGCATATCTGGATGAATGGATGAGAATATAGATGGATCAGTAAAGAATTCAGGAATACATTCATCAGGTGTCCATTTATACAATCTTTCCATTGTACCTGGATATTCATTTGGTTCATAATTAGTTCTAACAAAACGTCTAAGTAATGGTACTGGTGTACGTCTTGCTAAATAACTATAGTATGTAAGTTCAGACAACACATCAGAGATATGATGTGGATTCTCTGTACCCTCTGGTGCATTATAAAATTGAAAATCCAATTGTTCATCACCTTTGTTTAAACGATATTTTGTTTTTGTTAGATCTCTCCATCCTTCTAGTAGTAGTAGTCCTGATGTTGATGTTGTACCTGTTGTTGTACCTGTTGTTGATGTTGTTGTACCTGTTACTGCTGATACTGATGTACTTGTATTAATTTGAATTAAAGGATTCTTTGTAAAATCAATAATCCAAGGCATAACTGGATGATTCATATGATCACCTATATTACGATGAGCCAATTTATTTAGAATCATAAGATAATCAAAATTACTTAAATCACCATTGATCCAATGTTGTACTGCAGAATCTTGAATTGAACAATGTGATAGGGTTGGTGTATGATAAAGTGGTGTTGAAGGAAATGTAAATCCATGTACACCTACCCACATCCTATTATCCAATTGTATGCTACTAGGTGTTAAATTACCATGAACTACTTCTTTATCATGAAGAAATGAAAATAATTGTACAAGTTGATAAAGTATAAAGTTTGTTGTTTTTAAATTCTTTTGTAAATATTGATTACTATATCTAAGTAATCCATCTAATGAATATTGATATTTTTTATAAATTAAATAATATGTATCATCAATATTATTATTATTATTATTATTATTACTACTATCTGTTTGTTCTATATTATTACTATTACTCTCTTCTTTACTACTATTATTACTATTATCTCTTTTTAATATCTCTAATATTGGTAATATATTTGGATGTAGTCTTAATATATTATGTTGTGAATAATCTATTGATGGTGGTATATGAGTATCATTAAAATGAATAGAATTAGGTAATGGACTAATAAATGTTGATAATGCTTTTAATACACCTTTAATAAATTCTTGAGTAATTATGAAATCACCATTTGATGATGTATTTGATGTTGATGGAATACATAATGATTTCTCTTGAATATAATATTGATCGCTATGTAATATATTATATAAAGGATTGATATCATAAAATATTGGTGCACAATTTAATTCATCAAAGTATTCCCAACTATTTAAATATTCATTTGGTTGTGGTTTATATTGTTGTTGATATTGTGATACAACTCTTTCAAATAATTTTGGTAATTGTGATTTATTATTATTATTATTATTATCACTACTATTACTATTACTATTACTATTATTATTACTTTTAATATTTGACTTTAAAATCTGTACAAATATATCATCACCATCAAAACAACATGCTTCAAAACTACCTTTTTTATATTTAATCTTTTTTAAATTCTTTCTATCTGATGATGATGATAATGTATCCTCTTTATCATCTTTTACTTTTTCATCATTATCTTGATTACTACTATCTGTTGTTTCTTTATCTTGTTGTTGTTCATCTTCTTTATCATCTCCTTTTTTTAAAAATATAGAAGTACTTAAATTCCTAATGAATTCATCTAAATTGATCTTATTTTCTTTATTAAGACTCAGATAATGTAAATAAGCTTCAACAGATTCTTTTTGTGCTGATACAGTAGATAAATTAAGTGATGATTGTATATGTTCACCTTGTTTATCTTCTTGATCCATACTCAAGAAACAAACTCGAAGATATTCTTCAATCTCTGATTGAACATCTTCTTTTGAAAGATGTTGACCCATTATATTTTACCCAATATAATATATTGTATAAATATAGGTACTAACTTTGTGTCTATCCACTACTATATCTATATGTGTGTTTAATGTTTATTTATTTGGCAAGCCTTGAAAATAAATATCCACCCACCACAGTGTTGCTTTGAATAGATTTTTTTTTTTTTTAAATTTTTTTTAAATTTTTTTTAAATTTTTTTTATTTTTTGTGTGTTGCTCGTCATTTTGCAAAAAGTTTTTTACATTTGTCCCAGTTCATTAGCAGTGGTTATAATTTATTATTTATGCTTTATTCATTGCTTCTAATTTATGATTCATATTTTGAATGAATATTGATTGTTGTTTTTTCTTATAGAAATAATAAACAATAGATATAACAACAATTGATACTAAACCAACAGCACCAATAACAATACCTGCAATTTGTGCACCTGATAATTTTGATTTCTTTGGGGTACAAATTGAATTTGGAGAATTTGAACTTGCAGGTCTATTATCAACTAATACTGAGAAATCTGGATCTAATTGAATGGTTTTTTGATAATGTGGTATATTAATACCAATATGTGTTTGTACTTTACTTGGTGTTGATAATGATTGATATTGTGAATCTAAAAATGTATTTGTTATTTGTCTGATTCTACCATCAACTATACCACGTTTAATAAATCTACCATATAAACTATGATCATCAACTTGCATTTTAATAAATTCTGATTCGGATTCAACTGTATTACCTATTTGTATTGATGAACATTCACTATCATCGCTTGTTAATTCTAATGATGCTGATAATATTAATTGTAATGTATTTAATGATGAACTGAATGAATAATGTGACATATTTACTGAATATTTCAAAGAATATGGATTCATTGTTAATATTTCATTAGCAAATGTAATATTTACAGGTTCTTTAATATCACCAAAATAATCAATTGATACATTCAATGGTGTAATTGATTGATCTAGTTTGTTTATAATATCAGTTGTATAAATAAATGATGTTGATGTAAATTGTGAATATTTTGAATTTAAATTCTTGCTTGCTATCCATTTAGTAAATGGATATTGATTAATAATTTTACCATTATTTAATTCATTTAATTGAACAATTGAAATAATTGAATAAAGTATATTATTATTATTATTACCATCAATTGTAGGAATTGTTATATTTGTAGTTGGACTTGATGGATCAATTGATGGATTAATTATAATTACTTGAGATGAACAATCTAAACCAATCCAAGGTGATTTACATACACAACCATTTGGTGTACATTGACCATTATCACCACTACATTTATTTAAACATTCTTGAGGTACATTTGGTGACATTGATGAGTCACTATTACTATTACCATCACTATTACTACCATTACTATTACTACTTGTACTACCAGAATTACTATTACTATTACTACTAGTACTACCAGAATCACTACTTGATCCAGATGGAGTTGGTTTTTTAATAACTGGAACTATTAATGTATTGGAATATTTAAAAACTCCAACTGAAACTTCTCTAACAACAGTAACATTAACAGTTGTTCCAGAGAGATTAATAATATTTTTGAATTCCATAATTGAACTATACCCAACACCAGAAGGTATTTCATAGCTTTCAAAATCATTTTCAATTCTTAAACGATCATTTGTTTCAAAGTTTAGTCCTTGTACTATGAATTTATGAGTGACATCATAAATTGGGGAAACAGATATAATTGAAATATCTAGACTTAGTGTATTTTCTACAGAGATAGTATTGGGGAATCCATTTGATTCTAATTGACCAATTGAGTAACCTCTAACATTACTTTGGAAATCAACCATATTGAATACAGATACCTTGATTCCATTAGTATAACCAAAACCAAAAGGAACTTCAAATTCACATTTATAAGTGGCTTGTGTGGTTGCATAGAGAGTTAGATTTGCAGTCTTTTGAATAACATTAAAGTTTTGATCATGAAGATAAATAATTGGAAGAGCTTCTTTAAGGATTCCTTCAACATCTGTTACAGTAAATGTGAATGTTACTAATCTAGGTGAAACTCCATTCACAAGCTCACTAGCTGTAGTTGCAATTGTACTTGGTTCAAAATCGAATAATGTCATGTCGGGTGGATCAACATCTATAGGAGGATGTTCACAATTGACTAAAATACTGGAAAGTGTGTCGACATCACCTAATATATATATCATTGGATTGACAAGTAATGATATAGGTACATTATCCTGGTAGAAATTTGATAAATGTCCAGCCATATCTTCAAGTTCAACAGAATAAATAAAATATTTCTGAGATTTACACCTACCATCAACATCTATACTTAAATGATATACACCATTAAATTGATCACCATCAATTAAATATCCATTCAATGAAGGATTTAAATCAAAATTATATTTAACCAATCCCAAGTCATTAATAATAACTATTCTTCCTTTTTTGAAACCATTATAATCATCTTTAATAGTAATATTCCATGATAAAGTTGCACCATTACCATCAATTGTAATTCCATTACCTGGTATTAAATCAATTTTAGAAATCAATGGTCCAAGTCTATCACCATTAATTGATTTAATTCTTAATTGAGATTCGTATCCAAAATAAATTTCTAAGAAAGGTGATTGAATTAATTCCATTCCAAATTTAAGATGATAATTGGCAGTTCCTGTCATATAATTTTTATCAATTCTAAATGGGAATTCATAACATCCAAGTGCACTATTATATCGACCAAGTGTGCTTGTATCTATGAAATCTGATGGCATTCCTACATTCATTAAACTTGTAGAATTCAATAGATGTGGATATAAAGTATTAATCGTAGAACAAATATATAAAATATTATCAACACCTTTTTGACTAACATCTATATCATTATATTTCCAATAAATTCTATTGATATCAGATATTCCTTTAAATTCAAAATTAGGTTTAAATGTTCCCCAATCACTTGCTATAAAATCATTGACATTAATAGATTTACAATTTTTAACTTGATCACAAAGTTGTAAATTTGACATAAATTGTGTTGTTTTAGAAAGATCAATATGGAATTCATAAAATCCATCAGTTAGAGAACCTATAACCAAATTTCTATAATCACCCATTTGACCAAAATTACCAAAACCAGATTTATCATCCGTAATGTGAACTCTGTATAAAATTATATCACCAATCATACTTGTTTCAATGGATATAATATTTGGAGGATTCGAATCACCATTTGGATTTGTATAGAGATAATTAATAGAAGGAGTACCATAACCAAATGCAAATTCACCATTGGCAAATGGAGAGATAAAATAATCATCTCTTCTTTTATATTGAAGACCATTACCAGCAGTCATACCATAAGGATGTGGAGGAGACTTAATAGTTTGATATTGTGGAGTTGTTAATGTAAATTCTCTAAATAACTTATTTGTATCAACTTCACATATTAAAACATTGGTTGAAGCAGTGTTTGTTACCAAAGTGGTTACATAATTTGGATTAGGTATGACAATATCTATAGTCATTGGAGTAATAACAGGAGCAGCAAAACTAAGAACTTGAGATTTAAGTGTAAATGATCCAGTCATTGCATTATAACCATTTAAGAATATACCATTAGTCCAATTTCCTAATGCTGGAACTAATCTTTGGGTAACACTTGCAGAAAGATATGTAACAGGGAAACCAGTATCCTTTGTAGCAGTATAGGAAAGAGTTGAAAAGAATTTAGGATAAGTAACAATCCCATTAAATAATGGGTGTATATCAAAACTATTTATGGTTACTTGATTATCACCTTTAAAATTTGGTTTTAAATCAACGTTAACTTCAGGTGCCCATGTAGAACCGGGGTATTTAATAGTAATAGATTTGTCAAGTAAAATATTAGCCCATAGTTCACCCACACCATATCGAAAATGAATTGTATATATATTTTTTTCCAAAAGTTTAACCTCTCCAATCATTAGCGCGTTATCATTGGTTGTGACATCCAAAGTTGGACCTTCTAAAAGAAAATTATTTACTCTGAAAACTGCAGTTGGACCATAAAGAAAAGGATCATAGTTTTCATAAAGTGTATTATTTAAAAACTGTATATCTAAAGTAGTAGGAGGATCTATACAAGAATTTGGTAGATAAAATTGTTTTGTAAAACCAACATTATTATTAGCTGTAATTTCTATTTGAGAGCTTGTACTAGTTAAACCTGAAACTATTAATTCAAAAACAAAATTATTTGAAGTTGATGATAAAAGTGTATAACTTGGGAATGTAATTGGAGTAGTTGAAGCAGAAATTGTAATAAATCCTGCATTATCCAACTCTGTAAAACTGAGATAATATATAAAGGAACATTCTACTGTACCATAAGAAGGACTTGCATATTTATTAAGATTTCCTGGAGGTGTTATATCATCCATCATAATATTATCAGCATAACATAATGATAGACATAGTAGCATTAAGCTATAAATAAACAGATATACTTTCATTCTAATCGCAATAAAGATGTTATCCG
>Ga0256900_1000655_pt1 | contig 10766 bp, 15 predicted proteins | sample MC6MC0688MT_FD_190190 | JGI IMG/M metagenome (GOLD analysis project Ga0256900, IMG submission 190190) | Metatranscriptome of enriched soil aggregate microbial communities from Iowa State University, Ames, United States - MC6-MC0688-MT... | ecosystem: Environmental > Terrestrial > Soil >... | reverse complement strand
CGGAGTTCCTGTCGCCGGAGTTCCAGTTGCCGGAGTTCCTGTCGCCGGAGTTCCTGTCGCCGGAGTTACTGTCGCCGGAGTTCCTGTCGCCGGAGTTCCAGTTGCCGGAGTTCCTGTCGCCGGAGTTCCAGTTGCCGGAGTTCCTGTCGCCGGAGTTCCTGTCGCCGGAGTTCCCACGACCAGTATTTGCTTTACCTAAATTCACAATGGTTAAAACTTCTTCCCAGGAGATTTCGCGAATGAATTTTATTGTAGATGCTACCGATTTGTCATCTCCATGTTCAACATTGCCAGATGCTTCAATTTCAAACACCCGGTTTGCAGGATTAAAATCATAATAGTTGAAACAGTTATTCGCAATTAAGCAAAAATGAAATCCGGCACCACAAAGCTTAATATCGCCATCATGAGTGAATTCTTTATTTAATTCAAATTGAAAATCGCGACACTTCATATCGCTATTTGTAACCTTAAATCCTTTTACAGTGTTTGACATAATGTTTTGGTTTGATTTTGTTTTAGAATTTTTGAATAAGCTCCCCTTGTCTGTATCGAACAGTTTGCCATTCTCTGCAAGGGGGAGTATTAATTTTGGTCAACTTTTTTTCTTAAGTAGGAGAAATGGGATGTAATGTTTTGTTGTGATACATTAATGAATGATTTGTCTATATCAGACCAACCCAAACTATTTACTATTACCTTATGATTTACCAGATCATAAACGGCCATATCTGTAAAATGAACAAAATCAGTTTCCGGATTAAAGTGATCCGTGTATAGTGACATAAGAATGCCATTCTGAGAATATGTAACTAAGTATTTCATATTGATTAAAATTTTAGAACCTCCGGGCGGGATCGAACCGCCTTAGTCCATCTTTCAGAGGCTACCATGTATTGTAAAGGCTCTGTACAAACCGATTGTTGTTTCTTTTGCTGAAACCTTTATCAGCTGTTTTTGTCGCTGCATGCGTTTCCTTAACATGCTTGCATTGTCTTCCTGCCCCAGACCAGTTTTTACCTTGTAGATACAAAGGCTGTCACCTGAGCAGGATTATTTTTTGCGACCATTAATGTCAAAGAACTTGTGTTGCTAAAACCTTTGTTTTAGGCATGGGAATACCGGAAGCAGCTATGCTTTAATTTTTTTACCGGTATTTGTGTGTGAATTTTTAAGCTACATTACTCTTGTACTTCCTGTCGAAATCTGCTCTTCTTTTTGCCATCATCTTGTCAATCTTCTTTTGATCTTCAGCTGATATCTTCGAATTTCTTTGAGAGGCTTTCCGAGTGCCAGTGGTCAGCCCCTCACGCCACTTAGCGCATTTCTTTAATCCGGCTTCAGCAACAGCTATTGTTTGCCGGTAACTATCTTCCAGGTATTGAATATCTTGTATTGTCATGTCCGGAATATTTAAGCGGTTACTGATTGTTGTTCCCGGACCCGTTTGATTGTATTGTAGATCGTCACATGGGAGTTAATGAAGAATCTTTTTTTAGCTGCATCGATAGCATCTTTCTTCAACCAACCCTCGCTAACTTTCTTGTCTAAAAACTCGACAACCTTAATATCTTTCTTTTGCTTACTCGTTAGTTTCATAATGTGAGCTATATTTGTACTTCAATTTTGTAATCTGATACAAAGATACAAACAAAGTATGTATATCCAAATAAAGTTTGTATTCTTGCAGCCAATTTGGCTGTAATGCAATACTGTATTGAATAGAAATATTTTTATAATATGAATTTAGTATTTGTTCTACCGTCATTATTTCTCATTTTAAACTAAAACAAAAGCATGGTAAACAAGCAAATTACAAACGTTGTTGGTATTGAAGATAGATTGGATCGCATTAAAAAGGCGATAGCTTACCTAAAAGGTGGGCAGAGGATATCAAAAAATCAGGATATTGTTGATGAAATGAAGATTAATAAATCTTCATTATCACAAGCATTGAACGGTAATCCAAAATATCTAACAGATGCTTTCTTAGAACGTTTTGCAAAACAATACAGCTTTAGTTTAAACTGGTTAAAAGGCGGGGAGGGTGATATGTTGGATAAAGATGAAATCTTAGCCAAAAATGGTGATCAGTCTGATATTGATGAATTGAATGAACCACCCCAGATATATAGTAGCGGCAATGTAAATCAGAGCAGGAAAAGTGATGTAATTATCAGAGACAAATTTGACGATAATCAGAAGGGCGTACCGGCACTACCTATAAGGGTACAGGGTGGATTCACCCGGCATTATTCAGATCCGGTCTTCTGGAAGGATTTAGAAAGGGTATTCATTCCGGGTATGCCTTACGATGGAGATGAATACTTATGGGCCGAAATGGAAGGGGATAGCATGGAGTATATAGATCCTAATACCGGTTTAGCTGCCGGCATACCGGACCGTGCATGGTGTATTTATCAAAGAGTGCCCCAGGAGTTTTGGCGCCGTGGTCTAAGACAGTTCTATGTTTACCTGGTGATAACAGAAACCCGGTTTACAGTAAAAAGAATTCTCCAGGATAACGACGAGGAAATAGTGTTGAGCCCCGATAATGAGGATTATCCCCAGGAACGAGTTCATCTAAGCGAAGTTCAAGGGATATATATATTTAAGAGAAAGCTGGACTGGAATGCGCCGCCGCCAAGGAAGCATGAAATTAAAGTTTAAGCATTTAAATGATTATGAATAAGTATAATGTTTACATATTACTTGGATGGGTTTTAATTGGTGGATGTATAGTGGTGGGTTATCACTTTGGCGTAGGTAAAGCCTTAGATTATTTAAAGGATGTTCTTTTTAGTGTTGGGTTGATTGGATTTTCTATCTCGCAGATAAAATACAAAGGAGCAATAGAGATACATTTAAGAGAATTAGAAGCAGAAAAGAAGAAGTATAAATATTATAGAGATCAAACATCAGTTACTGTTACACCTGATAAGATCATATACTATGGGGATTTGCCGGGCAAGATTAAGAGTATTGAGAGCAACGTATTAAGAATTGAAAAGTGTCTGAATTTATATGAAAAAGCTCAAAGGCAATTAGAAAGGAGTGTTGTTATATGGGGTATTCTTCTTCTTGCAATAACTATTATATCATTCTTTGTAAACATTAAGAAATAGGGAATTTTGGCATTATTACCCCTCCAACAAAAACTCAAACAAATTTTAAAAATACTGCCTTCAAACGGCGAAATATAATGACATAAATAATTGATTATCAAATAATAAAAAATAAGCGTGCGTTTTGTGGTTCCGAAGGTCGTGGGTTCGAGACCCATTAGCCTCCCAAGAATGGAAAGCCGCTTAAAGCAATTTAAGCGGCTTTTTTGTGCGTGGTAAAATTTGGATTTTTTTGAATGTTCCGATAATTTTGGATCAGGTAATTATCAAAGTGTGCCACAAAAAATTGGCACCACGATCTACACAAGTTCTATGGTTCCTGGAGCAAGGAAAACAGGTTTGCAGGATAATGACGAAGAAAATAGTATTGAGCCAGGATGATGGGGATTACCCACAGCAGCGAGTACGTTTAAGCGAGGTGCAGGGGATCTATATATTTAAAAGGAAACTTGACGGGAATGCCCCGCCGCCGAGGAAGCATGATATTAGGGTATAATGCATAGCTATTAAAAACAATTAAGATTTACGTTTATGGAAATCAATTTTATTAAGAAGAGGAAAGAAGAGTTTGATGGCACTTATAATACGGTTCATCTATTCGAAATAATTGACCTAGATAAAAATGAACTGGCTGAGTTTTGTAGAGTTCATAAGCCAGGGTTAAACGGAGGTATAATTCACATATTGAACTTTTTTGACAGTAAAGAAAATGCAGAATTTATGAATACCCCGGCCCCGGCATTTCCTGATGAAGATCCATTGCTAAAACACCTTGTTGCTCAATACGTTTTGAACCTAAAAAACGACTATTCTAAGCTTACTATATACGATCAGGATGCCACTGGAATACCACAATTGATTAGGATAGATTAGTGCTACAAACAATAATACCCCTCCAACAAAAACTCAAACACTTTTTATAAATAGCACTTAAATCCGACGCTATTTAATTCATAACTAAATGATTATCAAATGCTAAAAATATAACGTGCGTTTTGTGGTTCCGAAGGTCGTGGGTTCGAGGCCCATTAGCCTCCAAAGAATGAAAGGTGGTGTCTAAAAAGCTAAAATTCTTGTCACATTGAACCTATCAAAATGCGGCAAAAAATTGAGTATCAAATTTAACTATATTTCGAAGGGGCTCAATATGACAAATTTAGTAACCGTTTTAGACACCTTGTTTTTTGTTTTTATTCAATTCTAAATGTTCGAAAACTTGGTTATACAACTTAACATATGTGAATCTAAAACAAAAGTATTAGTTTTTTGCAAATTTGTAAAGTTTGGTTTGTTGTAGAGCTTCTTCTGTAATTTTACCACTACCTATAAGGAAATTAAAGTTTGAAATGATTCTTATCTTAGAATTTTTATCCAATTTGTTGATCAATATTTCTGAATTTAAGATGTTATGTAATAATCTTTCACTTTTGTAAAGTGTTGAAAAAATAATACTTATATAGATGTCATCTTTCTCTTCGCTTTTTTCCATAAGTTGATCAAATAGGTTATCCAAATCAAATACTTCGCATTCGACAAAATAATTTATAGATAATCCGAGAATTTTTGGATTCTTAAGCATCTTAACATCATTAAAGAAAACATCAGCAAATTTATTTTGTCTTGATCCAAGAAATGAGCATATAGATAGTAGTTCATCTTCAATTAATTTCCCATTTACAGCTAGATTATAAAATTCAAACATATGGATATCGCTAATGTGCTCATGGATATTAAATGCTATAAAATTAATCGCTTGTTTTCGTTTTAATCCAGCATTGTTTTTAATGTCATCTACAGCTTGCATAATTTTCTTATTCCGTGAGTCTTCTATGAAATTTTTTATTTTCTCATCTATATTTTCTTGAAGTCCTTTAATTGCATCTTTAGAAGGTTTGATACCAAATATATATGTAAATATGGGTGATGCTAATGCGACTAAGGCAAGTAGAATTGTTAAAATGTTGAGGAATGAGCCATAAGAATCTATAATAACGCTCTGTGATTCTATTGTAGCTTTGGCTTGATCTAATAAATTTTGTAATAATTGTTCTTGATTAGGTATTGAAATAAAATGATCTTTTTTTAGTAGAAAAATATTCATACAAAGTTGATTATGGACGTGGTAAATATAGCTTATATAATATAAATGACTAAATATATGATGCATTATTTTTTAATAAGTTAATCGCTATATGCATATTGGTATTAATATAATCATCCAAGTACTTTTATTAATATTGCGCTAATAAATTAAATATTTATTAAGATTAACAAGCTTTACTTACTGATGTGCCAACCGGCTGAATCGGCTTTGTTGTTGCTTGTTACTTGATTAACCAATATGAAGTGCATACTAGCGATAATTACTGTAATTACATTACTTATTACATTTCCGAAAATTATGTTAGAACACTAGCAATTCTCAGTTTTTAATCAGAAATTTATCGTCAAAACCATCAAATATGCGCATATTATTAAGCCTTGCGGTACTCTGCAGCTTCAGTGCTCAGACAATGGCCCGCAATAATGTAAGCTCTTATCCGGGAACAATAACTGTCCCCGGTACCCAGGAAACAGATCCAAAAGAAGCCGCGCTGGATAAAATAGTACAACAGGTCGATGCCGACTACGCCGCGATCAATGCAAAAAAGTTAAACATCAGGATCGAAAAAATAGAAGAAGGCGCTTTTGCAGAAGGTTGCCCGGTGACGGCAAATGTTACCTACTCCAATGCCGCCGGTGAACCCGTTGAGAAAATTGAACGCTGGCTGGCCGGTGATGCAACTGAAGAAATGATCGAATTTTATTACAAAGCAGGTAAACTGTTTCTGGTAATACGCAAACAGGTATATTATCCGCCTAACACAGCCGATGATCCCGTACAATCTGAATTGAAAATCTATTTTGATAAAGGTAAAGCGGTAAAATATATCAGCAACCAGGGCGATACCTACCAGACGATGGATTTTCCCGCAGAAGTAAATGAAGCTACGGCTTTGTATAAAGCTAAGACTAAAGAACAGGTACGGGATGCGATATGCCCTGCTCAATAATTATTTTATAAACTAAAGCTCAACGACGACAAGTATGAACTATAATGTTGTTATTATGTTTGCGGCCTTATTGTTGTATTCCTGCTCCGATAACAATACTTCAAAGGGTTCACCCGATACGCAACAAGGAGTCGCACAAAAAAAGCCTGACTCAGAAGCCTTTAAAGTGTTGTATTCGGCATTTGACGAAGCGCAGCAAACTTATAAAGTGATCTTCTCAGATGCGGAAGGCCACGTTTATTTTAACTCCTATTACGAAGGAGAAGAGCAATTGAGCAAGAATGTACAATTGAAGCTGGAAGATAAAACCGAATTTGATGTGCTTAAGTACGAGATCATTTCCGGGGCCGATCGCGGCAAGTTTATCGTTGTCAACGAACTAAGCCTGAAAATGGAAGGTGTAGATGAAGAAGGTAAACGCTTCTTTAGCCTCAAACTACAGTCAAAGTGACCTGCTGTAGCCAAAAGCTCAATAATACCGCTGAACAATTTTAAAAGTTTATTACAAAACATTGTCCCATAATGTTTTTATCTTTACTAAGATGAATAAGATAATGTATATATGGGTATTATGGTCATTCCTGACCTTGTTTGCGGCCTGTAAGAACCGGCAACCGGAAACAGCAGCTCCAAAGGATAAAGATGCCGTGGTGCACCAGATGGAAGATAAATACAGTGTACTTTATGCTGCGTTTGATGAAGGTAATAAGCTGCACAAGATCATTTTTACGGATAAGGACACCAGCTATTTTTGTACGTTTTGTGAAGACTCTACCAAGTTCAATAAAGATGTAGCACTGAAGTCCGTCGAGAGCAAAGATTCCCTTATGCAACAGTACCTGGTATTGGCAGGCAGGGATAGCGGCGGATACCTGTATGTCAATAAGCAAACACAAAAAATGGAGTTCATCAATAAGAGCGGGAAGAAACAATACAGTCTTGACTTATTGGAAGAATTCCTGGCCCCTGAAAAGTAACGTTATGGACCAAAATGGGTCCGGTCAGTTGTGGAAAATATTTAATTTGTCACCCCAGGGTGACAAATTTTGTTTTAAAAACGTAAAAAAGCCTAAAAAATACGGGAATTCACGTATTGTATAGTCCGGTTTAAGTTTGGATATTTGAGTATTCAAATTTTAAGCGCATGGAAACCATAGAAAATAACAAAATAAAGCAGGACTTTATAAAAGGTAAAAATTTGCTGGACCAGGGGAGACATGAGGAATCGATAAAGATATTTGATGCACTGATCGAGATCAGTATAAATGAAGTAGACAGCTATGAAGATAATGTTACCTTACATACCTCGCTGAACAACCGGGGCATTGCAAAGTGTAAGCTGGGCGAAACTATTAATGATAAAAGCCTGTATATAAGTGGCATGAATGACCTGAAAAAGGCCGTAGTATTGTTTGGCCTGAGTGACAGTAACCTGAAACCGCAGGCTTCCCAAAACCTGAAAAGAGCAGAATCTGTGGTTGAGATCTGGGGCAAAGCTTACCGGGAGCCGGAAACTAATATCCTGTTTCACACCATGTAATCGTTTCCTGGCCGGAACGATTGTAAACAGGTGCCTTTCGTGTATTTTTTAAGAAGGCTTGCGAAAAGAAATAGCCAAAAAATTTAAAAGACTGTTATTGATGATTCCTTAAAACAACAAAGCCATCCTGATCAGATGGCTTTGCTACTTTTGGTGCTAAAATAGTTACCCGGTCGCAGCATTCGAACTCTTGCTAAAGTATGCTTGTTGTTATTATTGTTATATAGATTGATATCAGACTTTCACTGACTCGCCGGGTATGCCTTTATCCGAAGTTTAGATTATTAATAATACTGCTTTCGTTTTGGAGTTACCTGCCTGCTAAAGCCGGGAGGGGCTGAAACGGAGGAACCCCAAAATGAACCACCCAGGTTCAGATGGTTCATTTCATACTAGGGCTTGTCTTTCTAAGGGTATGGGTGTTTTAGCAGTTAAATAAGTGCTATGTCTTATTTACTGATTGCAAATGTCCCATTAATTTCTTTACCCGACAATACTGGAATTCCCTACTTTTTTGACTTTTTACCAAATAATTTTAAACAAACAACTAATTGTGGTGTACCGGCAGTATGTTTTGTGCGAAATTTATAAGCACAGCTTTTTGTTTTATTCTCTTTTCTTGCGGATATTGTGTGGAAAGAATATAGAATGATGAAAAAAGCGATCCAGGACCTGTATCCAGATAGCCTGGCCCATTGTTATGGTTGCGGAAAAAATAATCCCGCCGGCCATCAGCTGAAAACTTACCTGGAAGGAGACCGCACTGTCGCCACCTTTTTGCCGGCAGAACAGTATACCGCATTGCCGGGCTCAGTGTACGGCGGACTTATAGCTTCATTACTGGACTGTCATGGTACCGGTTCTGCAGCTGCTTTTGTTTGCCAGGCAGAAGGCTTCTCTTTAGAAGAAGCACCCATACCGGTAAGGTGTGTTACGGCCTCTTTAAAAGTAGACTTTAAAGCCCCCGTTCCTATGGGAATCGGGTTGCAACTGACGGGTAAGCTCATCAGCATAGAAGGCCGGAAGATAAGGGTTGCCCTGGAACTCAGCGCCGGGGCAGCGCTGTGTGTTACCGGGGAAATCCTGGCAATAAGGCTGCGCGAAGCATAAAATTAAGCGTAAATTTATCCCGCCCGTAAAGGTTTTTGTAATCGTGCTCTAAGCAAATTATTGCTACCTTTACGGGCATTAAAATCAAATAAAGCATACAATGAAATATTTACCAATAGACCAAAAACTTTATCAGAAGAACAGGGAGCGTTTTATAAAGGCGATGAAGCCGAATAGTATTGCAATTTTTAATGCCAGCCCGGTAATTGCGGAGAACGGTGATGCCGTATATGCTTACAAGGCAAACTCCAATGTGACCTGGCTTTCCGGGGTAGTGCAGGAACAGACGATGGTAATCTTATACCCTGACAATAAAGACCAGTCAGCACGTGAAGTACTGGTGGTTCAGCGTCCCGATGAAATGCTGGAGAAGTGGAACGGGCACCTTTTGCGTAAAGATGAAGCTACTGCTATTTCCGGTATCCGGAATGTACAGTATGTAGACAGTATTGATGCGCAGTTACAGGTATGGATGCACCATGCCGAATATGTTTACCTGGATACCAACGAAAATGATCGCAGAGGAGATGTGTTGCGGACAGATCTGCAGTTCGTGGAAAAGATCATGAAGCGCTATCCTTTACATAAATATGAGCGTGCAGCCGTTATACTGAAAGAGCTGCGGGCGATTAAAACCAAAGAAGAGGTTGATATTACGCAGAAAGCTGTTGATATCACACACCAGGCATTCCTGCGGGTAATGCGTGTGATCCGCCCGGGTATTATGGAATATGAACTGGAAGCAGAAATTACCCATGAATTTTTAAGTAACCGGGCCACCCGTCATGCTTATGGCTGTATCCTGGCCAGCGGCGACAGGGCCAGGACTTTGCACTATGTAGACAATAACCAGGAGTGTAAAGACGGTGAATTGATCTTAATGGATTTCGGAGCAGAGTACGGTAACTATTGTGCCGATCTTTCCCGCACCATACCGGTGAATGGTAAATTCTCCAAGCGCCAGGCCGAGATTTATAATGCCTGCCTGAATGTGCACCTTTATTGTGCTTCCATCCTAAAGCCAAAAATTAATTATGCCGATTACATCAATAAAGTGAACCTGGAAATGGAACAGCAATTGATGAAGATAGGCCTGATCTCCAAAGCGGATATTAAAAACCAGGACCCGGAAAACCCGGCTTACCGGAAATATTTTTATCATGGTATCGGTCACCACCTTGGCTTGGATGTACATGATCTGGGTACAAGGAATGAGCCAGTGAAAGAGGGTATGCTGTTTACCATTGAGCCAGGGATTTATATTGAGGAAGAGCAAATCGGTGTACGCATTGAAAACAACTACTGGTTGACGAAAAACGGCAATGTTGATTTGTTTAAAGGGATCCCGATCACCGTTCAGGAAATTGAACGCTATATGAAACGTAAATAAGTTAAAGCGAAAATTGGATATGCAGCATAGAATACCACCCGGAACACAGGTGCAAAGAAAAAAACGTAAACCTATGGATAATGCCCTGTTAGGCTTATTGTCCGGCCTGGTATTTGGTCTTATTGGCCTTATGGTAGTTTACTTTATCATTTACCAAAGCCGTGGGTTTGACTTTTACCTCAAAATGTTTACAAAAATGGAGCCGACTCCGGCTTATGCGGCCAAGAACATCAGCCTGGCTATGATCTGTAACCTGGCGCCTTTTTATTTCTTCCTGAACCGGAAGTATTATCAAAGCACAAAAGGGGTGATCATTGCTACAGGTATCATGGGGCTGCTGTTTATCCTATATAAATTTGTATGGTGATAAAAAATATTTTTTATTGCGTTTGAAAATTGTTGGACAATTCAAAAAAAATAGTACCTTTGCAATCCCTTCGGGGAACGGATAGTTCAATGGTGTAATGGTAGCACAACAGTTTTTGGTTCTGTTTGTCTTGGTTCGAATCCAGGTTGAACTACGGAAAGGTCGCAAATTTTGCGACCTT